>Ga0182018_10000119_pt1 | contig 96736 bp, 92 predicted proteins | sample 812P2MmetaG_FD_120490 | JGI IMG/M metagenome (GOLD analysis project Ga0182018, IMG submission 120490) | Permafrost microbial communities from Stordalen Mire, Sweden - 812P2M metaG | ecosystem: Environmental > Terrestrial > Soil > Wetlands > Permafrost | place: Sweden: Stordalen | collected...
ATGATCCTGATCGCGTCACGGATTGTGACCGGCTTCCATGTGGTTGGTTGGATTCCTGCCTTGTGGGGAGCGGTGGCGCTGGCCCTGCTTGGGATGGGCATGCACGCCTTCACCAAGAAGTCGTACTAAGCCGATCTGGACGGCCACGTTCGGGGCAAAGAATCACTCTACTTCGCCGCAGGCGCAGCGGGCTGAAGTTTCGCCCTGCTCACGGCTTGAAGCTTCGTGTTTTGGGGCAGCGCCGGCTTGGCTGGGGCCTTGACAGGATCTGTGGCCGGCGTAGGCTGAGGCGTGGCAGGATGGGCGATGACAGGGCCATTGAGGGTTTTCGGCGTGCGGATTGCGCCAGCGTTGGTGAACTCGCCAGGCGCTTGCGCATGGGGCAGGACAATCACCTTCGCCGACTCGGGCTTCTGGACGCGCGAATAGATTCCCCAGCCACCACCGGCGACAACAAACACAATGGCCGCGGCGGCAGCGCTGCGAATCCAGTGATTGCCCGCCTGCTTCGCGGCTGGCCAGGAAAGCACCTGGGCCTGGCGGCGGGCAGAGTGGGCATGGGAGCGGAGCCCGCCTTGTACGCGGTGTTCGAGGCCTGCCGGAGCGGGCAGGCTGGCGATGAGGCGCAACGTATCCTCGGCTGAACCGGAGATGGGGTCGTTGGTGGAAGCGTTCTGGTTTGGGTGATTCATCGCAAACTCCTCGTATGCTGCAGCAAATCAGCTATCAGGTTCCGGGCGCGGAACAGACGTGAGCGGACGCTGGACTCGGTAATTTTGAGCACCGACGCAATCTCAACGCTGTTCAGCTCTTCAAACGCTGAAAGCATGAGCACCTCGCGCTCCTTGATGGGCAGCTGTTCGACGCAGGCCAGGACGTGGGCATAGTGCTGTGCGGCGGCAGCGATCTGTTCAGCGCTCAATCCGTCCGAAGGCAAGACGCGCGCCAGTTCGGACACATCATCGGTCTCAGGGCGAGTCTTGGCGCGGCGCTTGCGGTCGAGCACTATGTTCCAGACGATGCGAATGAGCCAGACGCGCTGGTCGCGCACTTCGCCCAAAGTATCGCGATGGCGCAGCACGCGCACAAAGGCCTCCTGCACGGCGTCTTCGGCGTCGGCGGGATTGCGCAGGACGGAGTAGGCCACGCGATAGAGTGTGCTGGCGTACTGGTTGACCAGTGCCACGAGCCTCTCTTCATCCGCATAGTGGCGGGACTGGTCGAGCACAGTGCTGTCTGTTATCTCCATCCAACCTGAGAATACTGCCTGGCTGGCGCTCATAGTTCACCAGACGCAGGCGGATTCGAGAATGCTCAAAATCTGCGGCCAAGAATTGTCTTTTGGCGCAAAGAAAGCGCGCAAAAGCAACGCTCGCGAAGCCTTAGGCTCCGCGAGCGGAAAGCTGCTGCCCGGCAACCCGGCTACTTGGCGGTCAACTTCTGGGCGGCGATGGCGCCAGCTGCGCCATCCTTGTTGGAGTCCTTGATCTTTGCCCAGAGGGCGCGCGCCAGGTCCGGCTTGCCAGTTGCCGCATACAAGTCGGCGAGGTCAAGCTGGGCCACGTCCGCTGAAACCGTCTCTGAAGGCTTGGCTGCTATTGCTTTATAGAGGTCGATGGCCTGGGAGTCGCGGGCCGTCTGGTGATAGATGCCGGCCAACGCCAGTTGAGCCAAATTGGAGAGATTGTGGTCCCAGGAACCGGCCGCTATTTTGAGCTCTGACTCGGCGGAGGCGGTTTGCCCGAGTTCCTGATCGGTGATTCCGGCGAAGTAATGAGCCTTGGCGCCCTGGGGCAGCCAGCCATACTGCTTGGCCACCGCTGTGAACTGCGAACTGGCAGCTTTCGAACGGTCGTTGGCGGTGGCAAAAACCCCATCTTCAACCGGGACGCCGGGAGAGGCCAAAGGCGAGCCGTAGGTGTCCATCGCAGCGCCGAGTACCGCATCGGCGGCGGTTGAGCGCATATTCCAGAAAATGAGCGCTCCGACGCCAAGCAAAACTACGAGAACAATACTGATGCCCCAGCGCAGAACGCCGGAGCGGTGACCACTGAGCCAACCGAAGCTGCTTGCGGTGGCCTGGGCGAAACTGTCTTTCTTGAGGGCGTGACGGGTTTGAGTATCCACAGGGTCTCTTCTTGTCCTTCTCGATCTGACTTGCAGGCGGACCCGAACGGCAAAGGCGCTGCGACTGCAACCCTATTAGTCTATCAGCGCGCCAAGACCAGCGTCCACCGCAGGCGGGTGCGCCGCGCGGCTAGTACAACTCAACTGCCATGCAGTTTGTGCGGGTTGTCGCCACTGAAGTGGGTTCCGACCCGAAAAGAGAAGGAGTGCGTAAAGGATGTGTGAGCGATTCATCACCCTTGACTCGGTACTTGTTGTGGAACAACCTTGAGTTCACATCCGGCCAAATCTCTTTGCAAAAGTTTGAAAAGCCGTCCAGGCCGACCTGGGTTACCCAGCGCTGTCCAGTCTTTGTCCAGCTTCGCTCCTGGCTTGGATAGTAAAAATTGGAGATACCCGCAGCCGCACCATTGCCCACAATCTCAGAAAAGTTGAAGCTGCGGCCGCCCTCGTCGGTACGGGTAACAAGGAGCCGGGATATCGCGTATCCCGTCCGCGTGAAAAGCCGCCATGGCCAAGCGTGTAATAGCGCGGATCCTCTTTGGTTGCCAGTGGCAGGAGGAGCTCCGTCATCAGGTTGCCGTCTAAAGTGTCAGCAAAATTGTGCCAGTAGTAGCGGGCATAGGCCGGAGCACCGGTATGAAACTCGGGATACGAGCCTTCCACCTGCGACATTCCTGCCAAAAGACCAACATAGATGAAGTTCGAATAATCGAAATTGTCGTCCATCATGAGCTTGTATTTGTCGTGTACGGAAAGAGGAGGCAGCTTCTCGTCGACGCTGACCGAACGGAAGGTGGGAACAATCCAGAGGATGCGGCGGGTCTGCTTGCCCTCGTAATCCCGGTCTTGATCCGCAGGCTGCCTGGCCTGCCCCGAGTCTTGCAGGGCTGCGGAAGGTGCGTCCGGCAGCGTAGCGGCGGGTTCCGAGGACGATTGAGGCGCAGGATGAGCTGCGGCGTCTTGCGCGTAGAGGAATCGGTTTGAAACCGTTGATGCCAGAAGCAGAGAAAGAAAAAGGATGGAACCAGTGCGAATCATATGGAAGTGTGCTCCGTTTGCATGCGAGTCGAAACCGGCGCCTGCATGGGGGTGAACGAACGGCGTATGTGCTTTAGATGTTGAAATGAAGACTGCGAAGCGAGATTGTTGCACCGGTGCAATAAGAATGCCGGCTCAAGGGGCGCAAAAAGAACGCGTGAGAGTGGTCACTTGAGAAATGCCTGCGATGAGCGATTCTGTATCTTATGAGAGACTTGCAATGCGGATTCGCTTCATGCGCCTGATGACAGACAAGACGTGGTCGCAGCAGCAGCTTGCCATCAAGCTGCGCGTGGAGAAGACCGAGCGGCCGAAACTTCTGTCGTGGGAGCGGCAGCGGCTGCTGATCCACGCCTCAAAGACCGCACTCGCTGCGGCGCTGTGCTGGTGGCTGGCGCACCAGTTCGGACTGCATGACGGATACTGGGGCTCGATCAGCGCGATCATCGTGCTGCAATCGAACGTGGGCTCGACGGTGAATGCGTCGCGCGACCGCATCCTTGGCACGCTGATTGGTACGATACTGGGGTTTGCGTTTTCACTGTTCGGCACGCTTCCGTGGAACTATATTCTCGCTGTACTTGCGGCAGTCATTGTTTGCGGCCTGCTGGGATTGCGCAGCAGTTCGCGGCTGGCCGGCGTGACGATCACGATCATCATGCTGGTGCAAAAGACCGGGCCTCGCTGGAGCCTGGCGCTCGACCGAGTAGGCGAGGTTGTGCTGGGTATTGTGGTGGCTCTTGCGGTGACCACGCTTGTGCTTCCTGATCGCGCACGGCTGCGGCTGCGCGACGGCCTGGCACAGGAGTTCCTGGTGCTGGGCGCATTCTTCGAGGCCATTCTGAAAGGCTTTCGCGGGGCGCCGGCCGAGGACTTGTCCACGGTGCGCGAAGATGCGCTGGCCATGCTGCGGGGGAATAACCAACTGCTGGAGGCGATGCGGCATGAGCCTTCTGGCGGCCCAGGCTGGCGCGAGGGACTAGGCATGCTCTCGCAGTTTGGACGATCGCTCTTCGACGCGTTGGTGGCGTTGGAAATCGCGGTCAAAGATAGTCGTCAAGATGGATTTGCGCAGCAATTGGAGCCGGCACTTGGGCAGCTGGCCGGAGACATTCAGAAGGGCTTCCAGCATGTGGCAGGACGCATTCACGAGTGGCGCTTCAATGTACCGCCTCAAGGGTTGAACCTGGAAGAGGACATTGCTGAACTGGAGGCGCGCATGAACGCGGTGCGGCACACAGGCATCGAGTTCTCACAAGCCGAGATTCTGCGTGCTTATGCGGTACAGCTTCATCTGAAGCAGATCGCGCGACTGCTGCGTGCCTCACGCGTTGAGACCAACCGCGCGGTTGGCGAGGCGGAAGAGTAGGAGCAAACAATCGTTACTTAAAGAACGCACGCAAAGCGTCGACGCAGTCCTCAATTTCCTTGATGGTCACTGCGTATCCAAAGCGCAGATGGCCTTCGCCCTGGCCGCCAAACACTGATCCCGGGACGGTGGCGATGTGCGCCTTGTCGAGCAGAATCTGCGCGGCGGTGCGGCTGACTTTGTGTATTTTCTCCGCGTTGGGAAAAGCATAGAATGCGCCTGCCGGCGGTTCGCATTCAAGGCCTACTTCATTGAGGCCGGCGACAAGCAGGTCGCGCCGCCTTCGATACTCCTCGCGAATCCGTGCGATCTTGGTCTCCGGCATGGTTAGCGCCTGAAGCATTGCGTATTGCACTGGCGTGGCGACGCCGTTGGTGGTGTAGAGGACAATTTTGCGCAGCGCGGTCATGAATGGTTCTTTGGCCACAGCATATCCGGCGCGCCAGCCCGTCATGGCATAGGTCTTGGAGAACGTGAAGCAAGTGATGGTCCGCTCCGCCATGCCAGGCAGCGATGCGATGGAGAAATGCGTTCCTTCATAGACGAGGTCTTCATAGGCCTCATCAGCAATGACGATCAGGTCGCGCTCAATGGCGAACGCCGCAACCTCTTCCGCCTCAGCGCGAGTAAAGACGACGCCGCCAGGGTTTTGAGGCGTGTTGTAGTAGATGGCCCGCGTTTGAGGAGTCGAGAAGTTTTCCAATGTCTTGCGAATGCCGTTGCGACGCGCGCTGATGGTGGCAACCTGCAATGGCCGCGCCTGCGCACCTGTGACAAGGTCGCGAATGGGCGTCCAGTAAGGCGAGAAGATGAGAGCGTCGTCGCCGGGATTGAGCACGCTTTGAAACGCCGCATACAATCCCTGCGATGAGCCGACGGTGGCGAGGACTTCTGCCGGGGTAACGCGAATGCTGTTTTTGGCGGCCAGCTTTTCTACAAGAGCCTTGCGCAGCGGCGGCATGCCGGTCGACGGAGGATAGTGCGTCTGGTTTTCGACCAGCGCCTGTATGGCCGCGTATTTGATGTCGCCAGGAGTTTCAAAGTACGGCTCGCCCCCATGCATTCCATGTACTTTGTGACCTTCCGCGCGCAGCTCGACCACCTTGTCGCGAACCTTCACAATGTCAGAAAACCCAACTTCGTCCAGCCGTTTCGCCAACCTGATCCCGCTCTGTCTGCTCGCCATGTTTCACGTTCCTCTCGTTCAGAGTCGGGGAAGCTTGCCCTTCAAGGATATCCCATGCACCGGTTTTTGAGATGCAGGCGCCCCGGTTCAGATTCGATCCGCACCTTAAACTGCGAGCAACTCAGTGTAGACAGCCATTCCGACGACCGCATCCGCGCCGAGCGAATCGAGCGCATCCACTTCCTGCTGGCTGCGAATGCCGCCGGCCACAATGAGCTGCCTCTTTGTGAGCTTGCGCAAGCGCGCCGCGGTTTCGATGGGGAAGCCCTGCATGAGCCCCTCACCGTCGACGTGGGTGTAGAGAAATGCGCTTGCGTGCGCCTCCAGTTGGGGAATCGCTTCGTCGGGGGTGAGTGCGACCTGGGCCTTCCAACCCTTGACGGCAATTCTGCCGTTCTTGGTGTCGATGCCAGCGACAATGCAATCTGCTGTGATGGCGTTGGCCAGATTGGCAGCAAATGTGGCGTTGACCGTGCCATGCTCAGAAAAGAGCGCAGAGCCAATGATGACGCGCTGGGCACCCGCATCCAGCACTTGCCGAGCGCGATCGATGGAGTGAATGCCGCCGCCAGCCTGGACTGGAAGCCGCTTGGCTATTTGTGCGACGAGCTCGGAATTATCGCCCTGACGCATGGCTGCATCAAGGTCGATCAGTTGGACTAACGGAAACCTGGAAAACTTCTCGATCCAATATTCAAAATCATCAAAGGCAAGACGCAGTTTTTCGCCCTGCACCAGCTGGACAATGCGACCGCCCAGCAAATCTATGGAAGGAATCAGCATGGCAACCTCACGGAGACGCCGGCTTTGGCCAGCTCCTCCTTAAGTGAACGAGCGCTGGAAACGCCGAAGTGAAAGATGCTGGCCGCGAGGGCCGCATCGGCCTTGCCGCGGCCGAATACATCGGTGAAGTGGTCGACTGTGCCAGCGCCGCCCGAAGCAATGACTGGAATGCCGACCGCCTCGCTCACGGCGGCGGTCAGTTCGCAATCGAATCCCGTACGCATGCCATCGGAGTCCATCGAGGTAAGCAGGATTTCGCCGGCACCGCGCGCTTCAGCCTCGCGCGCCCACTCGACGACGCGACGGCCTGCCGGCTTGCGGCCGCCCTGCACAAAGACCTGCGCGTCGCGGACAGGATCGGCGGCGTCGGGATCGCGGCGTGCGTCGATGGCGACAACAACGGCCTGCGCGCCAAAGCTGCGGCCGATGGCGTCGATCAGAATTGGGTCGGCGAGCGCTGCGGAGTTCACGCTGACCTTATCCGCACCGGCTTCGAAGACCTGCGCCGCATCGTCTGCGGAGCGAATTCCCCCGCCAACGGTGAAAGGAACAAACAACTCGCGGGCGGTGCGACGGACGGTATCGAGGAGTGTGGCGCGACCCTCGTGGGTTGCCGTAATGTCGAGCAGAACAATTTCATCGGCGCCTTCGCGCGCATGGCGTACGGCCTGCGTAGCCGGGTCGCCTGCATCGATGATGTCGACGAACTGCACACCCTTGACTACGCGGCCGGCGTGCACGTCAAGGCAGGCGATAAGGCGCTTGGTGATCATGGCTGCCTCCTCACAAGGTGCTTGTCGAACATCGCACTCAGTTCGGATCGCTGGAGCGGCGATAGTGAATAAGTTGGGAAAAGCAGGAATCTGTTCTTGTCAATGTAGAGCAGAGTTATCTTCTCGTCCTGAGCAAAGGCGACAATCGCTGGCCAGAAGAACTTCCCTTCGCTGACTCCCGGCATTCCTGAAATGATTCGATCGTCAGTGATATCAATAGTGCATGTTCGATTAGTTGCCGATTGCGGAAAGATCCGTCTGAATCCTTTGCGGATCGTAAACATGCGGGCGAACGCCATGGTAATCGAAAGCCAGAGCAAGCCCACACCAACGCCGAGGCAACGCGCAAACCACTCTGTCTGTCCAGTTGTGCTGAAAACTACGGCGGCGATGAGGGCAACGGCTGACGAACCAGGAATCGCAACATACCAGAAAAAGAAACCTGCCCTCCGGATGAGTTTTTGGCGCCTGTGGAGGCGGAGAGCTGCCTTGTAATCCGCAAGGGTGAGTTTGTAGGTCACTTGCATTTCTCTACCTCAAGAAAATTGCGGAGAATCTTCAGACCGGTTGCGCCGGACTTTTCCGGGTGAAACTGGACGCCAAAGACGTTGCCGCGCTCCGCGGCTGAGGCAAACGGTTCGATGTAAAACGTGGTGGCCGCGGTGTCGGTGGTGACAGGCGCTTTGTAGGAATGCGTAAAGTAGACAAACTCTCCCGGCTCAACTCCAGCGAGGAGGCGAGAGCCGGGGCGGGCCTCAAGCGAATTCCAGCCAACGTGGGGGACCTTCTCGTGGCTCCCATCTTCTGAATTTAGTGGGAAGCGCGTGCACTGCTCAGGAAATTGCGCGAGGCCTGGCTGCGAAGGTGCTTCGCTTGATCCCGCATAGAGCCATTGCATGCCAACGCAGATGCCGAGAAAAGGAACGCCGCGGGCAATGGCTGCGCGGATAGCGGTGGTGAGGCCGGCGGAGTCGAGGCGCTGCGTGGCGGCAAAGTGACCGACGCCGGGCAACACAATGCGCTCGGCGACGGCAACCATGGCGAGATCGCTGTCTGTGACCTCGGGTTCTGCGCCGAGATGGCGCAGCGCCTTGAGCACCGAGGTGAGATTGCCCGCCTTGTAATCGATGACGGTCACGCGCATTACAGCAGTCCTTTTGTGGAGGGCAACATGCCAGCCAGTTGCTTGTCTTTTGAACAGGCTACGCGCAAGGCGCGTGCGAAGGCCTTGAAGATTGCCTCGATCTTATGGTGGTTCGAACGGCCATACATGGTCTTGACGTGGACGTTGGCGCGCGCGCCGCGAGCGAAGCCCTCGAAGAAGTCCGTCACCAGTTCGGTTTGAAGGTCGCCCACGAGGCCGGTGCGAACCTTGGTGTCAACGGCGAAGGCGGCACGGCCGCTCAAGTCTACGGCTGCAATCGCGAGGGTTTCGTCCATAGGCATGAGGAAGTACCCGGCACGCAGGATGCCGCGCTTGTCGCCCAAGGCGCGATCAAAAGCCTCGCCGAGCGCGATGCCCACGTCTTCGACGGTGTGGTGCTGGTCGACGTCAAGGTCGCCATCGCATTTGAGTTCAAGATCGAATGCGCCATGCCGCGTGAAGAGCTCCAGCATGTGATCGAAGAAGCGAATGCCGGTGGAGACCTTGTATTGGCCGCGACCCTCGATGGTGAGGTGGATGGCGATGCGCGTCTCCGCGGTGTTTCGTTCGACGATGGCGGTGCGCGACTTCGACTTGACAGCGGATTGGGATTTATTTGCTTTTATCATCTCGCTTCACCTTTGGCTTTGCCAAGACCCAACGCGGCGACGGTTTGATTGAGGGCTACGATTGCCTGCGTCATTTGCTCTCGCGTCCCGATGGTGATGCGTACACGTCCGTCACAGCCGGGGTCGGTGGATCGGTCGCGCACCAGCACACCGACCGCGCGCATCAGCCGGACGAACTCGGCATGCTGTGGTCCTATGTCGACAAGGACAAAGTTGGCACGGCTGGGCCAGCGGCGCACACAGGCGGCATCGAGGGCGGCTTCGAAATCCGCGCGTGCTGCAAGCACTTCACCGACGTACCAGTCGATATAGGCTTTGTCATCGAGCGCAGGCGGCAGGCAGGCAAGTGCCAGTGAGTTGACGCTGTAGGGAGAAAGCACGCGACGCACCCAGCGCATCAAGTCCACAGAGCCCACAAGCAGGCCGAGGCGCAAGCCGGCGAGACCGTATGCCTTGGAGAAGGTGCGCGCAACAATCAAGTTGGGCACAATACCGATGAGATCGATCATTGTCTCGCCGTGAAAATGGAAGTAGGCCTCATCCACAAGCAAAACGGCGTGCGTTGCTTTGGCGGCAAGCTCAACGAGTTGTGCACGCGTGGCCACGGTGCCGGAAGGGCTATTGGGGTTGGCGACGGCAATGATCTTGGTGCGCGGAGTAATGGCGGCGAGCAGGCGCTCGAAGGGAAATTCCAAATCGTCGTCGGCCTGCACGGCAACTACGCGCGCGTCTGTTGCCGAAGCGTAAACCTCGTACATCGTATAGGTCGGCACCGGCAGCAACAGTTCGTCGCCCTCTTCGAGGAAGGTCTCAAAGAGCACATGAATCGCCTCGTCAACGCCATTAGTGAGAACGACCTGCTCCGCGGCATCCGGGCCCAGGTGCGCGGCGACGATAGCCTCTACCGGTTCGCGCTCCGGGTAGCGTGTGAGATCGCCTGAAGATATGCTGGCGAGAACTTCGCGCACCTTTGGCGAGCAGGCGAGGGTGTTCTCGTTGAAGTCCAACCGCAGCGAGTCGCGACTTCCGAGAGGAGGGTGATACTCCTTCATGGCCTGGACGCGGGCGCGCGGGGCCACCTGCGGCGGAGCCAGCGTTTCTGTTCTTGGTTTAGCCACGTTGACTCCTTTTCGTTGAGCGGGTGCGAATGGCCTCGGCGTGGCCGGTAAGGCCCTCTGCTTCGGCGAGCAATACAGCTTTTGATCCCAACGCTCGCAGACCTTGCGCTGTGTACTGTTGCACAGTGACGAGCTTGACGAAGTCGTTGACGCTGAGGCCGCCGCGGACACGGGCCGTTCCGCCGGTCGGCAAGGTGTGATTGGGACCGGAGATGTAATCACCCATGGGCTGCGCGGACCATCGACCCACGAAGACGGAACCGGCGTTTTGAACCCAATTGACGTCGCTGGGGGCGTCGACGGTGAGGTGTTCAGGCGCGAGGCGATTGGTAATCTGGTGCGCCTCTTCAATGGTGGAGGCGATGACTACGAGGCCGTTGCGATCGAGAGCCTGGCGCGCGACTGGATTGTTGCGGCTGCGGAGTTTGGATTCTGCGACGACCTCTTTGGCGAGTTCGGCGCGGGTGGTGATGAAGATGGCCAAGGCCTCGGGATCGTGCTCGGCCTGAGCGACGAGATCAGAGGCTATGTCTGCGGCGTGGCCGGTTTCGCTTGTGACTACGATCTCCGTGGGGCCGGCGAGCATGTCGATTGCGCAATCAAAGGCGACAAGGCGCTTGGCGGCGGTGACGTAGAGATTGCCAGGACCGACGATCTTGTCGACGCGTGGAACGGTTGCGGTCCCGTAGGCCAATGCGGAAACGGCATGCGCGCCGCCGAGGCGATAGAACTCGGTGATGCCGAGCAAATGCGCAGCCGCAAGCGTTTCTGGCGCGGGCTTTGGTGAGACTACAACGATACGCGCGACCCCCGCAACCTGCGCGGGAATGGCCGTCATGAGCAGCGTGGAGGGCAGCGGATGGCGGCCGCTGGGGACGTAGCAACCAACCGAACAGAGCGGGCGGACTGACTGGCCAGTGGTGAGGCCGGCTATCGGAGAGGCATTCCACGAGGCCGGCAACTGGCGCTGAGCGAACTTGCGAATCTGCTTCGCGGCCGTGGTCAAGGCATCGCGCAGCGCGGGATCGATTGTCGCCCATGCGGCGGCCATCTCCTCTGAAGTGACGCGTAATGCGTCCGCGCCGGCGAGACCATCGAATTGAGTTGCATAGCGCAAGAGCGCATGGTCGCCCTTTTTGTGGACGTCGGCAACAATGCGCTTGGCGGCGGGAAGGACGGCGTCGAGCGATGCGGCGCCGCGTCTCTCGAGCGCGGCAAGAGTCTCTGCTGCTTGTTGTGCGCCGCGGCCTTTGGTTCGTAGTAGTTTCATGGTTTGCTTTCGGGGTTACAAAACAACCTTGTTGAGCGGATATTCGACAATGCCTGTCGCCTTGGCCGCTTTGAGCTTGGGAATCACATCGCGCGCTGCGCCTTCATCGACGATGGTGTTGACCGCAACCCAGCCGGAATCGCTCAGCTGCGAGACCGTGGGCGAGTTCAACGCGGGGAGCACGGCAAGAACTGTTTCAAGGTCTTCGCGCTTGACGTTGAGCATCAGGCCAACTTGTGATTGCGCATCGATGGCTCCGCGGAGCATGAGGGCAATCTGGTCGATCTTCTGGCGCTTCCAGGGATCGGCGAGTGTGGCTTTGCCTGCAATGAGATGGGTCTCGCTCTCCATGACGGTGTCAATGATCTTGAGGTGGTTGGCCTTGAGCGAGCTGCCTGTTTCAGTGACTTCGACAATTGCATCGGCGAGCGTGGGCGGCTTGACTTCAGTCGCGCCCCAGCTGAATTCGACCTTGACGTTGACGCCCTTGGCGGCGAAATAGCGCTTGCTGACCTCGACGAGTTCGGTGGCAATGGTCTTGCCTTCGAGGTCTTCGGCTCTCTCAAAGCTGCTACCCTCAGGCACGGCAAGCACCCAGCGCACCTTGCGGCGGCTTTGCTTGGCGTAGGTAAGCGTGGTGACACTGGTGACGTCGAGTCCGCTCTCGACAACCCAGTCGATCCCGGTGAGGCCGGCGTCGAGAACACCGTGATCGACGTAGCGGGCCATCTCCTGTGCGCGAATGAGCATGCACTCGATGTCGCTGTCGTCAATGGAGGGGAAGTAAGATCGGCCGTCTGCGTAAATGTTCCAGCCTGCGCGCTTGAATAGAGCGATGGTGGCATCCTGCAAACTACCTTTGGGGATGCCGAGTCTGAGTTTGTTAGCCACCGGATTCCTCTTTCTTGTCGGCAGTCTGGCTGGCCGGGCCAAGGGGCAGCGGCCTGGTAAAGCAACTGACGGTGCCCTGGTGGCACACCAGGCCGTCACCTTCGACTTCCACGCGGAAGAGCAGCGTGTCGTTGTCGCAATCCGTGGAGGCGGAGATGACGCGCAGGCGGTTGCCGCTGGTTTCACCTTTCATCCACAGCTTTTGGCGGGTACGGCTCCAGAAAGTGACAAAGCCGCTCTCCAGAGTCTTGGCATAACTGACGGGGTTGAGAAAACCCAGCATCAGCACCTCGCCTGTGCGGGCATCTTGCACGATGCCTGGCGCCAGGCCATCCATTTTGTCGAAATCGATCATTGCAGTTTTCCTAATCTTTGGTTGAGATTCTGCTCAAAGCGTGAAAAAGCCCGCCAGCGAAGGTCGCCGGCGGGCTTGGGTAACTCTTAAGATCTCTCTGGCCGTCTAGCTCAGGCCATGGCAGTCCGCCGACATGGGGGTCCCATGATGGTGGTGGTGCCCGTGATGGCGGTTACTTTGCATCTGTCTCAAACCGTAAGGGAAAACACCATGGCGTGTCAAATACTTGGCAGAAATGGAGCATCCAACTGAACTGTCAAATTCGTGCAACCGAAGGTGGGAGCGACTGAGGTGAACCGGGAGATGATGCCATTTTTGAGCCTTCGTGCCAGGAAATGAAGGCTGGTATACTGCGAACCAAGGGAAGGTCGGCAATGTTTCAAGATAAGCAGCTACGTGGTTGGATCCGGATTGCGGCAATCGCAATCGGGGTCGCGCTGGTGTTGCTGCTGGCGCTCCATGCCTACTCCGGCGACTCCGGCGGGCTGGTTGCGATTCTGCCGCTTCTCTTTGTAGGCCTGATTTCACCGTTGAGCCTGCTGTCGCCGCTGGCCTATGTTTACGCGGGCCGGACGCCCGATGCTCCGCCGCTGCCCGCGCGTTTCCAGCGGCCTCCTCCCTTCACACTCGCTTAAATCCGCTCAAATTGGTCCGGTTGTTCAAGATGGGTTAGCCGCCTTGCAGCTGTAACTTTTCCCTTGAGGTGCGCTGACCGCGCTATGCGAGTGTGCTTATGCATTTGGATTTCCTTTCTGTCTTGAGCCTGTTGTCTGCGGCTCCATTTCTGATCATTGCGTTGATTGTGGGTTATCAACAGATGCAGCGGGTGCGATGGGTACGCACTTCGCGGGTGGGCAGACGGCTTTTTGGAATTCAGCCGTCTGCCGTGGGTCTGGGGATGGCGTTCTTGTTCATGCAAGCGTTTTGGAGACCGAGCCTGGCGCATGCGATCGAAGCTCGAGAGCAAGCAGCTGTGGAAGAGGACGATGAGGGGGAACCGGAGACGCCGGCGAAGCATCTGAACCGGCAATTGAGGCGGATTCGGAGGGGTGAGCCGGTGGAGAGGCTGGAGTTGCGGCTTTGAGATGGGGATCATGGACTGCCACCCTTGGCGCAGACTGCGCGCCAAGGGTGGGCGCCCGGTACTTTTTCGTAACCTTCACCATTTACACTAGTAAACGGAGATTCCTGTGTTTTTCGATAAGATTCTGACGAAGATTTTTGGCACTGCGAACGACCGCGTTCTGAAGCGGCTTTGGCCGGTTGTGGCTCAAATCAATTGCCTTGAGCCGGCGATGAAGCAGCTTTCAGACGAGGAGCTGCGCGCGAAGACGGCGGCGTTCAAGGCCCGGATTACAGCAAAGCTTGAAGGAATTACGGACGAAGATGAGGTGAAGGCGGCGGAAAAGGCCGCGCTGGAAGAGATTCTGCCAGAGGCCTTTGCAGTGGTGCGTGAGGCCGGGTGGCGGGCGGTGCAGATGCGCCACTTTGACGTGCAGCTGATCGGCGGCATGGTTCTGCACTCGGGCAAGATCAGCGAAATGAAGACCGGCGAAGGCAAAACGCTCGTGGCCACGCTGGCCTGCTATTTAAACGCTCTTGCCGGGCACGGGGTTCACGTTGTTACGGTGAACGACTACCTGGCCAAGCGCGACGCGGAATGGATGGGCAAAATCTACGAGTTCCTGGGGCTTACGGTGGGAGTGATTGTCCACGACCTGGACGACTCGGAACGACGTGCGGCCTACGCGTCAGACATTACCTACGGGACGAACAATGAGTTCGGGTTCGACTACCTGCGCGACAACATGAAGTTTGAGTTAAAGGATTGTGTGCAGCGGGGGCATTTTCACGCAATCGTCGACGAAGTGGATTCGATCCTGATCGACGAAGCCCGGACGCCGCTGATTATCTCCGGGCCAACGGACCAGACAACGGACAAATATGCGCGGGCGCGGAAGATTGTTCCCGACCTGGTAAAAGGCGAAGAGGTTGAAGAGGGTGAGAACAAGTATCTTACCGGCGACTACATCGTTGACGAAAAGCAGCGGACGATTGGTGTAACCGATGATGGCTGGGTGACGATCGAGAAGCTCCTGGGAATTGGCAACATCGCCGACGCTGAGAACTGGGAACTGAAGCATTACGTGGAGACTGCGATCAAGGCGCACGCCCTCTATAGGCGCGATGTGGAGTACGTGGTGAAGGACGGTGAGGTGATCATTGTGGACACCTTTACCGGACGATTGATGCCTGGGCGGCGCTGGAGCGACGGACTGCACCAGTCGATCGAGGCGAAGGAGGGCGTGACGATCCGCAAGGAAGATCAGACGTTGGCCACGATCACCTTCCAGAACTACTTCAGGCTTTACAAGAAACTGAGCGGCATGACGGGCACGGCAGAAACCGAGGCTGCGGAGTTCGAGAAGATTTACAAGCTGGAGATCGTAGTAATTCCGACGAACAAGCCCCTGTTGCGGCTTGAGAATCCGGATGTGGTTTACCGGACGGAGAAGGAAAAGTACAAGGCTGTCGCCGACGACATTGCCATACTGCACGAGAAGAAGCAGCCGGTGCTGGTGGGCACGGTATCGATTGAGAAGAGCGAGCGGCTGAGCGCGATTTTGCAGCGCAAGGGCGTGCGGCACGTGGTGCTGAATGCGAAGTTCCACGAACGCGAGGCAGAGATTGTCGCGCAGGCGGGCCGGTTGGGGATGGTGACCATCTCGACCAACATGGCCGGACGCGGCACGGATATTCTGCTGGGCGGCAATCCGGACTTCATGACGCGGCAGGAACTGGTGAAGAAGGGACATGCGCGCTCGATCAGCGTGGCCGAGGGCGCGATCAGCCCGATGGCGCCTGCGGGATTTCTGCGCTTCTACTACAACGGGCAGGAGTTTGAAATCTCAGAGCCAGAGTGGGCGGAGACCTTCAAGGGCCACGCGGAGACGGCGAAGCTGGATCATGAACAGGTAATTTCAGCAGGCGGGCTATTCATTCTGGGAACAGAGCGGCATGAGTCGCGGCGCATCGACAACCAGCTGCGAGGTCGTGCCGGACGGCAGGGCGATCCGGGCGAATCGCGGTTCTATCTGTCGCTTGAAGACGATCTGATGAGGATCTTCGCCAAGCAGTGGATCAGCACGCTGCTGGAGAAGCTGGGCATGGAAGAAGGCGTTCCGATCGAGTCGAAGATGATTTCGAATCGCATTGAGGGCGCGCAGAAGGCAGTGGAAGCGCAGAACTTTGAGAGCCGCAAACATTTGCTTGAGTACGACGACGTAATGAACAAGCAGCGCGAGGCCGTGTACGGAGTGCGGCGGCGACTGCTGGAAGGACTCGATCAGCGGGAGCTGATTCTGGAGGATTATGTCGGCGGGATTTTGAGCTCGGCGATGGATGAGTTTGCGGGCGAGAAGGTCCATCCCGATCAGTGGAATGTGAAGGGTCTGGAACAGCGGCTGGTCGACCAGTTCGGGCTCAGCCTCACGGCGGCGGGGATCAAGCCGACAGAGCTAAGCCGGCATGAGCTGGGCGATGCGATCTTTGAGAAGCTGAAGCAGGATTACGAAACCAAGGAGAAGATTCTCAGTGCTGAGACCATGCGCTACCACGAGCGCATGGTGATGCTGAGCGTGATCGACGGGCTGTGGAAGGAACACCTGCTCTCAATGGATCACCTGAAGGAAGGGATCGGACTGCGCGGATACGCGCAGCAGGATCCGCTGGTGGCCTATAAGCGCGAATCGTATGACATGTTCGAAGCGATGATGCTAAAGTTCCAGGAAGACACGGTCCGGTTCCTGTTCCGGATGCAGATCCTGGGGCCGGATGGCAATCCGATAGGTGCTGCGCCGGAGGTTCCACGGCCTAGGGGTCCGGTTCCATCGGCTCCACCGGTGGCGAGCGCAGCGCGCCCGATGACACTGGATGCGGAGCCGAGAGAGATCTCAATTCCCACGCGACAGCCGTCGACCACAATCGATGCGCTGGAGAAGGAATTCCACCGCAAGAAGCAGCGCGAGCTGGAGGCGGCGACGAGAGCGGGCGGCGGCGACGTGAGCCAGCCGACACAGCGGCGGACGGGCGATAAGGTAGGACGCAACGACCCATGTCCCTGCGGCAGCGGGAAGAAATACAAGAAGTGCCACGGAGCTGAGTAGCAGGGGTTGGCACTCTTCCTGTTGTAGCGCGAGCGGTTTGGCTACCCCAACGCCGCACATAACAAACAGGCCCTTTCGTCTTCCCCTGTTCCGACATCCCATGTCTCAAGATCGAGACCGGGGGTCCCGCTCCCGGAGGCACGTTGAGATGTGTGCCATCCGTCGAGTTATGCACGTTCAGTAATACGCACTCGTTATCCTTTTCTAGTTACTTGAAATGGTCGCGAAACCTGGGAATGTTCGGTTGTGAATTCTCCCTCTCCAGAGCCAGTCCACTTAAGTTTTGCCCTCAACTCGCTAGTCGATCTGATGGCACGGAGACCTAGCATCAAGATTGGAACGCCAATTGCTAGAGTGTAGTCCCCGGCATGGGGCTGGGAAATTCAATCTACGGAGAAAACCCAATTGAATAACATGCTTCTCAAACTGTACGTAAAGTTCCAGGACCTGAAGAACAACGAAGACGGTCAGGACCTGGTTGAGTATGCCTTGGTCGTTGCTCTGATTGCTTTCGGTGCAACAGCCGGAATGAGCACTTTGGCCACCGGCATCAACGCTGCATTCAACACCATCAGCTCGAAACTGGCTGCCAACCTCTAACCCCCTGACCGTCCGCCGTCAGGCCATTGCACCAGTTCCTTTGCGCTCCCGGGAGAGATTCGTTATCACGTGGGGTGAAAAATGCGTTCTCTCCCAGCTAAAGGCCACAATAAACAAGCTCGGACCCTGTGAGTGGAGCTGCGCTCGAACTTATTTGGGCTCCTCTCCTACACATCGCCGGGAAAACCAACGTGTGAGGTCATTCGCAGATGAAGAACATACTATTCAAACTGTTTGTGACGTTCCAGGAACTGAAAAACAACGAATCAGGTCAGGACCTGGTTGAATATGCTTTGGTTGTTGCTCTGATTGCTTTCGGTTCGACAGCCGGGATGAGCTCTCTAGCCAACGGCATCAACAGTGCGTTTAATACCATCAGCTCCGATCTGGCCACTTCCCTCTAAGGCGTCCCCGGCAAGCCGGGAATACGGGCTCAAGCACGTCTTGGAGTTCCCGGGAGAGGCAAAATGTGCAATTCGTTTGCCTCTAGTGGGAAAATAATTTCCCACTTCGGTGGTTAAGACGCCCGAATGCTCTCTCCCTGCCCTTCGGACATGCGTTCTAGCCTCGCCGTTATTCTTCTCTCTCTGCCGGGCTACGGTTTCGAGTGGCCGAGAGTCTTGAAGGTGTCGCTTCGCGCCGCAAAAGCTCGCGCTTGGAACCGGCAGGCCGAGAGTTACCAAGCGGTAACTAACCTGGGCTGTATAGCGGTGCGAATGGATTATCCGAAGATGCCGAAGCGCTTTTTCTTTTCGACGACTTCGGAGAGGCCGGCGGCTGTTCGTGCCATTTGGCGTATCGCCCTGGAGATGGGCGAGTCTTCAAGGGCGAGGGGAATTGCGGAATTCTGGGTGCGCCGGGCGGCAGCATAGTCGTCGGGGATTCTCCACTGGGCGGGCATGGTAAGCGCCTTGGTGATGTGTTCTTCATCGAAACCCAGGGTACGGGGCGTGTATCTGTTGATGACCACCTGGACCGAGTTAATGCGCGGGGCGAAGAGCTGAGTGATCATGCGATTCGCGTTTCGGAGCTCGGAGATGCCTACCTGTGTGACCAGGTAAACGATTGCGGATGAATCGAAAACAGCGGTGCCCTTGAGATCAATTCTGGAACCGGCGTCGACGACCACGTATTCAAAGTTCTGGCGGGCGACGGAGAGCATTTTGTCGATGGCGACGTTTGTGGGAAGTGAATTGGCGAATGCGTCCGGACCCGCAAGGACGTGCAATCCCGAGCTGTGTTTGGTGAGGAGCGAGGCCAGGAAGCTGCCATCGAGGCGCGCGTAGTCCTGAAGGGCGTTTGCAGTGGAGTACTTGGGGATGATGCCGAGGTTGATGGCGGCGTCCCCGATGGGGACGCCGAGGTCAACCAAGAGCGTGCTCTGGCCCGATTCCTGAGCGAGGGCAACCGCAAAATTAGACGCCAGGGCAGTGACTCCGCAGCCGCCTTTGGACCCCAGAAAGACCAGGAGCTTTCTGGCAATGGCGCGCTTGGCCGGGCGTGAGCTGGGGCGCTGCGCCGTGACTCGGGCGAGAGCTTCTGCAATGTTTTCGACTGTGACGGGCAGGTTGAGGAATTCGCGAGCGCCGGCACGCATGCTCCGAACCACCAGATTCACATCGGACTGACCCGAATAGATCATCACGGTGGCAGGGCTTTTGGTGGAGATGGTCCTCACCAGCTTGAGGGCATGTTCGGGGTCGCTATCGAGGTCAATGATGACGACGTCGAAGTCCTGCATCAGGGCCCGAGGCATATTGTTGAGGTCGGAAGGATAAGCTGCAAACTCCTGGACGACCACCCCAGCCTCAAAAGCATGGCCCAGATGAGCCCGGTTCACTGCCCCGCGCTGGCATGCGGCGAGAGCGTCGGCAACTCCTCTGAGGCGCTGTTCATCTGGACCGACCAGGGCAACGGTCAGCTCACTGCTACCGGAGGAATCTGAATTGTGGGATGAAGACGGCATATCGCTATCAATACTCCCAACAGCTTGCAATATTGCCAAGTTTAACCTGTTGGGGGCAAATCGTCCGAGTCCTTTCTGACCAGAAAGAGGCACTTCGGTGTTGTGAGGTCCTGATTTGCAAACACTTGAGCGCGTCAGCCGACGACGGCGGCCGAGTTTGAGTCATGGGAAAAGGCGTGTCGCTAGCAGAAAGCGATGATGTCCTGCTGCACCCTATTAAGGCCAACCAAGCGCTCCTGTTCAGCGGACAGATGCTATCCACATAGCCAGAGGCGGAGCCGGGGCCATTTCTCTTCATTGGGCAAAGTTGATTTCTACGAGGACCGTTGAGTGGTCGGGCGCGGAAAGAAATCTCCATTTGCGAACGGCATCTTCGGCAGATGCGGCCAATGCGTGGTTGCCGCTGAGGGTCTTAACGTCGCTGACTTTGCCGAAGAAATCAACTGTCGCCTCTACGCTGACGCTGCCTTCAATCCTGAGGCGCTTGGCGATTTCAGCGTAGACGGGTGGGACGCGCGATTTGACAGGCCGGGCGCCTGCTGCGCATGCCGGGATCGCCAGGGCCATTACCAGCGCAAAAGCAGCCGCCTGAATTAGTGCTGTGCCGGTCCCCCGGAATCGGCGGAGACCGATGGATTAAGGTCTGTTAGCCATTTGCCCTCCTGAGGCTTAGGAACCACTTAAGTGGGCTTTTCGACGGCAGGAGGGAGGAGATTAGTGGATTCTTACCCGCAGATTATGAAAGGAATGGGGAGTTACAGCGTGGGGCTGGGATTGGCGGTTTCGGCGAATGTAAGGTTTTGAGCCCGGGAGTTATGTTGCTGGCGCCACAGGTCGAAGAGGCGACCATAACTAAGAGTTATGTACTGGGAGGAATCGATGCCGAGGCGGATGGCAGTTTGGTCGATCCATTCGGGGGGGCCTTCGAGTTCAGCGTAGTTGCCGATGGGGGTTTCATCCACCACGCAATGCCCGGTGCCATCGGTCCATTCGGCACGCCACTTTTCATAGCGGAAGGCGGGTAAGAGGCCGAGGGAAAGAAAGAGCTGGGCCAGCGCTTCACCGTTGGAGACTTCGGTTTCGGTTTCGATGCGGTGCTTATGGGTGTCCTCGCCAGGGCCGGCGTCCGGCAGGCGTTTATGGGTCAAGAGGCACCTGCCGGCATAGGTGCGGATACGGAGGATTTCAGTGCGGGCACGCATGCTGCGGTCGGGGGTGTCGTACAAGGTGTTGCTTTCAAAGCAGCGTGGAGTTTCCAAGGTGAATCCGGCAGCCATGAGGCGGCGTGGGAGGGCTGCCAGGTCGTCGGTGGAATCGAGTCGGAATTTGATTTCGGTTTCCACGGGCATGGTAAGGAGTGAGTATACGGCAGGGGAAGGAATCACGGTGGACCGAAAAGGCTGAGCGTTCAAATTCGACGACTGCCCCAGCCGGGGTTTTGGAGCCAGCGGCTGCCACAGGAGACAATGGAAGGATGAAGACGCTTCGACTAAAGGTGGACCCCGGACACCTTGAGACTGCTGAGGCCGAAGAGGCGCTTGGACAGGCGGCAGAGATCCTGAAGGCGGGGGGGCTGGTGGCTCTTCCCACGGAAACTGTTTATGGTCTGGGTGCAAACGCCCTGGACGCCGCGGCTGTGGGCCGGATTTTTGAGGCTAAGCAGCGGCCAGCCTGGGACCCGGTGATTGTGCACATCTCTGACCTTGCCATGCTGGACAGGCTGGTGACAGACGTTCCCGAGGCCGCCAGGACGTTGATGGGGGCATTTTGGCCCGGGCCACTGACACTGCTGCTGCCACGTACGGCAGCGGTTCCAGACGTGGTGACGGCCGGACGGGCGCTGGTGGGGGTCCGGATGCCCGCACATCCCGTGGCACTTGAACTGATTCGACGGGCGGGGGTTCCGTTGGCCGCGCCAAGCGCTAATACCTTTGGGCGCACCAGCCCAACGACGGCGGCACACGTGCTGGTGGATCTTGAATCGCGAATCGACGCGGTGCTCGACGCCGGAGCCACGGGGTTCGGAGTCGAGTCAACCGTGCTGGACCCATGCCAGACTCCGATGGTGATTTACCGGCCAGGAGCGTTGGCAGCGGAAGTGATTTGTCCCATCGCCGGGGCTGTTGAAGTGTTCAAGTACGACGGGGAGCTGAAGGGGACGCCAAGGGAGGCAATGCCGTCGCCTGGGGTGGGGCTGCGGCATTATGCGCCCGGGGCGCGGCTGGCGCTGGTTGAGGGACCCGTTCAAGAGCTGGAGCAGCTGATGGCGGAGGCGGCGAAAAACTGCCCGGGTGAACGGGTGGGACTGATGCTGCCGGCCGAGGTTCCCTGGCCAAGCGAGGGGACCATTCCGCACCTTTGGGGACACTGGACCAACCCGGAGGAACTTGCAAGCGAGCTATACGCCGGACTGAGGGCACTGGATGCTCAAGGGTGCACCGTCATTGTTTGTCCGCTGCCACCGCCGGAGGGAATTGGGGCGGCGATCCGTGACAGGCTGCAGAAAGCTGCGAATCGCGATTAGGGACTGGTTCCGATCCCATGGGTTTACTGCCCGGGATCACCGTGTTTGTACATATATTTGATTGCTGACTTGTAGATGAGGACTTTTGACTTTCCCCGGACCTTGAGGGCATTGCGATCGTACCACTCGATGCAGCCCTCAATTTGCTCACCGTCTTCGAGCACGATGATCATTTGAGTTTGAGCCTGGATTTGCTTTTGCAGGTAGAACAGCTCGGCGTCCCTGTGCGGGATGTCTTCAGCGGTTCGCACCATGGAGCGAAAGGGGAGAGGCGCAGGCGCGTTCCGCTGGACGCGCGCAGGCGGACGCGGATTGCCTGGCGCAGGAACGTGAGCGGCTTGGTTGCTGACAACGGGTTGGCTAATGTGAGTGCTCATGAGCAGCACCTCTCCTAGGGGAAAAACACAATTTGACGATGCGGCTGGCGCTTAACGGTGAAAGCCAGTGTGTTGGACCGGCTCCACTTTCGATTTGGGGACAGATCTTGAACCAGAGTCAATGTGCCCTTGCTGGGGGCCTTCCAAGTGGCTTGCGTTCGCCTTACATCAACTCTGAGTTCGACCTCATGTGAAACCGCCGCAATGAGCAGGCGCCGCATTCACCCTTCGCAGGCAACGCCGGGTAGAAGAGCGCGATGGCCGGGAAGGCCTATCTAGAACCGGAATAGGTACTATGGGTGGAATTGATTGTACACAGAAAGATGCGGACAGGTGAGCTGAAGTTGCTCCCCAACCTCGACAAAATGGTAATCATTTTGCGGCCACGTTGAGAGCACAAGAGTTGAATTGAGATAAGGATTTCCATATGCGTGGGTTATTCGCGGACCAGGCCCACCGCCATGGCATCGAGTGAAAGGGACCGGAGCAGATTGCGGCGCATGCCCTGCTCGACCTGGGTGAGGGCTCGAGCGGCACTGTCGATCCAGTCGACTGTGAGAGCAGAGTCGCGGACGAGCTTGGCCAATTCGGCTTCGAGGTCGAGGTTGCGAATGAGGCGAGGCGTGCCCGCGACGACAAGGAGCAAATCCTCAATGAGGCTGCCCAGAGCACGCAGAAGATTGATGGTTTTTTCGTGGCCGTCGGCGCCGGCGCGATAACTCTCTGTGGCGTGGAAGAGCTGGGAGTAGTCCGGCTCGCGCAACGCGGTGCGGAGGAGGATCAGGGCGTCTTGACGGCTGGAGAGGTAAGCGGCCAGGTCAAGGTTGAGGGCACGGCCAACTGCGCCTTCAGCAAGGCGTGCGGCCAAAGCGCGGTCGGCGGGCTTTAGCTCAGGGCGGCGGGTGGCGAGTAGAGACTCGAGGTCAGAGGATGGGATGGCGCCGAGGCGATGAATGACGGCGCGGGAGCGGATGGTAGGGAGCATTTCCTGAGGGTTTTCAGTGAGGAGGATGAGCGAGGTGTGCTCGGGCGGCTCTTCAAGGACTTTGAGCAGGCTGTTGGCCGCCTCCTTCATGAAGGCGGACGAAGTGAAGATGGAGAAGGAGCGCTTGGACTCGACTGGTGGCCGGTAGTAGGCCACGTGGATGACCTGGCGGACCTGGCCGAGCTTGATGAGCAGTTGCGGCGGATCTGGCGGGACGATGAGGACATCTGGATGGGTCTGGATGAGGATGCGGGTCTCGCGCTTGTCGGTCTCGCGAAGGGCTTCGCGGGCCTCGACGGCTTCAGCCACACGAGCTTCAAGGTCGGCGGAGTCGTCGATGCGGAGGCAGTTACGGCATTGGCCGCAGAAATCAGGAAGAAGGCCGGATTCGGTAGGCGTCTCGGTGGGTTCGAGGCAGTTGACGGCTTTGGCCAGCATGAGCGCAAGGGTGTACTTCCCTGCCCCCTTGGGGCCGGCGAGGATGAGCGAGTGGGGAAAGCGCTCTGCGCGGATGCTCTCGCGGAGATGTGTAACGGTTTGCGCGTTGCCGAGAAAGTCCTGGAAGCCCACGGATTGAGTTTAGAGCATCTGCGGTTTGCAATGGTTGGGGTGAGTCGAATCCAAGGTCTCCCGCCACGGCGGAAGACCTCAGACATTCGACGTGGATGCGAGCCTCGACCTGTTGCGGTTGCAATGAAGAGGCGAGGTTCGCAAGCCTCCGTAGTGCTTATTTCGCGGGGGTTGGGGGCAGATAGCTGAGATCAGGCTGGAAGCGATACACGTCGTACTGGCTCGAAGTAATCAGCATTCGAACCTTGACCAATAAGGCCTGATAACCCTCCTTGCCCAGTCCTTTTTCAGCTCCGAATTCTCCGTCGAAATCCGCCCAGCTATCCATGCCTGCGACGGAGATGAACTGCGTATTCGGCGCGCCAAACCGCCTTGCGGCAAATGTGTAGTCCTTCACTCCGCCCTTTTTAACACCCGGCAAAATCTCGTTCTTCACCAGATCGCGATAGTCTCCAATCTTGTCCGGGCGAATATCGCTGACCAGGACCCGAATCATCTTCGGTATCTCTCCGCTTGGTGGCAGGCTAAGCTCCGGAATCACCTCATCAATGATCCGCCGTGAGCTTTCCTCGCAGTCGGCGATTCGGGCGCTGATGCGCGCCAGGTCTCCCGCCTGGTCCTTCGTCTTCGGATCGGTCGTGGCATCGAGTTCCGCCCACTTGGTGTGATACGCAACGCGCGCGTACTCATGGGGACCGGTCAGCGAAACCCAGGTTGAAGCGTAACGCTCCGACCCGCTCTTGGCCAGAATTGCGTCGTATTCCTTGACCGCAGCCTGAAAATCACCAACACGGTCCGGCTTGATGGTATAGAGCGTAACGCTGCGGATGTTTGCATCTTGAGCGAAGGCGGTCGACGCCAGCGCTGCCACAACTGCCATAGCGAAGATGCTTTGGCAAACTACCCTTCTTAGAATCGACCTCACGATGTTCCCTCCTTGTTGCAAGCCGGGGCGTGACCTCCGGCATTCGAAGGTTCGGAATTTCAGCCGAACGTTATCTTCATCAAGACCGTCGTCGGAAAGGGGTCCGGCGTCCACGTCTTTGAAAACGGCAGTGAACCGTTTCGCTTGGAATTTACAGATTCGGCGAGTATACATACAGGCACTGCCACTGGCCAGCGGGGGATTTGCGCAAATTCATGAATTTACGGACAAAGGTCGCACGGCAGAGAGCAGAAGTCGACTCGAGGAGTTCCAGGTGGGGCTCGAAGCCATCAAGAGGAGTCCTGGATTGATTTTGGCGGCATCCTTTCGCTGTTGGATCGAATCTCTCCTTTGAGGCCCCATCGGATTCGGCGGGCCGGGGAGAGCTGGTATGTCCAAAGACATAAGTCTGCGAGAACACCTTGTGAAGCTGCTGAAGGGCGGGAATGCTCACGCTGAATTCGAGAAGGTCATCGAGGATTTTCCGGTGGAACTTCGCGGGAAAACGCCCAAGGGTGCGGAGCACTCGCCATGGGAGTTGCTGGAACACATGCGCATCGCACAGTCAGACATTCTGGAATTCTGGCGGGATGCCGACCACACGTCGCCGAATTGGCCGGAGGGGTATTGGCCGGGAACTCCGGCACCTCCGGACGCGAAGGCGTGGGACAAGAGCGTGAAGGCTTTTCGCAAAGACCTGAAGTCTATGTGCGACCTGGTGAGCGACAAGAAGACAGACTTATACGCGAAGATTCCGCACGGGAGCGGACAAACGATCTTACGCGAGGCCCTGCTGGCCGCCGATCACAATTCGTATCACCTAGGACAGATCGTGCTGGTGCGTAGATTGCTGGGAACGTGGGGATAATGTGGAGGGAAAGCTCCTGAGGCGGATGCTCGCGCGGAGATGTGTGACGGTGTGCATGATGCTGAGAAAGTGTTGAAGACCCACTGGTTTCGTTGAGAGCATTGACGGCTGGCTGGCTTGACTTTCGCTTGTGTCGAGAGCAGCATACTGCCTAAGCCGACGGCTCTGGTTTCCCTGGTTCCGAGCCGTCCCTCACGGTCTGAAACATATTACCGGCTTGATGAGATTTTGAGGTGGCTTCTGCCACCAAGGAACGCCCTGGGAGATCTTGAATCATGGGTGGTTTGATTATCACCTTATTTGTGCTCTGGATCGGCTGGCGCGCTTACTCGAGTGCGAACAAGACCGGAACCTGGTCGAACAAGGTGTTTTTCGGGGTGCTGGGCGGCGCATTGGCACTCACGGGTTTGATTTCAATCCCCCTCTATTTTCTTTCCTGGTCGACAATGAATGCACACATTGGCCTTTTTGTTACGTGCATACTCCTGGGAATTGGCATTGGGGTCACGGTGATTACGATTTTTGCGAATCGATGGTGGAAGGCCGAGTTGCTGAGGCGTGCGGGGAAAGATCAAGCGCTTTAAGTGGTCATCCTGCTCCTCCTGCTGTATTCCGTGGGCGGCTCGGCGTAGACGGCCGAAGCGAATGCATCGATTTGCTTCTTGAACAGTGAGGGCCGGTAGCCCAAGCACTGAGCGCAGAACGGCTGGGTCTGAGGGCATCTATCCTCAGAGTCGTGAGCTTGTTCCCCAGGTCATTCGCTGGTCGCCCGAATGGTGCGGAGCCTTGTTATCACGCAGCGGTTCTTGCGCTTATTGAAAGCGGGAATCGCCTCGAAACATGGGGAATGTTTCGCCCCAACCCAGGTCCCAAAGGCGCCGTTCAGACATAGGAGGCAATCCCCCTCTTAAGTTGTCCATCGAAGCGGTTCTCAGCTGGCCGACGAATCGTCGTCGACCGTCGAAGTGTCATCCACAGCGGCAGTATCATCCACCGCAGTGTCATCCACGGCAGCGGTATCATCCACCGCGGTGTCGTCCGTAGCGGGCGAGGAGTCGATCTCCGGGCCCAGCGAATCGCCGTACTCGCCCGCTTCGGCAGCATCGTCGGCATTGCCCGCTTCGTTGTCAGCGGCGGCGGAGTAGATTTCGGCGTCGTCGGGAGTTGCTGAGTCGGCGTAACTGGCGGCGGTAGCTGCGTCCTGATCCGCAGTCTGCTGGTCCCAATTGGCCCAACTCTCGTTCTGAGCAGCATCCCAGGTCTGGTCGGTATTGTCCGGGCCTCCTGCGTTCGCCACGTCCTGCGACGCCCCATAGGCTTGCTGGGAATCGTCCTGCGCGGTTGCGTAGTCGCCGGAAGCGGCGGCCTGTGCCTCTGCTGTCTCGTCCTGCTGGAGCGTTTGCTGGGCGTCACTCAGGGCATCGGGATCGGTGGTGTCTGGCATAACTCAACCTCTCTCTTTCTTGGTTACCCCGCGTGGTTTTGCTCGACGGCGGGCGCCGGCAGCGGGTGAGCTGATTTTGGCCGCAGCGTAAGAACGCTTTGACATTTCGGACAGCGGACATTCAGGGACGGTTTGCCCCGCAGAACGGCAAACGGAACTCGCATCGCGCCCTGGCACTTGTTGCAAACAACACGAATGGAATCTGCAGGGGCTGGCGCCGGGCCAGAAGCTGCAGCGAGAGAAGCCGGCGCTGGTTGCGGTGCTGGGGCAAGTTCCTTGCGCGCGGACTGCACGATCTGGCTGTGGCTCATGAGCTCGGGCTCGCGCGCCGCCAGACCTAGCAACCGCAAGCGCCTGGTGGTGTACATCGAAGCAGAGGTTGTCATCTCAGAGATGCGCGTCATCTGGTCGCTGCTCGCCTCTTCCTGCTTCATCCATTCTTCGATGTTGACTTGTTTCAGCAGCCTGGCCGATTTGATAGACCATGCGAGCAGAACGCGGCGGGCCAGGGTCTCGTCTCCAACGGCGAGCAGCCCGGCGCGGTCGGCAGTGATATCCGATTGGCGCGACCACGCCATCAGCGGCATTTCCACCGCGCCCTCAAGCAACTTCATGGGGTTGATCGCGTGCAACACTCCGTTGGAAAGCATTCCGTGCGGGCCGGCGTCGCCGGTGAGGAAACGAGTGACTGATTTCCAAAGGGCATGGCCGGCACGGCAGTGCCCCATCTCGCGCGCCAGTACAAAGAGCAGTTCGTCGTTCTGGAAGTTGTTGAGGATGGCGGTGCCTAGCACAATAAACGCACTGGTGTCCGAGCCGAATGTATAGGTAACCCACTGCGAATCGCCCGAGACATACACATCGGGCATGCTGGGCAACCCCAGAATGCGCGCGGCCAGGACCGCTTGCTTCCACACATCGGGCAACTGCCTCGGCCCCAGGCGAATTCCGTTGAATGTGGATTCGATCCAGGGGCGACCCACTCTGTCAGAGGCGGTGCGCACGACCGTGTGGAGGGCGGGAATCTGTTGCAATTTGGTCATCGCCTGGCCGTCCTGTGCCCACAGAAAGACGGAGCGATCGAGCTGATAACCGGGGAACAACGGACGCAGCCATCCACATTCCGTGCAAATATTCTCAGCGGGGCCGAGGCGCTCCCCGCCGCCACCGCAGACCTTGCAGACGGGCGTCTGGCTCGCAGCTGAAGGCGCGGGTACCGTCACAGGAGCCGGAGACGGCGGTTTGACCGGAGCGGATGCGGCCACAAGCTGGACCCCACAGGTGTTGCAAAATCGTGAACCGGGCACTCCTGGCCCGTGTCCTTGCGGACAAGTGAGGGATGGTGCGGTGGTGGCCATGGGCTCTCCTTTACTGGTTGCACAGACAGAACCTTCAGTGACCCACAAACTGAAGATCTGCTAACTTGAAAATCCAGCTGAGAAAGTACAACGCTGTCGCAGCATATACAGCCTTGCTGAAATGCGCGCTTTCCGTAATTCGTCGAAATGACATGCGGCGCCAGAGCAGCAAGATCGAGGTCGGAATCAGGGATACGGTACCCAGGAATGCCAGGATTCCGAAAGGGTTGGCGAGAAACGCTTTCCAGAATTGGAGCCGAACCGCCCACGCGAAACAGGTGGTCAAGCCGCAACTTGGGCAGGGCAGATGCGTCAATCGCAGGAAGTTGCAGGGGGGCAGCCCGAGCTGCGTATGCGTTCCATAGCCGCATGCGGCCGGCTTCAGCCAGGCTGCAATCGCCAGAATAGTGCAGGCAGACATCAGCAGGCCAATGGCAACCGATTTGTCGGTCCGCCCATACATGGGGACACTCCCTTCAGCCTCAGAAACGATGCAAGCCACCCACACCCCAAAGCAGGCAGAAACCGAAAACAAATAGAATCAAGGCCACAATGTTCAGGTAGTAGGCGCCCTTGGCCCAACTCTCATCCAGATACGGCGCACGTCCAGCAGCAATTTCATCCATATCCTTCTTGGCGAGAAAAAACCCGATGATCCCCGTGATGGGTCCGCAGCAGAACAAGGCGGCGATACCCAGCCCAACTGCCCATTTGGTATTGTCGCCAACAATCTTAGGGCCGGGAACCACAGGCGGATAAACGCCGGTCGGCGGGGGATAAGCGCCCGGAGGCGGCGGATCAGCATTCGGTGGGGGCGAATAAGGGGTTGGCGGCGACGCTTGGATCGCCCCAGGCTGCTGCGGCACAGGTGACAAAGAACTGTCCGTGAGAGAACCGGACTGTTGAGCGGCCAGCGGAGCTCCGCAGGCCCCGCAGAACGCAGAACTCGGCGGATTTACCCCGCCACAACGTGGGCATCTAACTTCGTTCATCGCAAATCACCTTTTAATACCGCAACAAACAGATTGCCAACGGACTGCGCACTCCACCTGCGGCGCGACAAAGCGCTACGAATGGAGCGTTGGGGGGGAGCCGTTCGCCATTACTCTATCCGGTTTTGTCGCCGAAAGTGCAAGAAAAGTTTTGAAATTTGGCGTCGATGGAAGCGGTCCCTGGCAGAAGTGGTAGGCAGGCTGTGTTCGGCGGCTGGAATGCGATTGAATTGCCCTGCTTCATAACAACGGGATCATGCGGACGGCTCCGCTGGTCTTTTCAATAAACGTTTTGCCCCGTCTCAAGGACGAAATCTTGGCGTCCAGAGTCAACCGCCGGATTACAACGCAGGTCATGGATGAAGGTCGGTCTTCGAGAGCAGCTTGAGGAACTGCTGGCCAGTGCACTGGTCTATAGTCTCCCCGAGGAGCTTGCCATCCGGGCCGAAGAGGAACGTCTTGGGAATGCCCAGAATATGAAATTCGTTGTGGACCTTGTCTCCTGGATCAAGAAGGACGGGCGGGTGGTAGTCGGCTTTTGAGATAAAGGTGTTGACCTTGAAGCCGTCCTCGTCAGAGATGGAGAGAATGACCAAACCCTGAGGTTCGAAATGGGTGTAGATCTTGTCGAGATCGGGCATCTCCATGCGGCAAGGCGGGCACCATGTGGCCCAGAAGTTGACCATCACGATTTTTCCTCTCAGTTCCGAGAGAGTGACCTTCTTGCCCTGGAGATCCTTGAGGGTGAAGTCGGCTCTTTGGACGTCGGCTTCGTTGTCAACAAGAACCTGAGCGGCCTTGGCAAAGAGCGGATCATCGAGGGTAGTGGCAACTTGCTTGTAGCGAACGAGGTTTGCGAGGAGAAGATAGGGCTCGGGCGGCTCTTTACCTTTTGCGGGCACAGGGAACTCGGCAAGGGCTTTGGTGAGGGTGTCGGCGGCAGTCTGTAGCGCGTCCTGGCCCTGATCGCCTTCGGTGACCAGGTTGGCAATGGCGTCTGCCAGTTTGACCTTGGACAAGCCGGCGGGAAGCGTTCGGACTTCCAGGGCCAGCTTGATGGTGGTGAGCGGGCGCTGGACGGCGTCGAGCGAGCGGAGGGTCTTAATCTGGCTGACGATGTCTGCCTCAGAGACCTGAGCGAAGAGATAAGGTGCGGCAAATAGGACGGCTGCGGCAAGAAAAATCCGTTGGGCGGGTTTCATGAAGTCTCGCTGAATTGCGGATTATTGGATCGGGTTTGAGCAGGATTATATGCTTCTGTGCCGATCTGTCAGGGTAACCGCTGCGGACTTTTTGCGGGCGCGAGCGCGGAGACGTTTCGAGACGGCGGTGACGATCTGCTCGTGGACTTCGTCTATGCTGAGGTCGCCTTCGATGAGGAGAACCCGGTTTGGTTCGCGGGCGGCGATTTCGTGGTATTTCCGCCAGACGCGGGTGAAGAATGCGTCCTGCTCCTGCTCAAAGCGGGTTTCGTTAAGGCCGGAACTTGTTTCGACATGCTGATTACGACGGCGCGCGCGGGTCAGGGAGAAATCGAGGGTTGGCAAGAGCAGAATTGTGAGATCAGGCTGGAGGTTGCCGCAGACAAGCCTGTGGAGCTCGAGTACGCTTTCTGACCCGAACTCGCGGCCGCCTCCTTGATAGGCCTCGGTGGAGTCGGTAAAGCGGTCGCAGAGGACTGTCTTACCGGCATCGAGAGCTGGCCTGATGACTTCAGCAATGGCCTGGGCCCGGTCAGCAAACATGAGCCCCATTTCTGTCATGGGCGCCAGGCCAGTGGAGCGTGAGTCGAGGACCAGGGCGCGGATGCGGTCGCCGGTTTCGGTGCCGCCGGGCTGGCGTGTGAGGACAGGGTCCTCGGTCGGGTTGCGGTTGTGCAGCCAGGCGGCCAGGCGCTTGATTTGAGTGGTTTTGCCGGAACCGTCAAGACCTTCGAGGGTGATAAAGAGACCGGTCGGCATGGGAGGAGTTTACCACTCGGGAATTCTGGCGAGTTGACCCACATGCCTTGGCGAATCGCAAAACATGATCTATGTCACATCCGGACGTTATTTGGATGTGGTACAAAAGGAAGCTTTTGAATGTCACCGGAGGCGGGCGACTGTCTCTACTGGAGTTAATCGTGAACCTCCGCATGCTTACCAAACTCACCGTTTGCGGCGTTGTCTTGTTGACCTTGCCGTTTGCCAGCCGCCTGAACGCACAAAACCTGACGCTGGAAGGCCAGACGGGCGGGTTTCTGACGCCAACCGCCTACGTTGTGTACACCGCAAAGGACCACTTCTTCTCGCACCCTGCGGTGGGCTACCACTTCATCAACGCTAATAGCGTGATCGGCGATGTGCACACCTTCAGCATTGAGGAGGGGTTTGGCAACCGGGCCGAGGTGGGTTATACGCGAAGCGTTCACTGGACGGGCGACAGCACGTCGTTCAGCAATCTGTGGCACTACGCGGGAATGAACATCTTCAACGGCAAGGTGATCGGGATCAAGGACGGGCAGTTCGGCCCGTGGACACCGGGGATCGCAGTTGGCGGTGTGCTGCGCACGGATGACAAGTTTGTGAGCGGAGCGTTGAACCAGGCTCTGTTTGGAGTGTTGAAGTCTTATACCAACGGCGACGTGTATGTGGCCGCTACGAAAACCTGGTTGCATCCGCCGTTGCCGTTCCTGGTGAACTTTGGTTTGAAGGCCACCAACGCGTCCATCTATGGGCTTGGCGGGCAGTCGACACGATTTGGCGGGCGGCTATTCGGCGGGTTGGGAATTCCGCTGCCCGGGCCGTTCAAGACGGCCATTGTGCCCTCCGCGGGATTTTCGCAAGAGCCGCCGACGTCAGTAAATCTGGGCGCGATTCTCTATCCGCCAGGGAGCAGAGCGCACCTGCCAACCACGCTGGACTACGCAGTGCGGATCACGCAGAAGGACAATCCACACTTCGCCTTTGACATCGGCGTGGGGCAGGTAGCCGGGATGATCGGAACCACCGCGGCATTGACGCCCAATGGCCCGATTTTCATACCGGTGAATCTTCAGGCCCGGCATGTGGTTGGAGTTGGGCTGAGCATTCGGCCTTAGGCAGAAATCATCCTTCAATTGTCGCGCCTCGCCCGCTCCCCGAGGGTGTACGTCGGTGCTGACTCTTAAGTTGCAGAATTGGGGCAACTTCCTGCGTTAGGGTGGGTTTCCATTGACGTAGAAAGAACGCGATTTGGCGTTCCAGGGGCTATCCCCCCGACCAAATTTCAGGAGGTTTTCCATGCAAGTATTCCGTTCGATGCGTTGGTTTTTGTTGACGCTGATTGTTGCCCTTGTCCCTGCTTCTTCTTATGCGGGGGTGTTCATCAGTGTCGGGTTTGCCCCGCCGGCTTTGCCGGTTTATGTGCAGCCGCCACTACCCGCTCCTGGGTATATCTGGACCCCTGGCTACTGGGCCTATGGTGATGCAGGCTACTACTGGGTTCCGGGTGTCTGGGTTGCGCCTCCCCGGGTTGGCCTTCTGTGGACCCCGGGCTACTGGGGATTCGGCGGCGGCGTCTATGGATGGCACGCAGGCTACTGGGGCCCGCACGTCGGGTTCTATGGCGGAGTCAATTACGGATTCGGCTACGGTGGAATCGGCTTCTTCGGTGGTGAGTGGCGCGGTGGAGTTTTTGCCTATAACAGTGCAGTGGCGAGCTTTGGCGGCGTCCATGTGACCAACGTCTACGAGAACCGCGAGATCATCAACCGAAACACCATCGTGAATGCGAACCACGTCGCCTATAACGGCGGAGGCGGGATCCAGGCCCATGCCTCGGCGACCGAGATGCAAGCGGCCAATGAGCACCACTTCGAGCCGACGGCGAACCAGACGCAACATGAGAGTTTTGCCGCGCAGGACCGTTCGCAACTGGCCTCGGTGAACCATGGAAGTCCCGGAACGACGGCGGCGTCCAGTACTGAGGGCTACCACCAGATCTCGCAGCAGCACGCTAGTTCCCAGCCCATCTCGTCTGCCGACCGGTCGGTGGGCCGCAACTACAACCCCAACAACCGCGAGGCCAACCAGGATCAGCGGATTGCCAACGGGTTGCGGAGCGGACAGATGACCTCAGGCGAAGCTGCCCGTGCGGAACGGACGCAGTCGGGAATTGACCAGCAGGTGCACAACGATCGCGTTGCCAACGGCGGCAAGCTGACCGGAGCCGAGCGTCAGCATATCAACCAGGAGCAGAACGCGGCGAGCCGTCAGATCTATAACGAAAAACACAACGGAAACACAGTGAAGCCGAACGAAGTGGACGGCCGTGAAGCCAATCAGCAGCAGCGCACAGCCCAGGGCCTGCGCAGCGGCGAAATGACTTCAGGCGAGGCTGCACGCACCAACCAGAACCAGGCGAATCTCGCCCAGCAGGTCCACAATGAACGTACGGCCAACGGTGGCGCGCTGACCCAGCAAGAGAAGAAGCAGGCGAACCGCCAAGAGAACAAGAACAGCAAACAGATCTACAACGAGAAGCACAACAGCACCACTGCGAAAGGAGCACCCAAGAAGGGTGCACGCTAAAACATTCCCGGAAAGTCTGTAGGCCAAAACCCATCGCCCTCAAGCTGAAGCGACCCAAAGGAAGCGGCGACTTGAGGGCGTTGTTCATTTGGTCAAACACTCTCAGGCGCTGCGTTAAGCCGAAGGGAGAATGCCGGCGATCTCCACTTCGAGCCCGCCAAAGTCGGGGTGAGAGTTCTCGCGGATGCGGTAGGCGATATCGATAAGGGAGCCGCGCTTGAGAGCGAGCTCGTCAGCGCGTGCGGCAAGGTTCCATCCAACTGCGCGGATGGAACTGTGCGCGTTGGCTGAGATGGAATCGATTGAGGAAGAGATCGGGGACTGCAGAGAGAGTTCGAGCCGGATGTGGCGTTCTTTCATGATGCGGGGCGGAGCAAGCAGAAGAACGTTGCGAGCCACGAAGATGGGCTCTGGGTTGCCGTGTCCGAGTGGTTCAAGCTTGCAGAGCCAGCTTGCGAGCACGGGAGTGATCCGGTCGAGGGGCAGTTCGGCGTGAATGCGCAGCGTGTGCTCCGGCTCTCTGGCAGCGAGATGCTCTTCTGCATAAAGGCGGAGGCGGTGCTTGAGTTCAGGTAGGGAGTCGGCTGGCATGGCAAAACCGATGGCGAAGGCGTGGCCGCCGAAGCGAGTGAAAACATCGGCGCAGGATTCGATGGCGTTGAGCAACTGAAATCCATCGACGGAGCGGCCGGAGCCGTGCGCCACACCGTCTTCGACGCTGACGACGATGGCGGGCTTGGCAGTTCTCTCAACGACGCGGGAAGCAAGAATGCCGATGACGCCGCGGTGCCAGCCCTTGCCGTCGATGACGAGCAGCCTGTCTGCGATTAATTCAGCATCGGTGGCGAGCAGGCTCTCGATTGCGGAGAGCGCAGAGGCCTCAGCATCACGGCGCTCGCGGTTGAGGCGTTCAAGCTTGGCAGCGAGTTCAGCAGCACGGGCGGAGTCGCGTGTCGAAAAGAGTTCGATGACTTCCGATGCGATGTCCATGCGTCCGGCGGCGTTGATCCTTGGGGCAATGCGGAAGGCGACATCGAAACCTGTGAGCGGCTTGGCGGTGGGATCGAGAGCAGCGGCGGCGAAGAGAGCGCGCAGGCCATTTCCCACGGGCTTGCGTAGTTCGCGCAGGCCGAGCGCGGCAATCACCCGGTTTTCACCCTGAAGCGGAACAGCGTCGGCAATGGTGGCGATTGCGGCCATCTTCAAAAAACTTGGCAGCGTTTTGTCGCGGGTGCGGGTGGGATCGCGGCGCTGAAGAATGGCCTGTGCGAGCTTGAGGGCAATGGCCGCGCCACAGAGGGACTTCTCAGGATAGGGGCACCCGGGCTGGTTGGGATTCAGGATGGCCAGCGCATGCGGAACCGCGTCGTCCGCCTGCGTCAAGTGGTGGTCAGTGATGATGAGGTCGAGCCCGAGCTTACGTGCGCATTCGGCTTCAGCGAAAGCCCTCATGCCGGTATCGACAGTGATGACGAGCCGGACTCCATCGGCATATGCGGCTTCAAGCACCGAGGATTGGAGGCCGTAGCCCTCACGCAGGCGATGAGGGACATGAAACTGGACTACGCCGTCGAGCATTTCAATTGCAGTTTTCAGTAGGACCACGGCGGTGGTGCCGTCAACATCGTAGTCGCCGTACAGCAGAATGGGCTGATGCGCAGCGATGGCTTGCTCCACGCGCTCGACGGCGGCAGTCATGCCTAGCATTAAAAAGGGATCGTTGAGGTGAGCCAGGTCAGGATTGAGGAAAGCGAAGGCCTGGCTAGCTGATGCGATGCCGCGAGCGACAAGCAGCTCTGCAAATACCATGGGGATTTGAGCATCCTGGGCAAGGTGGGCGGCTTCGCCGGGATGCGCGTCAGCAAGTGTCCACCGCTGACAAGGAGCAATCCGGGACGGGCTGGACGGAGTCACGTGGAGTTACTCGTCCTCGTCGTCTACGCCATGGACGTCATCAATGACGATGTCCTGGAAGTTTTCAATGTCTTCAAGGAGCGTCTGGTAACGCTCATACCATTCAGTGGTGGATTCGTGGAGAAAGACCAGTCCCTGATAGACGAAGCCCAGCTGAATGTATCCGAGGTTTCCGGCGTACTTGCGCAACCACTGGGCTTCAACCAGCTCAGTGGCCTCTTCATCGGGGAAGTTCATCTCGCTGGCTTCTTCAATCAGAGCTTCAAGTTCCCCGCGCTCCAGCGTCATCTCACTGAACGTGACGAATGGCGCGCCGACGTGCTTGGCCATCTCGACAAAGTCCTTCCATGCGTCGGGATTCTTATTCCCTTCCCAAACGATGGATGGAATGTCTTCAGTGACGTATCCGGGCAAGCGCATGAGGCCGTGACCTTCAATGAAGGCCACCATGTCGTCTTTCAGTGAGAGGAGGTTTTCCGTTGTCATAGTCAAGTATTCATTTTCGCAGATGGGGGCGGGTGCGCGGCGGGGTATTGTGGAAAGTCCGTAAGAACAGGGAATAGGGACTAGCCACCCCAGCGACGAAGACCTGCCGCTACGGGCCCCGGCAGAGATCAGGGGCCAGGGACCAGAAGGTTGACCCAGGGCCGGCCGTTTAGTCTGGAGGTATATCAATCCGGGAGGAACTTAGCTTGCCTTCATTTGAACGCCACGTCTTTGTCTGCCACAACACACGTCCCACCGATGCGCCGCGGCCATCGTGTACCACTGATGGAAAGAGCGAACTGCACACGCAGTTGCAGCAACTCACCAAGACCGCCGGGCTTGCTGGGCGGGTGCGAATCAACAAGTCGGGGTGCCTGGACCAGTGTGAGCACGGGCCCACAGTCGTCGTTTACCCAGAGGCAGTATGGTACGGCCACGTGAGGCCGGAAGATGCAGCGGCGATTGTGGAAGAGCACCTGATCGGCGGACGGCCTGTGGAGCGGCTGAGACTGGCGGAGGACTGTGTGAATACCAAGAGCTGCCCGCACCGGGGATGATGGGCAGCCTGGTTGAAAGCTTTGCGTGCAAAGAATGGCAAGCTACGACGGGGAGTGCAGACAAGGAGAAGTTGTGGCGCTGCAGGGATCTTGAATCCTTAGGCGACTTCGTGGGCGTCAAGCCATGCGCCGTACAGTTGGTCGTCTTCGTGGATGTGGGCGTTGAACCAGTAGCGGAGGAAGCTGAGCGACTTGCTGGTGAGGGTCAGGCCATCCTGCTCGTGGCGGCCAAGCAGTTCTTCAACCTGCGCCAGCAACTGCTGGTGCTGGACGCTGTGCTCAGGGAGTTCCGGGTAGTGCGATGCTGCAAGGATCCCTTCTTCCGATGAGAAGTGTTGGCGAGTGCAATGGACGACCTGGCGTAGCAGGTGGGCAGTGACGCCCCGTTCCTCGCCCTCCAAGACCGCGGCGTAGAGTTCATTGATGGCTTGGTACAGCCTCTTGTGCTCATCGTCCATTGCGGGCACACCAACCGCATGATCGTCGTTCCATGACAATAATGGCATTCGTGCTCCTGTTGGCGGGTCTTGGACATGGAACAGCGCAGCAAAGGAAAGCATAGCAAAGAAGGGGCTTGGCTGTGTTCTGGGGGCGATCATTCACTGTTCCCGAATCGCAATTTTCCCGAATCCGTCTGGAATTATGACCGTGCGTACCTCCACTTAAAGGGGAATCCTTGACGACACGGAAGTTGTACTTTCAGATTTAGTTGATAACAGTACACTTAAACGACCAGCGAGAGCTATCGGCTTAAGGTGCTGCTTCATTTCCCGAACGATGTCGGGAGCAGCCTTTGATGATTCGCCAAGAAACTTGGAATTCCAAGGGTGGGGCCTGGGAAGACGAGGCCGCCACCGGGAGGGCACCATGTCAGTGCGAGTGCGCTTGGGAGATCTGCTGATCCGCGCAAAGCTCGTCACAGACGAGGACGTACAAAGGGCGTTGGTCCACCTGGCGGAAAATGGCGGGAGGCTCGGGGACAACCTCGTGGCCATTGGAGCCATCGAGCAGAAAACGCTCGACGCGTTTATCCATCGCATTCCCAACGAGCCCTCGGATATTCAGGCAACGGGACTGGACGAGACCCAGGTGTTGAGCTTGCTGATGAAGCTGATCTACACGGGTCGGCTGGAAACCAACCGTCAGTTTGTAGAGGCCATCAAGCTGCCTTACCACATTGTCCTCGACCTGGTGAAAATGGCCGTAGACCGTTCACTGCTGCGAACGCTGGGATCGCGCGACTCCGACAGCCTGATGGACATGAGTTACGTGCTGACTGAGGAAGGCAGGCGCTGGACGATCGACGAGTTGCAGAGACTGCGCTATGTGGGGCCTGCGCCGGTAACCATCGATCAGTTCACCGAACAAGTGAACCTGCAGAAGCTGACGAACGAACTTGTCACCTTTGACCGGATTCGCACTGCGCTCGGGGATCTGACCTTCGATGACAGCATCATTGAACAATGCGGTCCGGCGTTGAACTCCGGCCGGGCAATCCTGATGTATGGGCCGCCGGGAAATGGCAAATCCTCGGTAGCGTTTCGCCTGGGAAGCGTGTTCAACGATGTAATCTATGTGCCCTATGCGGTCTCAATCGAGGGTCAAATCATCCGCATGTTCGACCCGAGCATTCATATCCCAATCTACCCACCCCCCAAGAACGAGGACCAAACCAGCTCATTCCTGCGCAACGAGGAAGTGGATGCCCGCTGGGTTCCCTGCAAGCGCCCCTTTGTGATGGCGGGCGGCGAACTCACGTTGGAGATGCTGGACCTGCGCTATGACGCGACGGGCCACTTTTACGAGGCGCCTTTGCATGTGAAGGCATTGGGTGGGTGCTTCGTGATTGACGACTTTGGCCGCCAACTTGTAAGCCCGACAAACTTGCTGAACCGGTGGATCGTGCCCTTGGAAAGCAGGGTGGACTACCTGAAGCTTCATACGGGAAAGACGTTCAGCATTCCGTTTGAAGAATTGGTGATCTTCTCAACCAACCTGGAACCGGAAGACCTGATGGATACCGCGTTTTTGCGGCGGCTCCCTTACAAGATCGAGGTCGGTGCGCCGACGATCGACCTTTACTGCGAGATCTTCAAAAGAGAGTGTTCGAAACAAGGTATTGAGCTGACGGACGAGACGTTTGATTCCATTGTGTACAAGATCACTGAAGAAAAAGGGCTGGAACTCGCGGCCTACCATCCGAAGTTCATCGTGGACCAGGTGGTGTCGACCTGCAAGTTCATGGGCGAGCACCCGCATTTCGATCGACGGTACATCGACTATGCGATTAACAATCTTCGTGTGAAGACGCGTTCTTCGCAAGCGCAAAGCACACCGTCTCTTGCCCGGGCGAGTTGAGGGGACGAGCGCGGACAAAGGAAGATACTGCGCACAGAGCAGATAAAGTGTTCGCCTGGAATGCGCAGCGCAGGAATCGGGAAACGCCAATCAGTAGATGGAATAAAGAAAGCCCCCGGAGAGCTCTCCGGGGGCTTTCTACTTTTGCGGGTTGGCCGATGTTGTTTGTTCGGCTCATTCCGGCTTAGGCGCTGAAGAGCAGGATGCCTGCGGCTTTTTCGTCGCTCATGTTCTCATCTGCGCTGACCGGACGGTAGAAGAGCTGGTTGGCGTCAAGATAGACCTCAAGGAAGGCCGGACGGTCAGTGATTTGGCCGGCGATCAGGGCTTCGGATAGAGGATCTTCGACGTAGCGCTGCAGCGCCCGGCGCAATGGGCGCGCGCCGTAGCTGCGGTCGACGAGGGTCTTGTCGAGGATCCACTTCTTGGCTTCCTCGGTGACGGAGATGGTGATGGACTTCTGGGCCAGGTTGGCGTTCAAACTCTGGACCAGCAGCTCGACGATCTGGATCAGGTCCGCATCGGACAAGGACTGGAAGAGAATGACCTCGTCGAGCCTGTTCAAGAACTCGGGGTTGAAGGTCTTCTTGACTTCCTGCTTGACCAGTTCCTCAACCTTATCGCTGACGATGTCTTCGCGGTCGCTTTGGAAGCCGAGGCCCTGCTTTTTCTGCAGGTGACGCGCGCCAATGTTCGAGGTCATGATGAGGATGACGTTCTTGAAGTCGACGGTATTGCCAAGGCCGTCGGTCAACTGGCCATCTTCAAAGACCTGGAGCAGGATGTTGAAGACATCTGGGTGAGCCTTCTCGATTTCGTCGAGCAGGACGACAGAGTAGGGTGAGCGCTTGACGCGTTCAGTGAGTTGGCCGCCCTCCTCATAGCCGACATATCCCGGAGGCGAGCCGATGAGCTTGGAGACGGAGTGCTTCTCCATGAACTCCGACATATCGAAGCGGATGAGGGCTTTGTCGGAGCCGAAGAGGAAGTTGGCGAGGGTGCGGGCCATCTCCGTTTTGCCAACGCCGGTGGGGCCGAGGAACAAGAAACTCCCGATAGGCCGGTGCGGGCTCTTGAGGCCTGCGCGAGAGCGGCGAATGGCGCGGGCAAGAGCGCTGATTGCCTTCTCCTGCGAGATGACGCGCTTGTGCATCTCTTCTTCAACCCGAAGAAGCTTCTGTGTCTCTTCTTCCTTGATGCTGGTGACGGGCACGCCGGTCCAGCGGCTGACTACATCTTCAATGTCTTCGCGGCCGACGATACCGGCGGCGGAGTCGTCGAGGTGATACTTGTCGCGGAGTGCGCGCAGGTTCTCGCGTTCCTTGCGTTCCTCGTCGGAGTAGAAGCGAGCCTTCTCGAATTCATGGTTGGCAATGGCCGAGTCCATGCGGTGCACGATGAACTTGATGCGCTTCTGGACTTCTGTGATCTCCTCAGGGAGCGAGGTCTGGCGAAGCTTGACGCGCGCGCCGGCTTCGTCTATGAGGTCGATGGCCTTGTCAGGCAGGAAGCGATCAGGGATGTAACGGTTGGAGTGCGAGACGGCGAATTCGACCGCGGCATCGGTGTAACTGACCGCGTGGAACTTTTCGTAACGGTCCTTGATGCCCATGATGATCTTGATGGCGTCAGCTTCGTTGGGCGGCGGAACCTTGACGGCCTGGAAGCGGCGCTCGAGGGAGCGGTCTTTCTCAATGGACTTGCGGTATTCGCCGGGTGTGGTGGCGCCAATGCACTGAATCTCTCCACGCGAGAGCGCGGGCTTGAGGATGTTGGCCGCGTCGAGCGAACCCTCCGCAGAACCAGCACCGACCAGCGTGTGCAGCTCGTCAATGAAGACGATGGAGTTTTGATTCTCCATCAGCTCTTTCATGATGGTCTTCAAGCGTTCTTCAAACTGGCCACGATACTTGGTGCCGGCCACGATGAGCGAAAGGTCGAGGCCGAGAACCTTCTTGTCGGCTAGAAAACTGGGCACCTCGCCGTCGGCGATGCGCTGGGCAAGGCCTTCGACGATGGCCGTCTTGCCCACGCCGGGTTCGCCAATCAGCACCGGGTTGTTCTTGGTGCGGCGGCAGAGGATTTGTATAACGCGCTCGAGCTCGCCATCGCGACCGACGAGCGGATCGAGCTGCCCGTCCATGGCAGCTTGCGTGAGGTCACGGCTGAACTCGGCAAGCAGGCTGGACTCGCGCTGACGCTGTTGTGGCGGAGCCTTCTCCTGCGTGACACGAGCGAGTTCGTCGCGGATCTGCGCGAGCTTGAGGCCGCGCTCCTGCAGGATCTCCGAGGCAAAGCATTTTTCTTCGCGCAGGAGACCGAGTAGCAGATGTTCTGTGCCGATGTGCTTGTGGCCCAGGCGCTCGGCTTCTTCTGCCGCATATGCCAGAACGCGCTTGCACTCGTTCGAAAGCGGCAGGTCAACACTGGTGGAGACCTTTTCGCGGATGGTGGTATGCGCTTCAATCTGCTTGCGGATCGATTCGACCGAAGCGTGTGAACGCAGGAAGCGGTTGGTTAACGCCTTGTCCTCGCGCAGCAGGCCAAGCAGCAAATGCTCAGTCTCGATATAGGGTGAGCCGAACTGGCTGGCCTCATACCGCGCGAAGAAGATCACGCGCCGTGCCTTCTCCGTATAGCGTTCGAACATGATGTTCTCCCTTTGCCCTAAGGCTATCGGCTGGAGTGGCCGTCCGGTTCACAAATTCATCCTGAGAGGGTCTGCGGTTTTGAGGTTTGTGCATGCCCGTCGAGGCCTTTGTTTGCGTCGACTTGAATGCGGTTGTCTCTCCCTACAGTACCTCTGAAAATGCCCTTGCCGGCTTCAGCCCAACCCGCACGTGCCTTTCCTCTAACCTCGCTGCCGGAGACCCCATGGAAACTGCACCATGCCCCGATCAGCCCTTGTGGATGGTCCGAGCATCTTGCCGGCTCGATCGTCTCTTGCGGTGTTGCCGCGATGAGACTTCCACCCTGCCCCGACAATCCGTTGGGGATGTGAACCCATCCGTCTGCAGATTGTCTACTTAATCAGATTCGTTTAGCACTCGAAAAGGTGCTTTTCATTAGACGTTTCCCGCTTGAGAAACCGTGTGAGGAGCGGCCACGAGCGGTGCAAGTCGTCCCCCTTCAAGGCGCAAGGCCCGCGTACAGCGTGCGGCCAGGTCTAGGTTATGCGTCACCAGGATTGAGGTGAGGCCATGGGTAGCGTGCAACCGTTCGATGAGGTCGAAGACGCGGCCGGCGGTGGTCTCGTCCAGATCGCCGGTGGGTTCGTCGGCCAACAGCAGCCGAGGGTTGTTAACCAGCGCACGAGCAAGCGCCACGCGCTGCTGTTCGCCACCGGAGAGCTCGCCGGGCCGATGGTCGCTGCGATCTTCCAGACCAACCTCCCGGAGCCAATTTGCGGCCACTGCAAGAGCTTCGCGCTTTGGATTGCCACGCGCCAGCAGCGGCATGGCTACGTTCTCAAGCGCCGTAAACTCTGGCAGCAGGTAATGGAACTGCCAGACGTATCCAATCTCCCGGTTGCGAAACGCGGCCGCGTCGCGAGGAGAGAGTTTGGCCACATTGGTTGAGGCGCAGTATACAGTCCCCGCGGAGGGAGCATCAAGCGCGCCCAGAATGTGCAAAAGTGTGCTTTTACCTGCGCCGGACTGACCGACAATGGCCACCATTTCTCCGCTCTGGACATTGAGGCCGAGATCGCGAAAAAGGGTGAGTTCGCCGCGAACAGTTTTGTAGGACTTCTGGAGGCCGCTCACGTCGATGATGGGCACGGAGGCAGATTCCCGCAGATCTGGTGCGCTCATGGAGAGGTATCTCGCGCCGGGGACCGCTGGGATGGTTTGCGTCATCGGGTTACCGTCAATTTTACATGGCTATGGGCTGGTTCCCCGCAATGGTAAAGGGCTGGGAATTCAACCTGAGGTACCAAAGTGGGGGTTACGGATTGGGGAGAAGCAGCAGTGTCAAGGACCTCTTTGAAAGGGTCAAGGCTTTGCGGGCGGGAGAGCGGCGGGGGGTTCAGGCGGGCGATGCGGCACTAGCGGTGCGGCAGACGCAGCTTGCGCGGCCGCAGACTTCAGGGATTCAGGGGTTCTGAAGCGCTTTGGAATTGAGCCGCGCAATTCGACCCCCTGGCCCGACAATGAAGGGGAGCGAAAGGGCGTTCCAGTTGCCGTCGTCGAGGGGTTGCCAGGTGCGGCCGTCGTCGCGGCTGATGTCGGAGCCATTGGTGCCGGCGCCGATCCAGAGTTTCAGCGATTCGGACCATTGGACGGTGGAACGATAGCCGTGGGGCGGGATGGTGGAGGCGTCGCACTTGAAAATAGTAGAGAGCAGTTCATTTGCGTTTCGAGTGCAAGTTGCACTCGTGCCTTCGCTCTTTTTGGGGGTTTGATAGTCCCCTCCCACTGCAATCAATACCGGGTCTACCGAATCACCATCTCGAGCAGCCAGCGAGAACCAACCTGCGGTCGGTCCGGAACTGAGTGGAAGTGCCGCGCCGCTGGTTACTGTGCACGCGTGCTTGCAAATGACTGAATTGAGGTTGTCGATGAATTCAAGCAGCTTCAGCGAAGCTGTCTTTCCCCCAACAACAAATAGAATCCACCGATGATGAGCGGTTTCAAGCAAGGACGAATTGCTTGCGGCGAGAATAGATTGCGCCGGCTTGCCATTATTGTCTGAAGCGGCAAACAGGTCATTCTTGTCGAGGCGATTCCAGGTGTCACCGGCGTCGGTGGTTCCGTAGAGCGGGAAGTGATAGAACTGCCTCACCTTCGATCGATCCAGTTCCTTCGGTGAAACCGGGTCGCCTATCATGAGAGCGGTCTTCGCGCCCGTGATTCGAATGGCATCCCAGAAGCCATCCTTGTCGAGATTGCGGAAAACGAGTTTCCACGACTTGCAACCGTCGGTGGTTTTGTACAACCGGCTTCTGTAGCCGGGGCCGGAGCCCATGACTATGGCGGTCTGTGCGTCCCAGGCTTGGACGCCGCGGAAGTCTAATGTTGCGCCATCTGTCGCAGCGTCGGGGGTGGCGCAATGCTGCCAGTGCAGGCCGCCATCGGTGGTTTTGAACACGGCTCCGCCGGTGCCGCTGGCCCAGGCAATTGTTCCGTCAACTGAGTCGATGCCGCGCAGGCATGCGGTGCTGCCGGAGTCCTGCATCTGCCAAACCGGGTTCGCCTCCTGCGGCGTCGAGGCAATTGATTGCCCGCCCGCGGAAGCGGACGCGCCAACCAGCAAAATGAATGCAGCAATGCGCATCGCCAGCAATATAGCCCTGCGAACATGAGCCACCTCATATTTATGCAGCTGCCCTGGGTTGGGTGTCGCAGATCACAGTTCGCGAATGCAAAGCTCTCTATCTTTGAAGCCAGCAGTGAGCCGGCATTCCTTCATTTCAATTTTGGCCGTGGCCGCCATCACAGCGGCTGGCGCGCGTGATGCAACCGCTCAGCAGTCTTTCGAGCAGCGCTTTGCGGCTCATAATTCGGCCATGACCACGCTGCAACCTGCGATGGTTACGCCACTGGTGGAGGCCGACCCGCGACTGATTCAATATGTGCGGGCATCGTTCTCGCACGAGTACGCTGCGGCACGCACTGAGACGGTGAGCTACGGCAACGGGCGCGGCGGAGGCGTGATCGTCGGCAATCGTTTTGAATTCGACTTTTTGCCGCCAGCCTACGCCCAGCACAACAGCAGCGCCTTGGATGGGCTCAGTGACACCTCCGTTTTGGGCAAGGTGCGCATCGCATCGGGCAACGCGGAGCACGGCAACTTCGAAGTGGCCGCGTTGTTGAGTCATAGTTTTGCCACTGGAACCTACAAGAACGGCGCGTTGACCGACACATGGACTCCGACGCTGGCGGGCGGATATGCCTTCAGGCGATTCAATGTGCAGTCTTCTCTGGGCGGAACGATGCCGACAGGAAAGATCGCGACGCAGGGACGGTCGATTGCATGGAACGCGCTGACGCAGTTCCACGCGACACTGCATGTTTGGTTTGAGCTCGAGAACAACGCGACCTACTACTTCAGCGGCAGCCACGATGGCATGATGCAAAACTTTGTGACGCCTGCGGTCTTCTACGTGGTGCGACCGAAAGAGTGGCAGCCGACGCATCCCTTCCTGATTTTCGATTGCGGGATCCAGATTGCGACTTCTGGTTTCCACACCTATAACCACAATCTGATCTCTGAGATGCGGGTGCTCTTCTAAGGTGCCGTCAGCGGCCAGCGGCTGCCGGACCGATTGATTCGGCCAGCCAGGTGTGAGGTAGATCACATGGCTGCCAGCTTGAACGCTTTTAGCCTGGTTCAGACTGTGAACAAAATCAGAACAACTTCCCTTTCTGCCCCGGCCGTCGTGCTGTTTGCCTGCGCGGGTGGAGGGGGTGGGCAGCAATCGGTCTACGAGCGAATGAGGAAGCAAAACACGAATATGATTCCGCTGCAACCGGTGTGGATGGGGCCGCTGATGCAGTCTGACTCACGGCTGACTCAATCGGCGCGGGTCTCGTTCTCGAACTCCTACACATTTGCGCGTACGCACACGGTGAACTACGGCAACTGGCACACGGTGAATTTTCTGGCAGGCAATCGAGTGCAAATCAATCTGATCGCGCCGCCGTATATCCAGAACCACTCGGCAGCGATAAAGGACGGATTTGGGGACGCGAGCGCGGAGGTGAAATACCGGATCGCTTCAGGGAATGCGGCGCACGGAAACTTTGCGGTGACTGCGATGCTGACCGAGAGCTGGCCCACCGGCAGCTACGAGAACGGCGCAGCGACGGCAGCGTATTATCCTACGTTGGCCGCTGGACGCATGTGGGGCCGCTTTGACGTGCAGACGACGCTGGGCGGCGCGCTTCCGACGGGAAGGATCTGGAAGCAAGGGCGGCAGATCGGCTGGAACACCACTGGGCAGGTGCTGGCTGGACGGAATCTGTGGCTGGACGTTGAAGACAATGCAACGTTCAATTACGGCGGACCGTTTGACGGCAAGACGGAGAATTTCTTGACTCCGGCATTCTTCTACGTCCTGCGGCGCATGGAGTGGAAACCGACGCGTCCGATTTTTGTGGTGGGTGGCGGGATGCAGATAGCGACATCGGCATTCCATGCCTACAATCACAATCTGATTCCGGAGTTGCGGATGCTGTTCTAGAACCGGCAGGGCGTTGACGTTGCAGGGGAACGTCGCGGAATGGAAGCCAAAGAAATGTTAGAATTCCGCCAATTCCTCAAACTCAGAGTGGATGGAGGACTTCAATGAGGTTGATGCGCAAAACTGCGATCGCTGTTTTGGGGTTTCTTGGTATCCTCCGCGATCGTGGGAGCCGTCCCGCCGATCCTGCATCCATCAGGCTGGCCGGGATTGTCGCTGAGCCTTCTGGAACATTCACCGTTTCACTCTTTTCTAACCCCCGCAATCATTCTGTTGCTGGCGAACGGGGTGTCGAGCCTTGTAGTGCTGTGGCTCACGCTGCGGCGGCGACCAGGATACGGCTGGATTGTGGCATTCCCCGGATGCGTGGTGTCGGGGTGGATCATTTCAAAGACGATCATGTTCAGAGAGGTGGCCTGGCTCCACTATCTCTACTTGAGCGTTGGTCTCGTGCTGATCGTGTCAGGGGTGGAATTGACGCGAAGCACGAGCGCGCGAGCACATGCTGCTGCGCATTAAGCGCGCATGTCTTAACTTCCATCTTGACCTTGAGGCGGCGCGGGCGCAAGACTAGATCAACCAGAAGACAATCAGGCATTGAAAGGCGGACCGGTGGCGGGCCACACAAACGGCGAAGTGTACGCACAGGCGGAAAACTACGGCCTGCACGCGGGCGTGCTCGGGCCGCTGGAAACGCTTGCGCAGTCGGTGTCTGCCATGGCGCCGTCGACTTCGCCTTCGCTGACTATCCCTCTGGTGTTTGCACTGGCGGGGAACGCGACCTGGTTTGTGTATCTGCTGGCCACAGGGGCTACGCTGCTGGTGGGCTTTTGTGTGAGCCGATTCGCACGGCTGTCGGCATCGCCGGGATCGCTCTATAGCTACGCGGCGGACACGCTGCCGCCGGTTTTCGGCGTCGTGGCCGCGTGGGGACTGCTGATGGCTTATCTGGCTACTGGAGCATCCGTGGCTGGTGGAGGGCTCTATTACTCTGGCGTACTGTGCCAGCAATTCTTCCACTGGACGCCGCCTGCGCTGCCAACGCTGGCAGTGATTTGCCTGGCGGCGGGGTGGGTTGCTTATCGAGATGTGAAGCTGTCTGCCGAGTTGATGCTGTGGATTGAGGTGATCTCAGTGAGCCTCATTCTGATTGTGCTGGCGGTCATGGTGTTTCACTTCGGGTTTCAACTCGACCTTGATCAGATGAAGCTGAAGGGTGCATCGATATCGGCATTGGGCCCGGCACTAGTGTTGGCGATGTTCACGTTTGTGGGGTTTGAGAGCGCGACCACGCTTGGAAACGAGGCGCGTGAGCCGCTGAAGACCATTCCGCGCGCAGTGCTGCAATGCGCGATTTTGGCGGGTGTGTTCTTCATGCTGTGCTCCTACTCTGAAGTGCTGGGTTTCCGGGGCACATCGACGATGCTCAGCGATTCCACCAGCCCGATGCACCTGCTGGCGAACAAGGTGGGCGTATCGCTGCTTGGCGTAGGCATTGACATCGGCGCGGCAGTGGCCATGTTTGCCTGCGTGCTGGCGTGCACAACAGCTGCCGCAAGGGTGCTGATGCGCATGGCACACGGGAAGCTGCTGCCGAAGGCGCTTGAATGGACGAGCAAGCGTCATGGAACGCCGGGCGTGGCCGTCGCGGTGTCGGTGGGCCTGATGCTTGTGACCACCGCGGCGCTTTCCCTGCGCGGGGTTGCTGGATCGGATATGTACGACTGGCTTGGGTCGCTGTCAGTGTTTGGATTTCTGACGGCCTATGCGCTGGTGGCTGCTGCGCTGCCTTTTGCACGGCGGGTGCTTGGCCAGCACTCGCACTGGGTAACTGGGGTGAGCGTGCTGACCGTGCTGGTGATGATGTTGATCGTGATCTTCGACTTGCGGTCGGCGACCGATGCGGATCACGCGCGGATCCCGTGGATTTATCTGGGGTATATTGCAGCGGGCGTAGTTTGGTATGGGGTGAGGCGAAGAGTAGTGGTCAGCGAACAGTGATCAGTTCCCTTCTCCTTTAATCTTCGCCTATGTCCTCGTTCCATACTTCTGGGTGGGCAGCAGTATAGGCTTCCATCATTTTGCGGCAGTCAGCATTGTCGAGATCGATGACGTTGACGCCGTTTTCGCGTAGCCAGTCGAGACCTCCAGCGAAGGTGCGGCTTTCGCCTACGACGATGGTGCCGATGCGGAACTGGCGCACGAGGCCGCTGCAATACCAGCATGGGGCCAGGGTCGTGACCATGACCAGGTCGCGATAGCTGCGCTGTCGGCCAGCGCGGCGAAAAGCGTCGGTCTCGCCGTGCACGCTGGGATCGCCCTGCTGCACACGGCGATTGTGGCCGCGGCTCACCAGTTCGCCGGCCTTGGTAAAGAGGGCGGCACCGATGGGGATGCCGCCTTCAGCCAGACCGATGCGTGCCTCTTCAAGCGCTACCGCCAACATCTGTTCGTACAATTCCAGTTCGGACACAGGCATCCTCAGATCTCAAGGATAAGCGACGAGGAGTGCGGTTGGTGCTCCTCGAACTTATAGCCGTGGTTGGGAACGTAATCGAATTTCACCAGGCCGTCGCGGCAGTCGATGTGCATGGTGAGTGTTTTCAGGATGCCTCAGCCAATCGCGCCCGATATCTGCGTCCCGGCGGCCCTGGACTGGCCCGTGAGATGGCAGGCCTTTATTTGAAGGAATCGATGCTGTTCAGGCGGACGGGGCTGCCAGGTGAGCTTCCAGCACTTGAAGAAACCGCGCAAGCCAGGCAGGATGCGCCGTCCATGCCGGCCCGGTGACGAGTTTGCCGTCTACGACCGCATCGAAGAAGTCCACCTGGACAAAGGTTCCCCCGGCAAGTTCCACTTCGGGCGCGCAGGCAGGGTACGCATTGAGTTTGCGGCCCTTCAAAATGCCCGCGGCCGCAAGCAACTGCGGACCATGGCAGAGCGCGGCGATGGGTTTGTTGGCATGGTCGAAGTAGCGAACGATTTCAAGCACACGGGCGTTGAGCCGGAGGTATTCCGGCGCGCGCCCGCCGGGAATCACCAGGGCGTCATAGCTGGCGGCGTTAATTTCGTCAAAGGTTGCGTTGAGCACGAAGTTGTGGCCACGCTTCTCGGTGTAGGTCTGGTCGCCCTCGAAGTCATGAATAGCTGTGCGGACAAATTCGCCCTTCTTCTTGCCGGGGCAGACCGCATCGACCTTATGGCCGACCATCTGCAGGGCCTGAAAGGGAACCATGATTTCGTAGTCTTCAACGAAATCGCCGGCGAGCAGCAACAGTTTTGCGGGTCTCATCGTCTATGCCTCCGCTACAAGTTTGCCACTGGCGGGGCGGCCTTGTCCTGGAGTTTTGCACCGATCGCCGACCAGATCGCCTGGCGGGGTCAAGGTGCCGGACAGATTGGAATGGGGACCACGAACGAATACTTTGGCGGGGTAGCGCTTACAGGTGAACGAGTCCGCGTTGCAGCGCAGTGACGACTGCTTGCGCCCGGTCACTCACGTTGAGGCGCAAGAGGATGACGCTGACATGGCATTTGACGGTGGACTCCATGATGCCGAGCTCGGTTGCAATCTCCTTGTTGCTCTTCCCGCCGGCAATCAGCTTGAGCACTTCGAGTTCGCGCGCGCTGAGTTCAGAGTTGGGAATGCGTGACGAGAGGGCGCGAGAAACGGGAGGAGGAAGAAATCGCCCGCCAGCCTGCACGCGATGCAATGCACTGACCAGCGCATCATGAGGCATTCCCTTGATGATGTAGCTGCGGGCTCCGGCTGCCAAGGCCTGGTGAATATCTTCATCGCCCTCATATGTCGTGAGCACGACGAATTTGGCATTCTTGTGGCGGGAGACGAGCGTCCGAATTGCCTCGACGCCGCTGATTCCGGGCAGGCGCAAATCCATGAGAGTGATGTCGGGAAGATGCTTCTCAAAGAGTTCGATCGCTTCTTCGCCACTACCGGCCTGGGCAGCCGCGGTCATGTCAGGCGTAGCTTCAATAATGGCGGAAATCCCGATGCGCATGATGGGGTGGTCGTCTACCACGAGGACCCGGAATTTAGTTGCCGATTTCATTGCCGCCCGCTCTTCCATTGCTTCGCTCCGTCATGCATTTGTTCCACTTCCCCAGCGAATCGTGTGCACTATGGAGGCGAGTGGTCGAAGACGGAGATCACCGGGAGGACGTTTCCCTGCTGGTCAAAAAAGCTGCGCTTGAGCAAACCGCCCTGAGCCGCCGGTTCCCACCAGAATAGGCCTTGGCCGAGACCATTGGGGATGGCGCGGACTGCGGCGTCAACAGCGGCCAGGAAGTCACTTTGCCCCTCAGGGCTCTCAGGGAAGTCTGCCTTCCTCCCAGCCATTTCGCCGGGCACCCAATTGTAGGCAGCTTCCACAACGATGATCGGCCGGTTATAACGCAGAGCAAGATGATTGAGGTTGACGCGCAGGTTAGCTATGTCTCCATGCCACATGGGGTAGTAAGAGAGGGCTATTACATCGAAAGGAACATGCCGGGCAATGATTGCATCGAAGAAGGAGACCGCGGCGGCATAGTCGCCGCTGCGATCGATGTGGATCATAATGCGCGGAATGGGACCATGGCCGCTGCCCGCTTTTACGCCCCGGATTCCAGCCTTTACCAGGTCAGCGAAGTTGTCCCAGTTTCCGGGCAGCTTGCTGTCGGGCCAAAGCATTCCATTGGTGATCTCATTGCCCACCTGGACCATGTCTGGCGGTACGCCCGCGCGGCGGAGAGTGGCGATGACGTCGCGAGTGTATGTAAAGACCTGATGCGTGAGTTGCTTGTGGTTGAGGCTGCTCCACGCGGGGGGGGTCGGCTGCTTACCGGGATCGGCCCAACTGTCTGAATAGTGCAGATCGAGAAGGAATCGGAAGCCCAACTTTTTGGCACGCTGGGCCAGAGCCAACGTGTAATCGAGATCGTTCGGCAGACGATCGACACTTGCGGCGGGGTCGTGAAAGAGCCGAAGACGAACCCAGTTGTAGTGGTGGTCGTGCAGAATTGCCAGCACATCCTTTGGCTGTCCATTTTCCTTGAAGACCACCCCCTTCCGTTCGCTTTGGGCGAGAAAGGAAACATCCGCTCCAACGGCATAAGTCTGCGTGACCCCGGCAGGACAAGTGCTGCAGGCGAGTGCGGCAAGCAGGATCGAGTTGAAAAGAGCACGCATTGCGTTTGATTGGTTCCGATCTTTGATCAACGTGCTTGAAGCGCTTGGATCATCGAATTTCCTCGCCGGCAGAGCGGAATCGGCGCGCACTGAGAGCCGCCGGCTAATGACTGCAACCACCAATCACGAGCTGGTATTCCGGCACAAGGCGAATCGCGTTCAGTTTATCGACCTGTCCATTGCCGGCGAAGTCCGGGAGACGTGGAATCTCCAAATTGACGGGCGCGTCCTTACGAAGTGGAAGGATGCTCAGTTCAAATCTGCTCGCGTCTTTGGAAGTGAGAAAACGATTCAGCCCGATGAACCAGGGCTCACCGAAATAGAAATCATCGGTCAACAAGTGGTGATTCGCATAGAACCTTGCTACATCGCCCCGGTAATCCACTTCAAGAAACAGCTCGCTGAGGTTTTCCATGGCGCCGGGCGGCACCACGACCGTCCATTTGGCGGCCTGTACGAAATGCGTATAACCTCAAGTAACCTTGAGGTCAAGAGAAACCTTGATGAATGATCCTGTTCCAGGCCGCATCGCCCTAGAACTTTCAGTAGGTCAGGTTGCTGAACGCAGTGGCGCGGCGGTTTCTGTCCTCCACTTTTACGAATCCAAGGGACTGATCAAGAGGCGGCGCAATCAGGGAAACCAGCGACGCTACGCTCGTGAAGTACTTCGGCGAGTTGCGGTGATCAAGGTGGCTCAACGCGCGGGTATCCCTCTGGCTTCTATTCGCAAAGCTCTAACGGCTCTACCTGGCGGCCGAACACCAACGGCAGAAGACTGGAAGAAGTTGTCATCAAGGTGGAAAGCTGATCTGGATGATCGGATCAGCCGATTGACGCGGCTCCGCGATCAGTTGGATGGCTGCATCGGATGTGGTTGCTTGTCGCTGGGGATCTGTCCTCTTCGCAATCCATGGGATGAGTTATCGGCACAGGGTCCAGGACCCCGGTTGCTCGAACCAGATTTGTGACCGAAAGAGCCTGCTGCTTAAGACAGTGACAAACGGTTCCCTCTGCCTGCGACGGGCCGGGAAAGCACTCATGCCTGGCGCAGATTATTTCACTGTTTCATCACCACTTCGAGGTTGTTCAAGGCCGCGGAATCAGCTGCAAGCCTCTAAGACGGAGCCAGCTTCAATGACTCTCAAATCTCCCATAGTCCCGGGCGATTCATCTATGATTGCGCCGGTGCCCCGCGAAGGGTTTGTCTGAACTGGAAAGAGGGTGGATCGGATGCGCTGGAATTTGTGCAGAACGGTGTTTGTTTGGCTGGTGGTGATGGTTTTATCGTCGTTCTTGCATTCGCAAACTGGGAGCGGTGCTGAAAGAGCTTACTCGTTTGTCGATCCGCTGTCTGGTAGCAGCGAGGGAGGCAATACATTTCCCGGCGCGACCGTTCCGTTCGGCATGGTCCAGTGGTCTCCAGACACCACGGCGGATGGGTGGTATCGATATAAAGATCAGACGTTGCGCGGGTTCAGCCTCACACACGTGAGCGGAGCGGGATGCTCGATTTATGCCGATGTGCCGGTGCTGGGGCTGGTGGGACCCGTTGAGGATTCGGGTAAGATTCCGGCTGAAATCGTAAGCGGCTTTTCGCATGACAAGGAAGTTGCAAGTCCCGGCTATTACAGCGTTGTCACTGCGGATGGAATCAAAACGGAACTTGCAGCAAGCGAACGCTCTGGCATAGCTCGAATCACATTTCCTGAGGGCCAATTGCACACGGTTCTTATCAAGGCCAGCGACAGCGCAAACGTAAAGGACTCAGGGCGCGCGCACGATGAGACCGAGGTCCAGGTGCGCGCGAACGGCACCATCGTAGGCAAAGTGGAGAGCGGTGGGTTCTGCGGCACGTTGGACAACTACACGCTTTACTTTGTGATGTCATTTCAGGGGAAGGCTCAAACGCACGGAGCCTGGACAGATGTTGTGCAACCGGGTGCAAGCTCTGCGAAGGGGCATCGTGCTGGCGTATACGTGACGTTCCCGGCGAGCAGTGAGCCGATCGTCTTGAAGGCTGGGATTTCCTTTGTGAGCGTGGAGAACGCTGAAGCGAATCTGCGCGCGGAGATAAGCGGATGGGACTTTGATGCTGTGCGCAAACAAGCGCGGGACCGGTGGGTGGCGGCTTTGGGACGCGCACAGGTGGATGGCGGTAGCCCAGACGATCTGCGTATTTATTACACCGCGCTTTACCATATGTTTCTTTCACCGAACGTCTTCAGCGATGTAAATGGCGATTACATCGGGTTTGACGGCAAGGTACGTCGGCTTCGTACTGGCGAGGAACAGTACGCTAACTTCTCTGATTGGGATATCTACCGGAACACCATTCAACTGCAGGCATGGCTCGATCCAGAGCAGACGAGTCAAAAGCTGCAATCGCTGGTCCGCGATGCGGAGCAAAGCGGTTGGCTGCCAAGGTGGCCGGTGGCAAACGACGTGAGCTACATCATGGGCGGGGATTCGCCTGCCAACGTGATTGCTTCAGGCTATGCATTTGGGGCGCGCTCTTTTGATGTAGCCGGCGCGTTGAAATTCATGGTGCACTCCGCCACGAAATCCGGGACAGGGCCACATGGAGGATCGGAGAGACCGTATCTGGACGAGTATTTAAAGAACGGCTACATAGCCGTGGGCACAGATGGCATGCGGGAATCAGCTGCGTCGATCGGCCTGGAATATGCGAGCGCAGATTTTGCGACGTCAAGGCTCGCAGATACGCTTGGCGATCACGACGACGACGCCACGTTGCTGAAGCACTCCGGGAGCTGGCGAAGTATTTTTGATCCGGAAAGCCGGTTGATCCGACCGCGGTTGGCCGATGGAAGCTTTGTGAAGGGGTGGGACCCAGAGCACTTGATGCCGCGACATCATAGCTGGGATGTGGCGAATCAATTCGGTTTTGAGGAGGGATCTTCGCTTCAGTATTCGTTGATGATTCCCTTTGATTATGCAGGCGTGATGGCTGCGATGGGTGGAGACGAGCAAGAACTGCCAAGGCTCGAGAAGTTTTTCAGCACAACCACAGGGTGGGGCGTACCGGGGTTTACGGTGGGAAATGAGCCCGATTTTTGTACGCCCTACGTCTACCTATGGACGAGCCAGCCATGGAAGGTGGCAGAGGTCGTCGAAAAGACTCGGCGAGAGGCGTTTCACACCGGGCCTGCGGGGGTGCCCGGAAACGACGACCTTGGAGCTACCTCTGGGGTATATGTTTGGAGCGCGCTGGGACTGTATCCCGTGATTCCGGGAGTAGGTGCGGTGGCGCTGGGTAGCCCGCTCTTCAAGCATGTTGTCCTGGAGATCGGGGGAGGGAAACGACTGGAGATCGACAGAAGTGGCGAGGGGATCTATGTGCAGTCGGCACGGTTGAATGGAGATGCGCTGAACTCTGCATGGCTTCCGCTAGACAGACTGAATGCGCAGATCAACCGGCTGCAGTTTGTGATGGGGACCACGCCGAATCGGAGTTGGGCAACTGGCGACGCGGACAGGCCACCATCGTACAAGGTCACAGACGAGAGATAACAGACCGGATGAGAAGGCTGTTCTGCCTGAAAAGCGATACGGAACGCCATCTTGCCGCAATCTTGATATACTTTTGTGGTTGGGCATTGTGGCGCGCGAGTTGTCTATCGTGCCTGTAAGGCTTGCAATGGGTTGCGAGCAGAACGGCTTGACGGTGGCTGGATTGCCGTGTGGCCGCGCAATTCATATGGATCGTCGCTTGAACAGTGGACTACATAGTCTATTGCAAGTTATTGATTGATTAGGGCGGGAGTAGTTCAGTGGCAGAACGTCAGCTTCCCAAGCTGAATGTCGCCGGTTCGATCCCGGTCTCCCGCTCCAACACCTGAGAGTCGATCACAACCTGCCCAGATGAACCGCGGAGCCGCCGCTTCCGGCGGATGCAATATTGATGCGAATCGATTCCGGTGAAAAAGTTGGGAAGTCCCTGATCATTCGGTGTCGGGGTTGGGGAGAATGATATTCCTCACAATCTCATCCATTTCGCCGCAGGCTGCGATAAAAGCTCGCAAGGTCCTTCTGGTGGAGCCGAAGGTGTCAAACTCCTGATGTGATAAACCGCGTTCGGTGTAGGCACGCTGGAAATCGGGAAACTTGTGCAGGAGAGTGTCTACAATCTTTGGATCAACGGGGTTTTGCATCCGAGGAATCACCTCAATCTCACTGGCGTTATAGCGGCGCTGCCAGGCGCACGGCGGGGAGATGACTACGTCGCCGCCAATAAACTCGCTCCAATGCATGTGATTGCGGAACGCGGCGGAAAGAAGGCGCAGCCGGTATCCCCGTTCACGATAAAGTGCATAGGCTTTCTTGAAGACTGCGATCCCTGCCCACTCAAGATATCCGGGATCGACGGAAAGCTTCTCCTTCTCCATGACGACCTTGAGCCAATCATCGAGGCGACCGACCATGATGGTGCAGACCGGCCCCATGGTGGAAATGTCCAGCCCTTCTGCTTCCCTGCTGCTCAGTCCGCGCTCCACAGCTTCTGCCACTGTGATGGCCTGGGGCAGTGTGAAGCTGACCGTGGCGTTGATGCTGATGCCAAGGCGGGTAGCTTCTTCAATGGCGACAATGCCCGCAGATGTGGCTGGAATCTTGACGATCATGTTGGGGGCGAGTTTATTGAAGCGGATCGCCTGGGCAAGGATGGCTTCGGAGTTGCGATAGAGGCGCGGATCAGTCTGGATGGAAAGGCGGCCGTTGCGCCCATTCTGCTGATCGAAGATCGGCTTGAGCAGCTTTGCCGCATTGGCCGACATTTCTTCGACAATCTTCCAGGCAATTTCATCTTCCGTAGCTTGTGGGTAGGCTGCAGCCAAGGCTTTGATGCGGCCGCTCCAGGTGGGCATTTCGCTCTTGAGAACGGAGACCACGATGGACGGATTGCAGGTGGCTCCGACGGCGCCATGTTCGATGGAATACGAAAGCTCTTGGATGGAGGCCGAATCGTTCCACAGACAGGTGGGCGTAGTCTGCGTCATTTGGAAAAGCGGGCTCTTGTATTCGACCGTCGAATTGACTTCAGCCATACAACCTCCATCGAATGCACACGTGTGCGCCGGAATCATACCATTCCCTTACGAAATGGGGCAAGGCAACTGAACGGCAGCCAGATACCGCGATCCACCTTAAAGACGCTGATGAACGCGTTCAGGTTGAATCGCGCGACAACCTGCACCAAGGGAAGGCCAGCATACCCAAATCATGACGTTTAGTGCAAGATCTTGCCTTTGGATTGCTGGGGCTCACGCGGTTTTACACGGGCTGTCGATTCTCTGACAATCAACTCAGAATCAATCCTGATCTTTACTTCTGACTCTTCCCCTGAGATGAGGAGCAGAAGATGGTCCATCGCGAGTTGCCCCATGCGCCTCATCGGCTGGCGAACAGTGGTCAGCGGAGGTTGAGTGTAGGACGCAATAAACAGATCGTCGAAGCCAGTCACGGAGATGTCTTCAGGGACGCGCAGCCCGTGCATGCGAATGGAACGCATGGCCCCCAGCGCGGACATGTCGTTGTAGCAGCAGACGGCGGTTGGCGGCCGATGCAGTGCCAGCAGAGTATCCATCGCGCGCATGGCAGCTTCCGGTTTGCCGTCGCCATGCACCACTAACTCTGGGAGAAACGGGATGCCAGCGGCGTCAAGGGCCGCACGGTAACCGGCGAACCGCTCCACATCCGATTGATAGCCAAACTGGTCGCCCAGGTACGCGATGCGTCGATGGCCCAGGCCGGCCACATGTGCTGCCACGGCCTGAGCGCCTTCAAGATTGCGAATCATTACGGAATGGACAAATGCACCCGGGTACTGATCATTCACGAGGATGATGGGGACGCGCATTTGCGACAGCATAGGCAGATAGAGTGCCCCCACGCGTGAAGAAGTGACGATGATGCCGTCCACCCTGCGCTCGGCGAAATACTGCACAACTCGCTTTTCGCGTTCCGGATCTGCATTGGAGTCGGCCAGGAATACGCTGTAGCCATGGTCGTTGGCGGTTTGCTCAATGCCGCTGACCACCTCGCTGGTGAAGGGATCGGCGACTGTTGTCACAACGAGCCCAATCGTCCGCGTCTGCCTGGTAACCAGCCCGCGGGCGATGGCGCTGGCTCGATATCCCGAATCCTCTGCAATTTTGCGGATTCTTTCGGCGGTCTTGGCATTCACCAGGGGGCTGAACTGGAGAGCGCGGGACACAGTGGGATGGGATACCTGAGCGAGCCTGGCAATGTCTTTGATGGAAGGCTGGTGTAGGGCGCGCTTTGAGCCGGGGCGAGCGACTTTTGTAACTTTCCCATCACCTTCGTCAATCATTGCCTACGCACTCCACGGCCCGGATTCTGCAGCGCCGGCAGCCTGACCAGTGCGCCGGACGGTTATTGTCTGGATAAGACTAGCTCATCCACGGAGTTCAAGATAGTCAATGGTGGCCATGTCTTCCTTCTTGATGGAGCCGCGCATGGCTCCGGCTACAATCTCCTGCGCCAGAAGGCCATCGCGATGCGTGATGGGAAACGGCAGTGCCCGTCGGCAACACTCGAGGAAGGTTTTGAGCTCTTCCTTATAGGCCTCGCCAAAACGGTCAATGAACTCCGGCAGCGGCTGCTCATATCGGCGCATGGAAAAGGTCTTGCAGGCGATGGGTTGCTTGGACTCCCGAGTTCCGTAGGCTTCTACGATGACTTCCAGGAGCTTTTGGTTGAATCGCCCGATGTGAATCTGGCCCTTCTCACCAAAGATCAATGTTTCACCACGATAGCCGGAGACATGATTACGAGTGACTTGAAGCTGGCCGATCAGTTCATCTCCGAAATCAAGCAGCATCAAAGCGTCGTCAAAGTCCTCCTGGCAGGTGGTATGGCGGTGATTGAAGATGCGTGAGCCAATGGCGAGCGCGGACTGAGGCTTGCGGCCGGTGAGCCACACGATTTCGTCCACATTGTGCACTGCCATATCCGGGAGAATTCCGGGGCTGAAGAATCCATCTGGCGCAGGGCTTGAGTCTTCGAGGGCAGAGTAAATCTTGAAGATGCGGCCAATGGCGCCCTGATCGATGAGTTGCTTGGCATAAAGGAGAGGCGCATCAAAACGGCGTTGGAAACCGAGCATCAAAGACTGCGGATGCTCACCATCAAGCAGGGCCGCGAATTCTCGATCGCCATCCAAGGTCCCGGTGAGCGGCTTCTCGAGAAAAACGCGATGCCCTACCCGAATCATCATCAGCGCGTGCTCGCGATGCAGCGGAGTATTGGTGGCAATGATCGCGACGTCGCAGAGACCCGACTGGGCAAGCGACTCGATGTCATCGAAAAAGGGCGTTGAAGTACCGCTGAGCGAATGAAAAGCGTCTGCGGATTTTTGGTCAGTGGCGGAAATGCATGTCAGCCTGCATAGGTCAGACTCATGCTCAAGTTCATGAATGTGCAGTGCATGGATCTTCCCCATTCTTCCCAAGCCGACAACACCGACGCGAATTGGTTGGGTTGAAGATTGCAATGCAGACGCCCGCGACCCTGTAGACATTTTCCTAACTCTCTTTCACCAGTTGGAATGATGACAATACGTTAGCAGAGATAGGTACTGAGATGCGGAGGGTTGAAGCTGAGAATGTGAAGCCGGGGCACGGGGCATCACTCTAATCTTCGGAGCGGAGACGACTGGGTTGCGGTTTGCCGCTGTAGAACGCCGACCGCCCCCTGCGCATGGTGTTTGCACAGGGGGCAGTTGAGATGCGGAGGACTGAAAAGGGCTGAATTAGCCAGCCTTCTCAAGCAGACACAGAGACAGGTCGCGACGCTCGACCATATCGCTGGTGATTTCCAGATCACGGACCCGCTTGTTGTTGGGGAGGTGATACATGAGGTCGAGCATCAGTTCCTCAAGAATCATGCGCAACCCACGGGCACCCACCTTGCGCGCCAAAGCTTCACGGGCAACCGCGCAGCAGGCTTCTGGTGTAAAGTGCAGGCGGACGTTTTCATATTCCAAGAGGCGCTGATACTGCTTGAGGATCGCGTTGCGCGGCTTGGTGAGGATCTCAATCAGCGCAGCTTCATCCAACTCGTCGAGAACTCCCATGACAGGCAGACGGCCAACGAACTCAGGAATGAGTCCGTACTTGATGAGGTCCTGCGGTTCAGTTTTGCGCAGCAACTCGGTATCGCGATGTGAACGAGCCGCTGACTCGGCTTCGGTATCTGTGGCTTTGAAACCCAGCGCCTTTTTGCCGACGCGGCGGCCTACAACGCGCTCCAGGCCGACAAACGCTCCACCGCAAATGAAAAGAATGTTGGTGGTGTCAACAGCGGTAAATTCCTGGTGCGGATGCTTGCGTCCACCTTGAGGCGGCACGTTGGCGACTGTGCCTTCGAGGATCTTGAGAAGGGCCTGCTGCACACCTTCACCGGAGACGTCGCGAGTGATGGAGGGGTTCTCGTCCTTGCGGCCGATCTTATCGATCTCGTCGATGTAAATGATGCCCTGCTGGGCACGGGTCACATCGCCGTCAGCAGCCTGCAACAGCTTGAGGATGATGTTCTCTACATCCTCGCCCACGTAGCCGGCTTCGGTGAGAGTGGTGGCGTCCACAATGGCGAAGGGAACATCGAGCATCTTGGCCAGCGTGTGCGCCAGCAAGGTCTTGCCCGAGCCTGTGGGGCCGATGAGCAGGATGTTGCTCTTGGCAAGCTCCACTTCATTGTTGCGCATGCGGTTCATCTGGATGCGCTTGTAGTGGTTGTACACCGCAACGGCTAGTTTCTTTTTGGTCTGGTCCTGGCCAATGACGAAATCGTCGAGGAAGCTTTTGACTTCCTGCGGCTTGGGTAGGTGCCCTGCCGTGGTGGCGGGCGTCGCATCTCCTCCACGGTCGTCTTCGAGGATGGAGTTGCAGACGGCGACGCACTCATCGCAGATATAAGCGCGAGGGTAGTCGCTGGGCGACGAGATGAGCTTCGCCACAGCGTCCTGCGACTTGTGGCAGAACGAGCAGCGCAGTGCTTCTTCAGGTCCCGTGCGCGTTTTCATCGGACAATTCCCTCTGGACGACTCTTTCCGTTAAGTTCCGCTAACAGCGGTGTGTGCCCATTACTTGATAGTAGTAGGAGGCCGGTCAATGATTTCGTCAACGATGCCGTATTCCTTAGCCTGCTGTGAGTTCATGATGAAGTCGCGCTCGACGTCGCGCTCAATGCGATCAAGCGGCTGACCCGTGTGCTTTGCCATGAGGTTGTTGGTGATCTCGCGAATGCGCAGAATCTCGCGCGCGTGGATGTCGATATCGGTGGCCTGTCCGCTCAACCCACCCATGGAAGGCTGATGGATGAGGATTCGTGAATTGGGCAGGGCGAAGCGCTTGCCCTTGGTGCCGGCAAGCAGCAGGAACGCGCCCATGCTGGCCGCCTGGCCGATGCAATAAGTGACCACATTGTTCTTGATGAACTGCATGGTGTCATAGATTGCGAGGCCCGCGGTAATGGAGCCGCCTGGCGAGTTGATGTAGAGCTGCACGTCCTTTTCAGGGTCCTCGCCGGAGAGAAACAGCATCTGCGCGACGATAAGGTTGGCCACCTGGTCGTCGATCGGCGTGCCAAGAAAAATGATGTTGTCACGAAGCAGACGGGAGTAAATGTCGTAGGCCCGCTCGCCTCGACTCGTCTGCTCAACCACCATGGGAACCAATGCCATTGAATATTCTTCCCGTACTTCCGTTGGGGGCCGCTTGCTCCCCGTTAAATTGTGACCGTGCGGTCATTGCAGTTCGCCAGACGCACGCCCCTTGGTTCCGACCGACGGCCTACCGGTTAGGGAGCCGTTCGTACATCACAGTCGCGGTTTTCTCTCGCCGCAATTGTTCACGGATTCTAGCCAGTCCGCCGTCCTGCGTCAATCGCGCCTTCAGGGTATCGAATGGTTCGCGGGACTGAAGAGCTGCCATTTGCAATTCGTGGTCCATGCCCTCGTCGCTGACGGTGATGCCTTCTTCGTTGGCAATACGATCCAACAAGATGGAGGTCTTTACCTCGGCGGCGGCGCCGTCGCGTTGCGCGGCACGGAGGCGGGCAAAGTCCAGCTTGCGCATCTGCTCGGTATCCATGCCCTGGGCCGCCAAGGCACGGAGGCCGCGTTCAAGACGCGCGTCAATCTGCTCCTGCACCAGAGACTCTGGAATGGCGAAAGGATAGCGCTCAGTGAGAGCGGCGAAAAGCCGGTCTTTGGTTTCGCCTTCAACGCTGCGGCGCTTGCGGTTAGCCAGGTGCTCGCGGACGCGGGCTTCAAGGTCGGCATAGCTCTCGTAAGCCCCGATTTCCTTGGCGAAATCGTCGTCCAGGTCGGGCAGCGTGCGCTTTTTGATGGCCTTTACTTCAACTTCATAGGCTACTGTTTTCCCGGCCAGCTTCGACTCAGCGTAATCAGCGGGATAAATGACCTCAGCCTTGAGTTCCTGGCCAGGTTTGGCACCACGCAGTGCGGTGGAGAAAGCCTCCACTGTGTCTTTTCCGCCAATCTCGACCAGCGTGTCTTCACCGGCAACAGGCTCGGCGCCGGCGTTGTCTGCAATCTCACCCTTATAGGTGATCTGCGCCCAATCGCCATCCACCAGGGCCCGGTCTTCCTCAACGGGCTCAATGGTGGCGCGCGATTCGCGCAAGTGGCCGATCTCGTGCTGGAACTCTTCTTCAGCGATCTTCACGGTCGGCTTGTCCACCGTCACACCTTGGTAACCCTCGATGGAGAATTCGGGAACGTATTCGAAGACTGCCTTCACGTGCAGGGGCTGTCCGTCTTCGACAGTCAGCTCAGTCACCTGGGGCTGGCCAACGGGCTTGACGCCCATATCGAGCACAGTCTTGTTGAAGCGCTCGGGCAAGAGGCCGTCGATGACGTCCTTGCGAATTTCGGTGGCAAAGCGACGCTTGATGACCGATTCGGGAACCTTTCCGGCGCGGAATCCCGGAATCTTCGCATATTTTCGATAATTGCGAACCACGGTGCTATACGCCTTGGAAACCTCATCGGCGGCAATGTCGAGCACCAGTTCGCGTGTGCAGTCCGGATTAAGGACCGGACCGTGGCTGTGGCCGGTGTGATCGTGGCCGTCGTAGTCATGATCGTGACCTTCATGCCCAAGCTCAAGGCTGCTTTCGTTTGCAGTCTCACTCGCATCAGGCTGGGGGTTGCTTTCGAGGGTGTCGGTGGAACTCAAAGTTGGGTGCCTTCCAGGCCCGCCGCAGCGAGCCGATCAAACTTGCAATCCTGACTGCGGAACACAGAATCAGGCCGCAGATACCACTTGGGCCAATAGGATCCACCGTGGAAAATATCTGAAGCCTCACCAGCGCAGTCCAGCTGGGGGAATGCCTCTTCTCATGGTATGAGGGTTTGCTGGCAGGGTCAAACCGGGTAGGGTGAATACGGGGCGGAAATGCACCGCAAAAGGCACGTTACTGGTGAGTCACGTTACTGCTCTGAGGCCCAGGGTTTGCGGACGTAGGGCAGGAACCGGGGGTGGGCGGCGCCGCATTGGGCATAGTGGGTACGGGCTTCGCTGAGGCTGAGGGCTCCATTAACGGTCAAGCGGACATCCGTGGCGTCGTCGTCCTCCTGGCCATCGTCCTCCCACCAGCAAACCGGGCACAGAGCAAGCGCTCCCGCTGTTTCCAGCGTTTTATATCCGCAGCAAGGGCAGCGAAAACGAGCTTCCACCGGAATCTCCACCGTGCATAGACGAAAATAAGAGACTTTGGGGTTACATGACCACGGGCTGGTCAGCTCGAGACCACTGACATCCGGACTCATTTCAGTCCCTGGAATTGAGCCCCCTGCTCCCCTTTGTTGTTTATCGGCTGCAGGACAAAAAATGCGCCGATCGTGGATTTGCAGAAGAGTCTCTGAAGACCGAGGCGTGGATGCGGCACGAGGCGTAGAATTCCGGACGAGAGAGGGCTGAAAGATCATGCAGCGTTCGACTTACCGATCACATGTACCCTGGAGCCTGCTGGCGGTTGCGTTGTTGTGTACCGTGCCGTTTCGCCTGTCGGCGCAAATGCAACAGGCTGCGACTGTGCCCCTGCGAGTTGCCATTGTGGGGCTTGAACACGGGCACGTGGAAGGCTTTCTTGGAGCGCTGCAGAAGCACCGCGAGGTGGAGCTGGTTGGCATTGTGGATGCCGATCCGGCGCTGGTGGCGAAGTACGAGAAGAAGTATTCCCTGGCGGAGAGTCTGTTTTTCAAGAGCATGGCCAACATGATCGAGGTGCGCCATCCGCAGGCCCTGCTGGTTTACACATCGGTAGGCGAGCACCGCCATGCGATTGAGATTGCAGCACAATACGGCGTAACCGTGATGGTGGAGAAGCCGCTGACGATTTCGCTTGACGATGCGCTGGCGATTCGAAAGGTGGCGCGAGAGCACCACATCCGCGTGCTCGTGAATTACGAGACCACCTGGTACTCCAGCAATCGCGCCGCCTATGACGAGGTGGAGCAGGGCAAGCTGGGCGAGATTCGACGAGTTGTGATCCACGACGGGCATGAGGGGCCGAAGGAGATTGGCGTGCCGCCGGAGTTTCTGAACTGGCTTACCGATCCGGCACAAAATGGCGCAGGGGCCCTTTATGACTTTGGCTGCTACGGCGCAGACCTGATGACCTGGATGATGCATGGCCAGACGCCGTCAACCGTGACCGCAGTGGTGAACCACGACAAGCCGCAGCTCTATCCCAACGTGGATGACGATGCCACGATTGTGCTGACCTATCCCCATGCGCAGGCGGTGATTCAGGCTTCGTGGAACTGGCCGTTCGGGCGAAAGGATATGGAGGTGTATGGGGCCACGGGCTACGCCATCACGGTAGGATCTGACAAGCTGCGCGTGAGACATGAGCACGATGCGGAGGAGCAGACAAGTACTGCGGCTCCGCTCAATCCGATCGAGCGGGACTCGTTGACCTATTTGGCTGCAGTCCTGCGAGGCCAGATCGAGCCGAAGGGCGACCTAACAGCCCTGGACACGAATGTCGTGGTGATGCAGATTCTGGATGCGGCGCGGGAGTCGGCGCGGACGGGAAAGACGGTGCGCCTGACGAAGGTGGGTGAATAGGCGCGTCGATGCTTCTCATGGTCGAAAGCGGCATTGATCAATCCCTCCGTAGCCGCAAGAACAAAGACGCGAGCCCAGAGGGCGCCCGAGTGGGGCACCCTCACTCCAGTTGATTGATCAAGGCTCTTTACCTAGGGCGCAAACACGTGCAGGCGAACGTGCCACTTGGTGGATTGGCCGGACTTGAGCGTGACCATACCCGTGTCCATCGATCCCCATTCCTTGCCGAACGGGTCGCCGAAGTTATATTGGTGCTCGATGGCGACGAAGTGCGCGGCGGGCGGAGCATACATCTGGATGGTCTTGATTTCAGGCGAGAGGCCAATAATCTCGACGCCGTAGTGCGCGGCGGGGTCGATGACTTGGACCGTGGCAGCCTTGTTCTTCCATTCGATGTGGTTCCAGTTGTCGTCGAAGAAGTTGTTGCCAAGCGGAGTGCCGCCGGTAGCGCGCAGGTCAAATCTGGTTCCCTGAACGGACACAATCTTACCGGTGGGGAAGACGTTGTCGTAGCCGTCGACTTCAGCGGTGGTGGAGGCAGGGATCATGACCCTGGCCTGGGTACGGTCGCCGGAGGGCAGGTTGAAGTAAGGATGCCAGGCGATGGCCATGGGTTCAGACTCGGTGCCTACGTTGCGGGCGTCAATGGTTGCATCCACAGCTTCGGCGGTCAGCCGGATGGTGACCGTAAATTGTGTCTTTGAGAACCAGTGGCCGCCAAAATCGCCGGCATGAATGACGCCTGAGACTTCCTGGCCGCCGGGAACGTTTTCCACGGTGACTTCGTCCGTCTTGGCCTTGAGAATGAGGCCGTGCATGGCGTGGCGTTCAGCGGTGAGCAGTTTGCCAACGTTGTTGGCGGGAAGAGTGATGGAGCGGCCCTCCCACTCCGTGGTGAGGGTTTTGCCATCGGTGGAGAGCTTGCCGCGAATGCGGTTTGGGTAGGGGGCGAGAAATGCAGCGCCGAGACGATAACCCAGGTCGCCGAAGTCATTATCGTTTTCGTCGAGCATCTTCTTGGCTCCGGCAAGATCAGGAGATGCAAGCACATTGATGTTGCCCTTGCCGGGAAAATTAGCAGTGATCTGGATGATTTCCATGCCGCGGCCTGGGGCGAGCGTGATGCTGGTGAATTCGGGCTTGGTGGTGCTCGTCGCGGTGCGGGTGAGGGTAACGATCTTCTGCCCGCCGATCTCGGTGACGTCCTGAGCGTGGGTGAAAGCGACGAGCGGGCCTGCCAGTAAAACCGGCAGGACAAGGGCAGGCAAAGCAAAGGGGATCAGCGCGAGGGCGTTCATCATGGTCTTCATATCCATCCATCCCTGAAAATTCGATTGAATTTCGCGGAGCTGGCTCCGGCTTGGGTTGATTTTGTCGCTTTAGGAAAGCGTATTCCCATTGCGGTGCCATTCTACGCCACGGAAGTGATCCGGCCCTAGCCGCATAGGTCAGGACACCGCTGGTGTTGGCGCGGCACGGCTCTAGCAGGAGGCGGCGAGGCTAGAATGCGTTCATGGCTGGCTCAACCCAATCTCTTGAGGATTTGAACGCTCGGATCGTGAGGTGTGAGCGCTGCGGGCGGCTGCGGCCCTATTGCGCGGAGGTTGCGCGTGTGAAGCGCAAAGCTTACGCGAATTTTGAGTATTGGGGCCGGCCGGTGCCTTCGTTTGGAGATGCTCAGGCACGCGTGCTGTTATTGGGTCTGGCTCCGGGAGCGCATGGGTCCAATCGGACTGGCCGAATGTTTACGGGCGATGGATCGGGGAATTTTCTGTTTCCAGTGCTGCATGACGCCGGGTTTGCGTCGCAGGCGAAGGCTGCAGCCCGGGACGACGGGATGAAGCTGAATGATGCGTGGATCAGCGCAGTTGTGCGCTGCGCTCCACCAGGCAACAAGCCCACTCCCGAGGAGCTGCGGAACTGTGCGCCTTGGCTGGATGAAGAGATGGGACTGCTGCGCAAGCTGCGGGTTGTGGTTTGCCTGGGCAAGATCGCTTTTGACGGGTTTCTTGGGCATCAACTACGGGCGGGCAAGCTGACGACGCGTGCGGGATTCACGTTCGGGCACGGCACGGAGTATGCGCTTCCGGACGGGCTTACACTCATTGCGAGTTACCACCCGTCACTTCAGAACACGAATACGGGCAAGCTGACGCGGGCGATGTTTCTTGCGGTATTCATGAGGGCCAGAGCCAAGGCCGGACTGGGCGCAATGAACGCAGTCTATGAGGAAAGAGATGGACAGTGAGAGGTTTTCGAGGGAACTATTGAAGGCGATCAATCCAGATGAACCTGTGCCGCAGGCTCAGCGCAAGAAGGTGGCGAAGGATGCGGAGGTCGAGTCGGATCATTGGTCGCCTGCGATCCTGCTGGAGCGAGGGGCATACCTTCGCAAGATGGCGAAGCATGGGGACGGGTCGGCCAGCGAGACGCTGAAGGAGTACCCGCAGCACTTCACGATGCTGTCGTTCCGCAGCCGCGACGGGGTTGTGGAACTGCATGAAAACTTCGCGGATCTGTTCGTGGTGCTGGACGGCCGTGCAACGCTGTTGACGGGCGGCACGATTACCGGCGCGGAGACGATTGGTCCGGGAGAGATCCGCGGAGTCTCGATCGCAGGCGGCCAGAAGCAGGAACTGAGGGCGGGCGATGTGGCGCACGTTCCAGCAGGGCTGCCGCATCAGATGCTGGTGGCGAGCGACAAGACATTCACCAGCTTTGTGATGAAGATCAAGGAGAAGCCGTAGAGCGCGGATTGGGCCCACGATGGTTTTGGGGCAAACTTGCCGGTTCGCAGCTTTGGAATACGAGAATCGAGATGGAAACGATGAGACGCGGAACGCTTTTAGTTGGAATGATGCTGGTGGCCGCCGGGTGGACATGGCAGCTGGTGGGTACGGCTGGGAGTGCGGAAGCGGCAAAGGCGGAGGAAAGCGCGCAGGCTGCAGCGGCGACGGCGGAGTACCCGGGATTTAGCGTGAATGTGACGCTGTCAGACAAGGCAATGGCGAAGCTGGTTGCAGGCAAAGAGACTGTGATTGTTGCAGGCTACCTGACTGGAAATCCAAAACCAGGGGCCTTGAAGAAATACGTGGATGAGATGGGCGAAGTTGGTCTGGGCGAGATTCAAATGGAGGTTGGGCCCGGGGTGATTGCGCGGTTTGGGCCAATCACTCTGAAGAAGGACGCGTTCGAACAGACCGACAAGAAGGACGCTCAGCTGCTGATCAACGTGTATTCAGGAAGAAGGTCTTCGTCAAACAACTTGCTGGATTGCGGGATGTACGAGGGCCCCCTGAAACCGATTCTGGGAACGACAATCCCGATCGCGTGCAAGCTGATTGGGGAATAACGGATGTCAGGGCCAGAGCAGGCTGGACGCGCCGAGACTCGAATCGAGGGGCTCAAGTTCGTTGGCGTCGACTTCAACGGCAATGCTTTGCATGATGGCGTCCATCGTGAGAACGACGCGGAAGCTGTTCTTCTTGCGAACAACAACACCCTCCATACCGGCGAGGGCGCCTGAGCGAATGCGCGCTCTCTGCCCAACCTTCAGCAAAGGGTGCGGTTCAGCGCGACGCAGATGCAGACCCAATCGCAAGGCCTCAATATCGGCCTCCGGCAAGGGAGCCGGAGCGTGACCGGTACCGCCTACGATTGCCAATACTCCAGGCACCTCAAGGACGCGCACGCGCTCGGCACGCTTGATGCGGACAAAGATATAGCCCGGAAACAAGGGAAGATCCAGGGTGACCCTCGACCCGTCACTCCATTTGCGCTGCGCCTGGTAAAGGGGCAGATAGTGCTCGATTTCCCTCATGCGGAGATGTTGATCGACGCGCTTTTCATGGCGTGCCGTCGTGTAGACCGCAAACCAATGTAACGCGGACAGGGTTCCAACCGCGGACTCTGGGGCCGGGTCGTTCGCATTCGAGACGTCGAGCCATGCGGATTGAGACAATGCTTGTGATTCCTCGAATAGGGCGCGTCTTAACGGCGCACCGCACAAACGGACTGCCAACACGATAGCATGTGCGCTCGAGGGTGAGCCGAAGCCATGAGAAGCCAACTCATGCTGTGTTTGACTGCAAGAGATTGCATATGGCTGCAAAGCGTCGCATACTATTTTACGGGTAGGCGTGGCTTGTTTACGAACCATTTCTTGCGTCGGAGATGATGGACATTGGGGCTTAAACAGGGCCCTATGTTGGTACCGATCCGTTTAGCCACAAGCTCGATCGCTCCCGTTCTGTTTATCAACAAATCAACGGTAACCAGCTGTCGCCAGGCAGCGAAGGAGATATGCAAGGACCAAGCTTTTACTGTCTTGACATTCGCAAATGATCTGAGTACTGTAACCTGCATCCGGAATTCGGCTCGCGTATTTCGGACCTTTCCTTTCTCGTCGTCAAGTTTCCGGTTTTCAATTTTGTACGGGGTCAACTCTGTTGCTGGGAACCTGGTTTTCACCATGCTTGCAGGCGATGCTTAGCCCCCGGACAGCATCATTTGGGCGAGTGTGACTCCCTGGAAGAAATATCCGTCATCCCGTTTCCCCGGAGACTGGCCGTGCTGTCTGCCTTTGCGCGTCCCGCTCCTATTCAAAACTCGTGAACCTTTAAGGAGGCCTTGACATGATCGAATGCACCCCAAGTCTGATACCCAACTTGCAGCGGCTACGCAAAAGCAAAATTGCGCGGTGCTTGAGCGCGGCGGCACCGCCAGTTCTGCTGCTGGCCATGGCCTGTTCCGCGCAGGCTCAGATGATTGCAACTCGCCCAAAAACGGTGGTCATTCCAGCGTCCAGCCACGAAAATGCAAACGCCGCGGGGTTGACCGCTCACACAAACCTGCGCTACATCGAATCGGCATTCGCGTCTCCCAGCGAGTTGCCGCCATTCACCGGCTATGCCTATGAAACACCGGCATCGCTCGCATGCCTTTACGGGGTTGTGAAGCCGATCCCGTGGTGCAATCCGAACCAGACAACCAACACGCCCTCCGGGGGCAGCCAGACCATTGCCATCGTCGACGCATACGACGATCCAAATGCTGCCGCGGACCTGGCAGCGTTCTCTGCCCAATTCGGGCTGGCCGCGCCGAATTTCCATGTGGTCTACGCGAGCGGCCCCGAGCCACCGATCGATCCCACGGGCGGCTGGGAGATCGAGGAGTCATTGGACATCGAATATGCGCATGCAATGGCACCGAACGCGATACTCTACCTCGTAGAGGCAAATTCTAACTATGACTCCGACCTGTATCCTGCCGTGCTTGTGGCAAGTAACCTGGTGATGTGCGGGAAGACGACGTGCCACGGCCCCAGCAAAGGCCGGGGCGAGGTCTCGATGAGTTGGGGCGGCGCTGAGTTTTCGTCTGAGACTTCCCTAGACGCCTTCTTCACTTCACCCGGAGTGGTCTATTTTGCCGCGGCGGGAGATGCCCCGGGCGTGATTTATCCGTGTGCTTCACCGAACGTGGTGTGCGCCGGGGGAACCTCAACGGCACGCAGCGAATACACAGGCAACTTTATTGCGGAGATCACGTGGCAGGACGGTGGCGGAGGCGTCAGCCTTTATGAGCCAATTCCCAGCTACCAGGCCAGAATCCGCAACATTGCGCGCCAGACCGGTGGTTATCGCGGCGTACCCGATTTATCGGCAGATTCGAATCCAAATACTGGCGTATGGGTCCTGGATACCTTCGAAATCCCTGGTCCGGGTTGGTACATCGTGGGAGGAACGAGCGTGGCGACGCCGACAATAGCCGGCATTGTGAATTCGTCAGGCGATCTGGAGGCGTCCAGCGCTTCCGAACTCACCAAGCTTTATAGCTTCACTGGCTTCGGCGGCTTCAATGATATTTGGTATGGAGCTTGCGGATTTTACTCCGGGACCTTCGCCGTTCCCGGATGGGATCAATGCACGGGTTGGGGCAGCCCGAGTGGTCTCGCCGACAAGTAAACCGCCCACTGTCAATATACGGCCGATTGCCCCGCGGTTCGCAATGAATTGCGGGGCAATTGGTTACTTGGGAGCTATAACCAACCACACCGCCATACCCTCCCTCCACAGCGTTTCGCTGTACAATCCCAACATGAGCCTTAACGTCGGCATGGCAGCCGGAGTCTGTAGTGCGCATCTAATTCCCTTGGGGGCCCGATGACCGCATCCCGCGAAAAGAACGAAGCACGCAAGCTGCCCATGATGCCCATTCGGGACATGGTCATTTTTCCTTACATGATGACGCCGTTCGTAGTGGGGCGCGAGTCAAGCGTGCGCGCCCTTGAAGAAGCGCTCAACGGCGACCGCAAGATTTTTTTAGCGACGCAGCATGATGCCTCAATCGACGAGCCCAAGGCCAAGGAGATTTACCAGGTCGGGTCGATTTGCAACATTGTGCAAAGCGTGAAGATGCCCGACGGCAATATCAAGGTGCTGGTGGAGGGCGTGGAGCGCGCCAAGTCTTCTGAAGTGAACGACCACGATGGCTTCTTTGTGGCAACGGTGCGGACCGGCAAAACGCAGTTTGAGATGACGCCTGCTGTCGAGCAGCTGATGACGCGCGTGACGAGCTTGTTCGAGCAATACGTGAAGCTGCAGCAGTCACTGAATTACGAGACGATCATCGCCACGGTTCGCATGGATGAGCCGGCCAAGCTGAGCGACACGATCGCCGCCAATCTGCAATTGGGGATTGAAGAAAAGCAGGAGTTGCTGGCCATCTTCGACCCGGCTACGCGACTGGCGCGGCTGGCCGATGTGCTGGATGTGGAGATTGAGAAGCTCGATCTGGATCGCAACATTCAATCGCGCGTAAAGCGGCAGATGGAGCGGGCGCAAAAAGAGTATTACCTGAACGAGAAAATCAAAGCCATTCAAAAAGAGTTGGGCCGCGGTGAGAAGAGCGAATTCGACGAGCTGCGCAAGAAGATTGAAGCAGCAGGAATGCCGAAGGAAGTGCTCGACAAGGCTGTCCAGGAGTTGAAGAAGCTGGAGGCTATGCCGCCGATGTCGGCCGAGTCCACGGTGAGCCGCAACTACATTGACTGGTTGCTGGCGGTTCCGTGGAAAAAGCGCTCCAAGGAGACTCGCTCGATTGACTATGCGGAGAAAGTGCTGAACACCGACCACTACGGACTGGAGAAGATCAAGGAACGCATTCTGGAGTTTCTTGCCGTACGACAGCTGGTGAAGAATCCAAAAGGTTCAATTCTTTGTTTTGCCGGGCCTCCGGGCGTGGGCAAGACTTCGCTGGGCATGTCGATTGCGAAGGCCACTGGCCGCAAGTTCGTTAGGCTCTCACTTGGTGGAGTGCGCGACGAGGCTGAGATCCGCGGACACCGGCGCACTTATATTGGCGCTCTGCCGGGGCAGATTATTCAGCACATGAAGCGTGCGGGGACCAAGAACCCCGTCTTCCTGCTGGACGAAGTGGACAAGATGGCTTCGGATTTCAGGGGCGACCCGGCTTCGGCACTTTTGGAGGTGCTGGACCCGGAGCAGAATACTGCTTTCCAGGACCACTATCTCGACGTGGACTACGACTTGTCGCAGGTGCTGTTTGTGGCGACGGCCAACGTGATGCACACGATTCCGGCCGCATTACAAGACCGCATGGAAGTTTTGCGCCTGCAGGGTTACACGGAGCAGGAGAAGCTGGAGATTGCGCGGCAGTACCTGGTGAAGAAGCAGCGGGCGCAGACCGGACTGAGCGAGAAGAACATTGCCTTTACCGATGATGCGATTTTGGAGATCATTCGCTACTACACACGCGAGGCGGGGGTCCGCAATCTGGAGCGCGAGATTGGTAATGTGTGCCGCAAGGTGGCGCGCAAGGTGGTGAAGGTGGGCGCCAAGCACAAAGAAGAGCTGACGGCTGCCAACATCAACGAGTTCTTGGGAGTGGCGCGGTACCGCGAATCAGAGGTGCATGATAAGAGCGAAGTTGGTCTGGTTACCGGCCTGGCATGGACGGAAGTGGGCGGCAGCATCCTGACAACGGAAGTCCAAGTGCTGGACGGCAAGGGCAAGCTGACCATCACGGGCCAACTTGGCGACGTAATGCAGGAGTCGGCACAGGCGGCATTGAGCTACATTCGCGGCAAGGCGCAGGTGTTGGGGTTGACGCGCGAGTTCTATCGCAACGTAGACGTCCACCTGCACGTCCCCGAGGGAGCGATTCCCAAGGACGGACCTTCGGCAGGCATCACGATGGCGACGGCACTGGCGAGTGCGCTGGCCAAGATTCCTGTGCGGCGTGACATCGCGATGACGGGAGAGATTACGCTGCGCGGGAAGGTACTGGCGATTGGCGGATTGAAGGAGAAGCTGCTGGCCGCGCTACGGGCCGGCATTTTTGAAATCATCCTGCCGCGCGCCAACGAGAAAGACATTGCCGAGATGCCGGATAACATCAAGAAGGCGATGAAGCTGCACTTTGTGGACCAGATGGATGAAGTGCTGGCGCTGGCGCTGGAAAGCCCGCTGCCAACGGTGCTCCCATCTGAGGGCGATGTGCTGGCGGCTGTGCCGACGACGGAGATGACAGGCAACCTGCCGGCTCCGCAGTAATGCCCATTCAGGACTGCGCCCATCAATTCCCGCCGAAAGATCTGCTCCCAGGCCGGAACTCATATTATGTATCGCGCATTGACAGAAGTTACGATCACTGTGCACCTGGCGTTCATCGTATTTGTCATTGCGGGTGGCATTGTGGCGAGGCGACGATGGTGGCTGACGATCATCCATTTGGCGGCTTTATCGTGGGCGGTTTTTGCGGAGTTGTCTCCGGGAATCGTTTGCCCGTTAACCGCTGTGGAGAACTTCTTTGCCGGTCGCGCCGGCATCACCAGTTATAGCGGAGACTTTGTTGTGCATTATCTTGTGCCACTCATCTATCAAGAAGGGCTCCCACTCAATTGGCAGTACGTTTTGACAGTGTTGGTGATTGCCTTCAATGCTTCCATCTACGCTTCGCTTCTGTGGAAGAGAAAGGGCCGCCACGCGAGCAAACTTGTATGAGAATGCGGGCTGGTCGATCCCGCGTGCGTTGATTGTAGCGAGCTTCCTACGTTTCATCGGTCGCTGCTGTATCCTCAAATATAGATAGCTCCGCCCGTGTGCCCGCTGACTTGCTCACCTGCCGACTCGCTATCCCTACTTCCCTATGCGCTATACGACACAATTCCTTTTATCAGCGATGGCGGCGGAGCAGTTCCCTGCACCGGACGTGGCGGAGATTGCTTTTTTGGGGCGCTCCAATGTGGGCAAGTCGAGCCTCTTGAACGCGTTGGTGGGCGAGAAGGCTGCGAAGGTGTCGCAAACGCCGGGACGGACGCGAGCCATCAACTTCTTTGCGCTTCTGGACCAGAGCCAGCGCAGGAAGATGATGTTTGCCGACCTGCCGGGATATGGGTACGCGAAGATTTCCAAGTCGATTTCGGCGGGGTGGCCGGCGTTTATCGAGCCTTACCTCGCCATTCGCTCGACGTTGCACCTGTGTGTATGCCTTGTCGACTCGAACGTGCCAGCGCAAGAGAGCGACCGCCGGCTGATCGACTGGCTGAGGGCCGCAGGGCGCGGCTTTACGGTGGTGGCTACCAAGATCGACCGGCTCAGCGGCAACGAACGCACGCGTAACCTGCTGGCGCTGAAGAAGGGCCTCGAACTGGACGAAGTGCTGCCCGTCTCTGCCAAAGCCGGCTATGGAATAAAGGAATTGTGGGCACGCATTGAGGCCGCCGGCACTGCGCAGGTTTGACGTCAGGCGGAACCTTCAGGGACAGCCGGCGGAATTAAATGGGGGATAAAGTCTTCGTCGTTGTGGCGATAATCGAATCGCACTTGCACGCTGATCTCGCGGTGCGTGACCGCTCGTTGTGCGCGAGCAACGAACTCCTTCGCGATGTCCGGGTCGCAGTGGAGAATCCTGAAGCCCTGCGCGAGACGGCCCAGGTAACGCGGAGACAGACGGAGCCAACGTGCGCCAGCCGAAGAGTTGCGGGCCGGATCTCGGCCGAGGCAATCGAGGACAATGGCGTCCAATACCGGCATGGATGTTGCGGGCGAGCCGGCCACTTGCCATGTAAGGAGCGCCTGACTTGCTTCCTCGGAAACAAGCTTGATTGTGTGCGCACCATTCGCAAACGAAATTGAAGACACTGAAGCGCCGGGGAGCCCTGAAGCAATCAGATCGGGGAGCAGGCCCCTGTCGTGCATTTCGCGCTCGACGACTTCAGGGGGAGCAGCCACGCAGACTGCGACTGTCTCGCGCTTGCGAACCTGGTTCTTGAGGATGCGGAGCGCCTCGCTCAGCGATGTGACAAGAAAATCGATCACACCGTCTTTGACCGCTTGCTTTTGCCGGGCTTGATCGGCTGAGACGGCCAATGACGCTGCGCCGGCGATGTTGGCTGCGATCAGAAGAGCACGGCCGGTGGCATTGAGGTCCCCCGCATAGATGAGCTTGCCGCCGAGGCCATGTTCAGAATCAAGGGCGGAGTTTGCGACTGCCATGAGGCTCGCGTAGAGGCGTTCAACCTGGAGGATGAAGTCGAGAACAGATGGTTCGATTGGATCAAGCGCCACGGGAGGATCTCTCCGCGATCCATTTTAAGGGTTCCAGCTCTGGTGGGTGCCGGGCTGCGGTGCGACTCAGGTCGCGGCCTCAGGAAACAACCGGTGATTTTGTGAGCTGAGCCCTAATCCTGGAATTGCTCTTTCACATTCAACTTTCTCACAAAGAAAACAAACTCGCCGGGTTGGGCGACGACCTGCAGCTTATCGGGAACCTTTTTGCCAACACATGCATTCGGCGCAACAACGCCCGACGTGAGGATGCCGGAAATCTTGTACCAATGGTCAAGACCGGCAGCATGAGCCGATGTCCCCACGTCTTTATTCGCATCGCAGTTGACGTACACCTGTGTTGTGTCCTCATAGGTGGCGTGAATCGACAGGACGTCAGCGCTAGCGGGCACAGTCAACTTGCCTGTCCCGTCTTCATTCTTGACCACCCAATTACCATGAACTGTCTCCTGGTGATCGATGCGCACGAGGAACTGAGATGTGGCAATGAGATTCCCGGATTTGCTATCGAGCATTCGGACGGTAATGGTCTTTTGAGATTGCGCAAACAAAGAGCCGCACAACGCAGCCATGCACAATACCAGGTAGAACCCATGTTTCAACTTTCCAATCATGATGGCCTCTGAGGTTGCCGGCACTGCGTTTACCACGTGGAATACGGTTGACCGTCGGACCCAGTTTCAGTTGAGCCGGAGTGGATGTCGTCGATGCCGGGGTCGGTCTGATCCAGCGAGTACAGCGAGTCGCTTGAATCGGTGACCCAGGTTGTGTTGCTGTGCGTCATGGGGTCTTCAGGAATCTTTTTCAGGTAGCCTTCCTGGGTAAGGTCTTCGAGAGTCTGCGGCGCCTTCTGCTTGTCCATGGTATAGGAATCGATTGCGCCTCGGAGAACGAAGAGGTCTTCCTTGAGAGCGGCTTCGTTGGCATGCTTGACGGCGGTGACATAACTGGGCACGGCCACCACGGCCAGAATTCCGATGATCGCCATGACGATCATCAGCTCGATCAGCGTAAAGCCCGCGTTCTGTTTGCCTCTGATGCTCACAAGCCCCTCTTGTTGACCCCTACCAGGTGGAATACTTGGTGCCGTCCAGGGCTGTTCCCGTGGACTTCGAATAGACGTCGAAAACGCTTTGCCCGCCGTACGAGTCCGAGCCCGGTTCGTCCTGCATGGAGTGCAACCCCCATTCGGCTTTGCCGGTCATAGGATCGATTGGAATCTTGCGCAGGAACTTGAGCTTCTTGCCCTGCACATCCACACCGTTGACCAGCGTCTCCAGGTCGGGCGGATAGTTCTGGCTGTCCACCTTGGTCTGAAAGGCGTGCAGGTCGGCGGCGTCTTTGTAGTGGTCGATGGCGTCGCGCATCTCCCACAGGTCGCGCCGCAGCTCGCGCTCGTTTTGCCGCTTGACCTGGAAGCGCGCAACGGGCACTGCCGCCGAAGCGAGGATGGAGAGAATCGCGACGGTGACAATCAATTCGACCAGGGTCAGGCCGTGCTCTCCGCGTCTGCCGTTCCGGTTAGGCCGGACGGCCTGGGAAGGAATGGCCTGGACGGTTTTGCGTGGCATGGGACTCATGGCTCACTTCACCACAATGCTGATCTGTCCGCCCTCGGCCGGCACTTGCTGCTGGGCACTGTTGACTGCGGAGGCATGAGTCATGGAGACCACTGTTTCTCCCGCAGCCTTGGCCTGGAAGCTAAGCACGCAAACGACACCTGTGCCGGCCACACCGGGTGCACCCGGCGGGCGCGAGGCCACAATGTTGACACTGCCGGCACCGTCGTCGCGGTGGACCAGTGCCACGGCTTGTCCATCGCGGCTCAACAGATCGCCTGGACCGACGTTGACCAGGGAAAGCTTGGCGGCATCGTATTGAATCTGCAGCGGCACAGAAGAGACATCGGTTCCACCCGTAAGCACAACAGGGATCTGGAACGGGGTGTCCGTGGGCACTGGACCGGGCAACGGAGTGAACGACATGCTCATCTTCTGAGCGGGTGGCGGGCCCAGTGAATGGGGGGCAACTGCCGCGGCTGCCGTTTCACCATTCGCATCCGCTGACGCACTTAGCTGAGCGATAGCCGCGGGCGCTGCAGCCGCGGCGCTTTGGCCGGGAACCACACCAATATTGGGCCGCGCTACAGCTGAACTGCGGAGGGGCGCGTTGGCATCGGGCGCAACATTCAAAACGGGCAAGTCGGTGGAGACGCGGCGAATGTCAATCGAGGTTGTGCCTACGCCGGTATCGACGGCGCGCAGGTTGACCTGGTCGAGGATTTGGGTGCGGACGATGTGGGGCACCACGAGGAAGACGAGCTCATCGTCACTGATGGTGTGATCCTTTGAGCCGAAGAGATACTTGAGGACTGGAATCGAGCTCAAGCCGGGAATGCCGGTCCAGCTGACCATGTCCTGCTTGTCCTGAATGCCGCCGAGGATGCTGGCCTCGCCCTCGCGGAGGCGGATGACTTGGTCAACCACCTTCTGGGCGATGATGGGCTCGGTGACGCCGCTGATGGTGACAGAACCGTTCTGCGATGAGACCTCAATCTTGATCTTGAGAGTGACATCGTGGTCGAAGTGGACCGTCGGCGTCATCTCGATCTTGACGCCCACTTCCTGGTACTGGAACTGCGTGTTCACCAGCGAGCTGACCACCGCCGTGGCTGCGCCGGTTTGATAGGAACCTGTAGCAACGGGAATCTTTTCGCCGATGGTGAGGGTGGCCTTCTGCGAATCGGTCGCCCGGATGCGTGGATTCTGCAGAATCTTTGTGGTCGAGTCAGTGAGCAGCAGGTTGGCTGTGGCCGAGCCGACGGTGACCGCGAAATCGGTCGCCTTGAGGTGGGCAAGATCGTAGAGGGTCGGTGCCGTGGACGTGCCAGTTGTTCCAGTGGTGCCGGTAGTGGTGGTGGTGCTGGTGGATGTAGGCGGTTGAAGCGCAATGCCTATGCTGCTGGGCCACTGAATGCCAAGTGTCTTCTCCCAGTTCTTGCTGACTTCAAGTACGGCGATATCGACCACAACTTCGGCGCGCGCCTTATCAAGATCGTTGATGAGCTTTTGTGCCAACAGCAGTTCGTCTGGCGTACCGCGGCAGACGATGGCGTTCTGACTGGCTACACCGTAGACCTTGAAGTTGCCGGCGAGCACGTTGCGGAGCGCGGTCTGAACGTCGTTCAAATCATTCTGTTGCCAGGCATTGGTAAGGTAGAAGGTCTGCACGGCCTGCTCGTCGAGCTCGGTCCGCTTGGCACGGTTATTCTGGGCAACAAAAATGGTGTTCGAAGTTACGGGCCGCCAGAATGTGTTCGAAAGTGTGCCCACAATGCGCAAGGCATCAAGCAACGACGAATTATTCAGGTCCACCTGGATTCGTTTGGAGGAGTATTCCGGGTCGAAGAGGATGTTGATGCCGGCGGCCTTGCCGATGGCCTGATACACAACCTTTGAATCTTCGGTGTAATGCAGGGTGAGCGGCTCGTTGGAGAGCGGCTTGAGCAGAGCCGGCGCACCCATGGAGTCGACCTGATCCTGCGTTCCAGCCTCTTCGGCGAGACTGGTCTCGGCGGGCTCCGCAGCTTCACCATGCTTTTTCCTGAGCCGGGCGATCTCCTGCTGGGCTGCCTCGTTGCTGGAGTCGATTTCAGCGGCGTGGAGAAACTCAACCAGCGCGCCTTGCTCGTCGCCGCCGAGGAGCAGCTTGCGTCCCTTGGTGAGGTGCAGAGAAGATGCAGATATCCGGACCCGGACCAGAGCGGTGCGGTAGGCCAGCTCTTTAGGCGCCTTGGCGTAGGCTTGCTGGTAATCATTGAGGGCGGTGTCGTAGTCTTCGCGCGCCTCAGCAACCTCGCCGTGCTTGAAAAGAGAGGCAGCCGATTCAGCATGCAGTTGCGCGCTCGCCAGAACAAATATGGCCAGTAGAGCGAACAGCCCAGTCCAGAGAGCCTGACCGGAGAGCACGCATCCCGAAACAACCCGAGCAATTGCGCGGCTTTTCTTCGAACTCCCACGCGTCATAGAGCGGTTCTCCACGTCAGATGACCTTTCCAGCTCTGCGCGCGGTGGCTTTTCATGCTGCAAAATCCACTGAGCGATGTTACTTCGGGGTAAAGCAATTGGATAACCGCTTTAGCCGGCCCGCGCTGAACAACGGGAGCTTGCGGGCTGCCTTGGCTACCCCAGACGCGAATTTTACTGCGATTTCCGCAGCGGGCCGGATCGAAAATATTTCTCATCCAACGATGCCCCATTCTAGCAAAACCCATTGGTAACGTGTTCAAAACAATTGCCGATGCTACGATGGAGGTTCGAGGATGCTTGCCGATGGCTCGCCAAACCAGCCACGTCATAGTTCAACCAGCTGCTCCCGGCCCCAACAAGCCGGTGCGGCCCCGCGACCCTGTGGCTTCTGGCGAGCGAGACGCTGCACACAACCGAATTGCCAGCCATAACTACTTCCTGCTGGAGAAGTTCGAAGCAGGAATTGCCCTGCGCGGGACTGAAGTCAAGTCCATCCGCGAGGGCCAGGCGAACCTGAAAGACTCCTACGGCCTCATCAAGGACGGCGAGGCGTTTCTGCTGAACGTGCATATTGGTCCTTACTCGCATGGAAACATAGCCAACCACGACGCGACGCGCACGCGCAAGCTGCTCCTGCACCGCGAAGAGGTACGGAAGCTACTGTCCAAGACGCAGATCAAGGGCCACACGCTCATTCCCACCAGGCTCTATTTTCGGAACGGCCGGGTCAAGTGCGAGCTTGCCGTAGCGAAGGGCAAGCAGGATTGGGACAAGCGCGAGACCGAAAAACGCCGCGAAGCCGACCGCGAGGCCCGCGCCGCCGTGAACGCCAGCAAACACCGGATGGGACGTTGAGGGCGGAAACCCCAAGAATAGTACGGAGGAAACGATGAAGACCCACCTCTCATTTGCCAATCTTGCCGGAATTGAGACAGAACTGCTGGCGGTCATGGCTGCAGACGCACAGACATCAAAAGCGGCAGACGCCAAGCCCCAGCCCGTTTTGCTGACGACCGATGAAACGGTCAAGTCAGCCGCGGCTGCGGTGCTGGCAAGTGGCGAATACAAGGCCGGCGCCAACGAAACGTTGCTGGTGCACGCCCCCGCCGGACTGGCCGCCAAGCGCCTGCTCATCGTCGGCCTGGGCAAACAAGGCAAAGCCACGGTGCACGGGATACGCAACGCAGCGGGGACTGCGGTTCGATTCACGAAGCCGCGGGGGATCCGGGAGCTGGTCTTTGCACTGCCGCAACCGGCGGCACCTGTTGTGCCCGAGCCCATTCCCACGCCAGCGCCAGCGCCGGAGCCGGTGGAGCCAGAGGCTAAGGTTGCGGAGCCGGCACCACCACAGCCGGCAGCAGCATTCGACCTGCCGGAGCATTCACTTGTTTTGCCGGAACCAGAGCCGCTCCCACCCCCACCGGAGCCATTAGCCGCCGCACCAGAGCCCGAGCCTGTGCCCGCTCCTGCTCCGGAGCCGCCCGATCCGCTGACCGCAGGACCGAGCGTTCGCGCCGCCATTGAAGGTGCTTTTGTGGGCGACTTCGACCCTGACACTTATCGGAGCGACCGCAAGGACCAGAGCGTTCAATCGTTCACGCTGGCGGCCGGCGCTCACTCGGACCAGGATGCCGCCAAGTCCGCATTTGCCGAAGGTGTGATTGTGGGCGAGAGCCAGAATTTTACCCGCGCGCTGGTGAACGAGCCGGGCAACAAGCTGACGCCGATGATCCTTGGGCGCCGCTCTGCACAGATGGCCGAGGAAGTGGGCCTGGGATGGTCACTGTTCTCGACGGAGAAGATCCAGGAACTGAAGATGGGCGCATTCTGGAGCGTCGCTCAAGGCTCAGAGGAGCCGCCCGCGTTGATTGTGCTGCGCTATGAGCCGGCGGGCGTAACGGACGGCCCGGTGCTGGGCCTGGTTGGCAAGGGAATTACGTTCGACACCGGTGGCATTTCAATCAAGCCTTCAGACAACATGGAGAAGATGAAGTACGACATGGCGGGCGGTGCGGCCATGTTGGGAGCCATGCGCGCCATTGCGCTGCTGAAGCCGAAGGTCCGGGTGATTGGCGTGGTTTGCGCTGCAGAGAACATGCCAGACGGCAAGGCCTACAAACCTGGCGACGTGGAGACGGCCATGTCTGGGAAGACGATTGAGATTATCAACACCGACGCTGAAGGCCGGCTGGTGCTGGCCGATGGCCTTGCCTACGCGAAGCAGCTGGGCGCGACTCACCTTATTGATGCGGCGACGCTGACCGGTGCTTGCGTGGTTGCACTTGGCATGGCGAATGCCGGTGTCTTCTCAAACAATGACGAGAGCTACGGCAAGTTCGACGCGGCGCTTGAAACCTCCGGCGAGAAGTTCTGGCGGTTGCCGCTTGGCGAAGAGTATGCCGAGCAGATCAAGAGCGACATTGGCGACATCAAAAACACCGGCGGCCGCTGGGGCGGGGCGAGCACAGCGGCGGAGTTCCTAAGGGTGTTTGCGGAAGATACGCCGTGGATTCACCTGGACATCGCGGGTATGGCCTGGGTGGAAGACTCTCGGCCCTATATTGCCAAGGGACCAAGCGGGGTTGCTGTCCGGTCGATCCTGGAGTGGGTCAGGAGCTTTTAGGTGCTGGTGAGAAGGGCGCCCGGGGACAAGGCTCTGTCATATCAGCCCTAGGGTGTGCTTCTTGTCAAGATCGGGTAAGTTCGAAATCCATTTTTTCCACTCTTCATCGAAGGAGTAGAACTTCTCGATGGCCAGAGGCTTGTCTGTAGAGGACTTCGGCATGGAGGTTGTGTAGGCAATCCCGCGATCCCAAGTTGTCTTGAAGCCCAGAATTGCATTCTTTGGTAAGGTGCGGGTGGACCACACACCTCTTAAGGAAACAGTATCTCGATCATCTATCAGGGCTGAGCGAGATGCTCTGGCTAGCAGATAAACTGCTCCGAGTAGAAGGGGTCCCCCGGCCTTCTGGGATCTTTGGTCCAAAATCGCCAAAAAGGCTATCTGAGTGGCGCGCTACAAGGAGGGTCCCGAAAAGGATCGCCGCAGGAGCCTGAAAGCGGTACACAAATAGAAACCAAGGGCTAAATCGGTAGATTCTCCTGTCGCTCGGTCCGCTCTGAAATTCCACCATGGACAACTCCCGCGTGTGCACTATTGTGCCACAGAGCCCGGGGCCTACATCGCTTCAGGGCTTTCGATCCCTAGCCAACTCAGAACTTCAACTAACTCACGCAGAGCTACGGCGGCGGTAGCTAACAGGAAGGTTTTGCGTGCGGGATCTTCTTCAGTGAGGATGTGGTGCTTGTGGTAGAAGTTGTTGAACTCCTGAGCTAGCTGGAAGGCGTGTTTGGCCAGATAGGCGGGCTCGGAGGTGGTGATGCACTGCTCAAGGACCAGCGTGCGGCGAGCGGCGCGGAGCCAGAGAGACCAGATGTCCAGCGCGGCTTCGCCCTCAAGATAGGCCGCGGCATTGATCTCGGCGAAATCAGCCAGAACAGATTCAGGCGTGATGCCAGCCTTTCGAAAGATGTTGCGGGCGCGAACCACGGCATATTGAATGTATGGGCCCGTCTCGCCCTCAAAGCTCAGGGCATCCTTGAAATCAAAAGCAATGACCGAGTTGCGCGTGAACTTGAGCATGAAGTAGCGCAGCGCGCCGATGGCGATTTGTTCGGCGATGCGCTGACGACCCCTTTCAGCGTCGGCGCCCCCGGTCTGGCGGGCGTCGACTTCGGCGCGGGTGGCAGCGATGAGCTTGTCGATGAGGTCGTCGGCTTTCACGCCGAAGCCCTTGCGGCCGCTGACGAGGAGATAAGGACTATCGAGGTCTTCCTGCGCCACCTCGTAGCCCATTTCGAGAGCACACCTCGGCGTGAGAGCTACCTTTTCATAGCCGAAGTGGATGCAGTGATCCGCCTGATCGTTGAATCCCATCCCTCGCAGGGCCTGAACCAGATTTGCCTGTGGATCATTTTGTCGCACATCAATGACGTTGTAAATGGCTTGGGCTCCGCCAAAATGCGGGTGGGGCTCGTCGCCATGTTCGGCGGATATCCAGCACTCGCGATCGGGGTAAGCGAAGAATGGCTTGTAGCCAAAGTCCTTGCCCAGCAGGCCAAATTTCCACAGGTGATAGGCGATGTCTTTGCCCACGTACGTTACAGTGCCGTTGGAGCGGACGATGACTTTGGCATCTTCATCAAGATCACCAGCAGCCACTTCGGCGTTTGGGCGAGTCATGACCCAGCAGCCCTTGTTTTTGCCTTCGGTCTCAAAATAGAGAACGCCGGTTTGCTTCAGCTGCTCGAAGGCTGCCTCCCAGAATTTGAGGTGAAGGATTTCGCTCTCGCGGGGAAGGAAATCGTAGCCGATGTCCAGGCGGAGCATGGTTTCGAGATGACGGCGGAGGACGGCGGTGGAGATGAGCTCAGCAATCTCGGCGGTCTCGTTGTTGCCGTTCTCGATTTCGTGGAGCGTGGCATAGCGGAGCTTTTTGCGGCCGGCGTTCTCTTCTTCACTTCCCTGCTCGTACCACTGCGAAGTGCGGGCGTAGAGGTCCCAGCAATAAAAATCTATCCGCTCTCCCTTGTCCTTTAGATCTTTAAGCAGTTGGCGAACTTGAAGGGCCGACTGCCCTTCAAGATGCAGAAATCCGACGACGACGTCTGCGACCTGAACGCCGGTGTTGTCGATGTAGTTCTGCACGTCGACCTTTTGACCGGCGGCGCGAAGCAGGCGGACGAAGGTGTCGCCGAGTATGGAGTTGCGCAGGTGGCCGATGTGCGCCGCCTTGTTGGGATTGATGCTGGTGTGCTCGACCAGGACGTGGGCGCCTGCAATGGGAGCGGCTGGGGGGATCACGATGGCCTTAACACCGGCGGCGCGGTCGAGGCGGGCGTTGATGTAGCCTGCCCCTGCAACTTCAAAGCCCGTAAAACCGTCGAAGTGGCCGAGGGCGGCGACGATCTCCCCGGCGATCACTTTGGGGGCCTTGCGGAGCTTGCGAGCCAGTTCAAAAGCGATGGGCGTCGCGAGTTCGCCGAATTGAAGATCGGGGGGAATCTCGAGAGGAATGTCCTCGATCTGGAGGCCGTACTTTTCTTCTAATATGCTGCGCAGACGGGTGCTGAGCCTTTTTTGTAGTTCTAAATACACGTCGGGATGCCTCGGAAAACCTTGATTTTCAAGGGTGATTCTACCACCTGCGGTGGTGCATACTCAGGCCCCTGCGGTGGGACCAACTGCCTTCGCCCGGTCAGCGCTTGAAAAGAAGCCGCGGGAATGAGTCTGCTGGCGCGCCTCCCGGATGCATCTCGCCGAATGCCGTAAGATAGTGAGAAGATTGCCTCTGGATTCCCGCCTTCCGACAAGGGACGCGTTGGAACGAATGCCCTGCCTATGACGAATCCTGCCGCCAGCAAAGACCGGTACTATCTGACCACGCCGATTTACTACGTGAACGCGCGGCCGCACCTGGGGCATGCCTACTCGACGATCGTTTGCGATGCGATTGCGCGGAGGAAGCGGGCGCTGGGAATCGAGACGTGGTTCCTGACCGGCACAGACGAGCATGGGCAGAAGATTGTGCGGTCGGCGGAGCTTGCGGGGCGGACGCCTGAGGAGTTTGCGACGGCGATTTCAGGGGAGTTTCGCGGGCTCTGGGACCGGCTGGGACTGACGTATGACGACTTCATACGGACTACCGACGAACGGCACATCCGGGGCACGCAGAAGCTGTTCGCCACAATGCGCGACAAGGGATTCATCTACAAAGGGTCGTATACGGGGCAGTACTGTGTGTCGGATGAGGCGTATGTGGATGGGCCTCCGGGGACGCTCTGCCCGGATTGCGGACGACTGACGGAGACGGTGAGCGAGGAGAATTATTTCTTCAAGCTGTCGGCGTTTGAGCGGAAGCTGCTGGAGTTTTACGAGGCGAATCCCGGGTTCATGGGGCCGGAATCGACGCGGCGCGAGGTAATTTCTTTTGTGCGCGGCGGGCTGAAGGACCTGTCGGTGAGCCGGACCAGTTTCTCGTGGGGCATTCCGGTTCCCGGCGACGAGAAGCACGTGGTGTATGTGTGGCTGGATGCACTGGCCAACTACATTACGGCGCTGGGGTACGGGAGTGACGACCCAGCGGACGAGGCTAGTTTCAAGAAGTTCTGGCCGGCGGACATGCACCTGATCGGCAAGGAGATCAGCCGGTTCCATTGTGTCTACTGGCCGGCATTTCTAATGGCGGCGGGGATTGCGACGCCGCGGAGCGTGAAGGCGAACGGATGGCTGCTGTTCGACCAGGGAAAGATGTCGAAGTCGCGCGGGAACATTGTGCGCGCGGAGACGGTGCAGGAAGTACTGGGGACCGATGCGCTTCGATATTTCCTTCTGCGTGAGATTCCTTTTGGACAGGACGGGAGCTTTTCTTTCGATGCTCTGGTCCAGCGGTATAACGGGGACCTGGCTAACGGCTATGGGAACCTGGTGAGCCGCGTCGTGAACATGGTGCACAAGTACTTTGGCGGGTTTGTGCCAGAATTTGGCGCGGAGACCGCTGCTGAGGCGGCTTTGCGTGAAAGCGCTATACGGGCGATTGCTGCGTTTGGCCCGGAGTTCGACGAACTGAATTTCAGCGAGGCTTTGAAGGGGCTTTGGAGGCTGGTGGCAGAGACGGATGGCTACCTGACGGCGAATGCGCCCTGGAAGAAGCCGCCCGAGCGATCGGAGGCGGAGCATGTGGCGCTGCAGGCGCGGGTGCTGGCGACGGCAGCGGAGGCCATTCGTGTGATCACAGCGTTGGTGTATCCGATATTGCCGGAGTCGGCAGCGAAGGTGTGGGTGCAGTTGGGACAGGGCGAGATTGCGGACGCCGCAAAGAATTCATTTTTGGTGGGACTCGCGTGGGGTGGGTTGAAGGCGGGGACGAAATTTGGCGAGCCCGCGCCGCTGTTCCCCCGCGCGGAAAAGGAGGCAGTGGAGCGTATGCAGAGTCTCGAGGATGAGAATAATCGGACAGTGATCGAAGCAGCTGGCGGCGTGGCAGAAGGTGCAACGCAAGAGATTGTCGCACCCGTATCCGCGACCGCTTCACCCTCGGTAATTTCGACGACAGTAACCAGTTCGGCGGAGGCGCGAGCGGAGGAGAATACGACGCACACCACCGCGGCCTCAATGGATGGAGATAAGCCGATTGCCACTGCAAAAGTGCACCAGGTTCCAGCGGAGTTGGCAAGCAGCCGACTGACTTCCACGCCGGTAGCCGCGCAGACGGGGGCTCGGCTGCCTTCGAGCGAGACGGCCGCGGCAAGTGATGAGCCGACACATATCTCGATCGACGATTTCGCCAAGGTTGAGCTGCGGGTGGCGCAGATCTTGGTCGCTGAGCGAGTGCCGAAGGCGGACAAGCTGCTACGGCTTGAGGTGGACCTGGGGTATGAGAAGCGGCAGATTCTGGCGGGAATTGCGCAGTATTACGAGCCGGAAACGCTGATTGGACGGAAGATCATCATCGTGGCGAATCTAGCTCCGAGGAAGATGCGCGGTCTGGAGTCGAACGGGATGTTGCTGGCGGCGTCGCTTGAGGGCGGTGCGCCGGTGCTGGCCGGATTCCTGGAAGAGTGCCCGCTGGGGGCCAGGCTGAAGTAACCACCTGCAGTGAGGCCACCTGCGGCGGGGCAGACGCCTACGGCCCTGGTGGGGTCTGTGAACTCCCAGGTCTCAAATGCAAGACCCAGGGCACCCGGCCTTTCCCTGTGAGGTTCCATTGCTGATTGATTCACATGCTCACTTGGACAACGAGCGCTACGCGGAGGATCGCGGGGCGATGCTGGGGCGCGCGTTTGCGGCGGGCGTGGGGACGGTGCTGACGATCGGGATCGGCGAGCAGGCGTTGGGAATGGACCGGGCGCTGCATGTGTGCCGGGAGTTCAATGGAAAACCCGGTCTGCCCCGGTTGTATGCAAGCGCGGGGGTTTATCCGCATAACACGCATGAGATTGACGACGGGGTGATGGCAAAGCTGGATGGGCTTCTAGCCGAGCCGGAGGTGATTGCGTGCGGGGAGATCGGGCTGGACTACTATCACGGGGGCGCGGCGCACACGGTGCAGCGCGAATGGCTGATCAGGCAACTCGAAATCGCGGCGGGGCGGCAGCGGCCGATCCTGATCCATTGCCGGCCCAAGGATGACATGACGGAAGGCAGTGGGGGCGCATGGGGAGATTTGTTCGAGATTCTCGAGAGCCACTGGCGGCAGACCGGGCTGCGCGGAGTGATGCACTGCTTTGGCGGTGGGTGGGAGCAGGCTCGGCGTTCCCTGGACCTGGGCTTTCTGGTGTCGTTTGCAGGGAACCTGACCTATCCCAAAGCTCAGACGCTGCGGGATGTGGCTGAGAAGCTGCCGCTGGATGGGGTGTTGGTGGAGACGGATGCACCCTGGCTGACGCCGACGCCCGATCGCGGCAAGCGCAACGAGCCAGCCTTTGTGACGCGGACGGCGCAGACACTTGCGGGGCTGCTGGGAGTTAGCGGAGAAGAAATTGCTGCTTCGACGACGAAAAACTTCAATCGGCTGTTTGGTCTCAGGGCAGACGTGGGAAACTGATAGAGGCGCTGTGCGGGGGCACTGTACGGGGCGGCAAAAAGAACAACAATTGAGGATCAGAAAAAGATGGCCCAGGAGAATTCGTTCGACATAGTGAGCAAGGTGGATATTCAGGAGGTCCGCAACGCCATCGACCAGGCTATCAAGGAGGTCAGGCAGCGTTTTGACCTGAAAGATTCCCACTCCGAAATCACGCTGGAGGGCAGCGACGCGATCCAACTAGCCTCGGCCGGGGAGTACAAGCTGGAGGCGGTGAAGGAGATTCTGGGGCAAAAGCTGGTGAAGCGGGGGGTCTCGCTGAAGAATCTGACCTACGAGAAGCTGGAACAAGCGTCGGGGCAGAGCGTGCGGCAGAAGATCAAGCTGCAACAGGGCATCCCCGCCGAAAAGGCCAAGGAGATTGTTCGCCTGGTGAAGGACTCGAAAAAGAAGGCACAGGCCAGCATTCAAGGCGATACTGTCAGGATATCGAGCAAGGACCGCGACGAACTGCAGGCGATTATTGCCTTGTTGCGGGGCAAGGATCTTGGACTGGAGCTGCAGTTTACGAACTACCGCACGAACTGAGCACCTGCGGTTGGGCGGACCTTGAATCGAGCCACAGTGGGACGGACTCTGAAAGGGTTCGACAAGCAAATGGCAGCGGACGCAATGTAGGATAAGGCACGGGAACCGGAGAGCTTTGAGCACACTGGCGATAGCGACGGCGAGAGAGGTCTTCGATCTGCTGCGGGATGACCTCGTGGCGATTGAGCAGGAGTTGGGCCGCGACGCCGCATCCACCGTAAGCACCATTACTGAGATTGCCGAGTACTTGAGGGGAGGCGGAGGCAAGCGGATTCGGCCATCGCTGCTGCTGCTCTCCTCACACATGCTTGGTTACTCGGGGCACGGGGCGATTCGACTGGGCGCCGTGGTGGAGATGGTGCATACCGCGACGTTGGTGCACGACGACATTATAGATGGCGCAGATACGCGGCGCGGGCGGCCTTCGGCCAACACCACGTGGGGCAACGAGAAATGCGTGCTGGCCGGCGACTGGCTTTACATGCAGGCGTTCAAGGTGGCTCTTGAAGAAAAGAATCTGCGCGTTCTTGACCTGCTGATCGGACTTACGCAGCAGATGGTCGAGGGCGAACTGCTGCAGATTCAAAAGCTGGGCAAGGCTGTTTCAGAGGCGGAGTATTACGACCTGATCTTCCGCAAGACTGCCTGCCTGTTTGCCATTTCGATGAGGCTGGGCGCAGTGCTTGCCGGGGCGAGCGAACAGGTGGAAGCAAGCCTGGCGGCCTATGGGCGCGCCGTGGGGCTGGCTTTCCAGATTGTGGACGACGTGCTGGACTTGACGGCTACGGAGGAAGTGCTTGGCAAACCGGTGGCCAGCGACCTGCGCGAGGGCAAGGCGACGCTGTCGGTGATCCACTCGTTTGATCACGGCAGGGCCAGCGATCGGCAGACGATCCAGCGGGTTCTGGACGATCGAAGCTTTGAGAACGCGAGCAGGCAGCAGATTCAGGAGATTCTGCTCCGCAACGGGTCAGTGGAATATGCTATGTCGGTAGCGGACCGCTACGCCGAGCAGTCGCGCGTGGCGCTGGCATCGATGCCTGAATCAGAGTTCAAGCGCGCCCTGCTGTGGGTGCCTGACTTTGTGGTGGCGCGCGACAAGTAATTTCCGCGGGAGATCAAAGTGCAGAAAATTTGGGCAGAGGTTGACCGCTATTTTTGCGATTGGGTGGCCCCGTCTGTGGCTGGCGACGAGTTGGATGCGGCCGTTGCGGCGAACAAGAAGGCTGGGCTGCCGGCGATTGACGTTACAAGACTACAGGGGAAATTTCTTGATTTCCTGGTCCGCGTGTCTGGAGCACGGAGTGTGCTCGAGATTGGAACGCTTGGCGGATACAGCACCATCTGGCTGGCGCGGGCGCTGCCTGAAGGCGGACGCGTTGTGACATTAGAGTTCGATCCGCATCATGCCAAGACGGCAACCGAGAACTTACGCAAGGCAGGAGTCCTGGATCGGGTAGAGATTCTTGTGGGTCGAGCCATCGATTCCCTGCCGACTCTGGAACATTCAGCCGCTACTCCGTTCGATTTGATCTTCATCGATGCGGATAAAGAGAGCTATACGGAATACCTGGAGTGGGCACTGAAGCTGTCGCGCGTGGGGACGGTGATCGTAGCCGACAACGTGGTGCAGGAAGGGAAAGTAGTTGACGCAGAGTGCCCTGACCCCATGGTGCAGGGTGTGCGCCGCTTCACAGAACGGCTGGCTGCGCAGCCGCGGCTGAGCGCGACGGTTCTGCAAACTGTGGGCATGAAGGGGTATGACGGGTTTGCGCTCGCAGTGGTGGTGCAGTAGAAGGCCTTTCAAGCGTCCTGCACGATCGTTCCCTGGTGGTAAAGAATCTTCCAGCCGTCAGGAGTGCTGCGCCAGATAGTTGCGCGACGGGTGAGGCGTTGCTTGTCCTGGAGCAGCGTGTAGGTGAGCAGGTAGGTATCCTCTGACAGTCTGCGGCATTGGAAGCCGCTGGTCTCCCATACGTCGGCGTGGGGAACGGAGAAACGCTTCTCCAATACATCGAGAATCAAGTCGCGGGAATAGCGACGGCCGGATGCGCCTGTCTCCCAGTAGTCGTCGGCCATCAATCGCTCGAAGTCGGCGCGGCTCGTTCCGAATTTGGGGCGATGGAAGATGGGCTCACGTCGGGAGAGTTCGACGAGGATCTCCTGCAGTTCGGAGGCGGTGGTTAATTCCGGCTCCCCTGGTTGTGGCTGGTCCATGTTCATGCGGATAGGATAATCTGTTTCGATGATACGCATTGAACCCGCTTGACTTTGAAAAAGGGTCGGGTTAATTTTGGCCCGTGCCGATGCGATTTGATGCCCGGGTCTTGTATGAAGCAATGGATGAGCAGCGGCGTGTGCGCGGGCTGTCGTGGCGCGAGGTGGCGCAGGAGATTGGCGGGATCAGTCCAAGCACCTTAACGCGGACCAAGCTGGGCGGGCGGATGGAAGCCGACGGGATGCTGGCCATGTGCCGTTGGGTGGGCCGGACGGCGGAAAGCTTCCTTCGGTATAAGCCGTTTTAGGTTTCACAGATGCGAAACCTTCAGTAACTCCGGGGCCGGGTCTGCGTGCATTCTTTCGGCTCAACAAGAGTGGTTTATTCCTGAGCCATGATGGCGCGGAGGGCGGCTTCGTAGCGCTCGGGAAGAGGCTTGCGGTTTAGCTGGTCGTCGCAGACAACGTGCACCGTCTCGCCTTCGGCGAGGAGTGTGGCCTGTTCACCGTCGGGAGCCTTGCGGAGAATTCGATAAGCGAACTTGATGACCGAGCCGCGCAGAAGCGATGGGCGGGTCTCGATGAGGATTTGGTCGTCGTAGCGTGCAGGCGCGCGATAGCGGCAGCTGGCATTGACGACGGGCAAGATGCAATCGTGGTCGATCTCAAGCTGGCTGTAGGCGAGACCGAGGGAGCGCAGGAGTTCCACGCGCCCAATCTCAAACCAGACCAGGTAGTTGGCATAGTAGACGATGCCCATCTGGTCGGTTTCAGCATAGCGGACCCGGACTTCAGTGGTCACAGGCATGGGCTTCTCGTGACCGTGGACAGTGAACAGTGTTCAGTGACAGGAGTCGAATCTGAAACTGATCGGTGAACCCTGAACGCTGTCTTACGGCTTTAAGTGTTCGAAGATCGGGAGTCTCGTGACATCGTTGAAGAGGATGAAGGCGAAGAAGGCGATGATGACGACGAAGGCCGCCTGGTAAATGCGCTCCTTCACGTTGAGGTTGATGTCGTGGCGGAGCACGCTCTCAATGAGCAGCAGGAAGATCATGCCGCCGTCGAGGATGGGAAAGGGCAGCAGATTGAGAATGCCGAGGTTGAGGCTGATCATTCCTGCCAGCCCGAATTTGGGGAGCCAGCCCCTGGTTTCAGCCGCGTCGCCGGCTGCGCGGGCAATCCCTACCGGACCCTGAAGCTGCGAGATGGAAACCTTGTGGGTGAGGAGCCGCTGCAGCACCTCGACAATGACGAAAGATTTGTCTGCACAGAAGTCGAGACTCTTGATGACAGCCACGTTCAACGGGAGCGGAGAATCGCGGTACGCGATCGGCTTGGCGGCGAACCCGAGCTTCCAGCCCGCGTCGAGTTGCGCCGGGTGGGCGATGACGGGGGGAAGCGTGACCCCATTGCGGATCAGAACCACGGAAACAGGGGCGCCGTGGCCGGCCTGCAGATACGAAACCAGCGATTGCAGGGTGTGGAACTGGTGACCGTCGACAGACAGGATGGCGTCTCCGGGGCGCATGCCAGCCTTCTCGGCCGGGGTATTTGGCTCAACCCGATCGACGGCAATGGGATCGGGAAGATACTGGGGCAGCAGACCCGACACATCGTCGCCCTTGATCTCGGGAGGCATCTGCAACGTGAGCTGCAGGCTTGTGCCACCGCGATCCACCGTCAAGGGAACAAACTGGTTGGGGTCGAGAGCAGCGTGGGTGTAAACCGCATCCCAGTCGGGATTGTCGGCATTGTCAAAGCGGCGAATGACGTCGCCGGGCTGGATGCCTGCCTTGGCTGCCGCGGAACCGGCGAGAACCCACTCCACAGTCGTCGACTTTACTTCAACGGAAGGGACCTCGTTAAAGACGGCGTAGTAAAAGACCATCAACACAAAGGCGAGGATGAAATTGGCAATGGGGCCGGCAACACCGATGAGCATCCGTTGCCAGCGGGGATGGGATGTGAAAGCGCCGGGGTCTTCTGGCAGTTCCTCGGTATGTGTGCCGGGCGCCTCAAGATTTTGCTCCGGAGACTCGCCGGTCATTTTGACGAAGCCGCCTAGGGGCAGGAGGCAGACTTTGTAGTCGGTATCGCCGTACTTGAATCCAAAGAGGCGGGGACCGAAGCCAAAGGAAAAGGCCTCAACGCGCACACCGAGTAGCTTGGCAACGGCGAAGTGGCCAAATTCGTGGACCACAACCATCAAGCCGACCAGAACGATAAACGAAGCTACAGCAACCAAAAACTCATGCATAGATTTACGATTATTCCTTCAACTGATTGCTCAGTGGCCGACCTCAAATCAACAGCTTACGAGCTGTTTGACGCGCTTCGCGGTCGCTGGCGAGCACCTCAGCGATGGTGGCGGGATGCTCCTCTGGCGTGGATGCGAGTACCTTTTCAATTGTACGCGGGATTCCCATGAACGGAATGCGCCTTTCGAGGAATGCCTCGACGGCCACCTCGTCTGCTGCATTGAGGGCAATGCAGTGTGCTCCGCCCTTTTCCGCTGCCTCAAATGCCAACCGCAAACAGGGAAAGCGCTCAAAATCGGGCGGCGCAAAGTCCAGGTGTCGCAACGCGGCCAGGTCGAAGGTAAGATTTGAGACCGGGCGTTCCGGCCACGCGAGCGCGTACAGGATCGGAAGGCGCATATCTGTGACGGAGATCTGCGCGAGGATCGATCCGTCTACGTATTCCACAAGCGAATGCACTGTGGATTGCGGATGCACGGTGACGCGCACCTGGGAGGGAGAGACGTCGAAGAGCCGGCAAGCCTCAATGACTTCAAGGCCCTTGTTAAGCATGGTGGCTGAGTCGATGGTGATGCGGCGGCCCATAACCCACGTAGGATGCTTGAGAGCCTGCTCGGGCGTGATGTCAGCGAAGCTGGCAAGAGGAAGTTCTCTGAACGGACCACCGGAAGCCGTGAGCCAGATGGTCTTGACCTCAGCATGCGCACCTACCCGCAGGCATTGGTGAACGGCGTTATGTTCGCTGTCGATGGGCAGGATAGGGACTTTGTGTTCGCCGGCGGCGCGGGTTAGGATTTCGCCGGCGGCGACCATGCATTCCTTGTTGGCCAGACCGACCGGCTTGCCAGCCAGGATGGCGGCATGGGTGGCTTCAAGACCGGCGACGCCTACGATGGCGGAGACGACAAAGTCGACTTCAGGCAGAGTAGCGCAGGCTACGGTGCCCTGGGTGCCATGGACGACTTCGATGCCGGTTACGCCGGCCTTGGACAGGCGCGAAGAGAGCTCTGCGGCCAATTCTTCCGTGGCGACGGAGACTACCCTCGGACGCCAGCGGTTTGCCTGAGCGAAGACCTCGTCGAGGTTACGACCAGCGGCGAGAGTAGCCACCTGAAACCGCTCAGGAAACTGTTCAACGATGGAGAGGGTGCTTTGGCCGATGGAGCCGGTGGAACCGAGGATGGCGAGTCGCTTCAAAGTGTTTAAACGTCCGATGGCGCACAGAACGCGGCTGTTGCCTCGTCCATGTAAAACCACTGTTCATTCACGCAATCAGAACCGCTGGTGAATAACCTGAGCGTACCATAGGACGGGACCCGCCAGGAGCAGGGCGTCGATGCGATCGAGGACGCCGCCGTGGCCCGGAAGCAGGACGCCGGAGTCCTTGACGCCGACTGAACGTTTGAGAGCGGACTCAGCTAAATCTCCAACCTGCGCCGCTATGTTCAACCCGACCGCGAGGGCCAGCCAATACCAGACGAACTCCGGGTAAGAGAGCTTGGCCGAGTTCCATTGGGCCAACCATTCGGCCAGGCCAAGCAGTGCGCCAGCACCCAGCAGGCTGCCCGCGACGGAGGCAATCGAACCTTCCCAGGTTTTTTTAGGGCTCAGCTTGGGCGCCAGTTTGCGCCGGCCCCAGGTGCGGCCAACATAAAGAGCCGTGATGTCTCCAGCCCAGACCACCACCAGCAGAAACGCTACCAGCGAGGGGCCGTTTGTTTCTTCGCAAAGAGCAGGCAGAGAAAGAAGGGTGAGGCCGACATAGAGCAGGCAGAGGATGGAGACAGCCGCGTTGGCCATGACCTGCTCCACCGGGGGCTTGAAGGTGCAGTAGACGATCAGACCCAGAGACAGGATGCCAAAGATGACGGCGGTCTGGTCAGGGAATTCAAAGCTGCCGGCAAAGAGCAGACCAATGGCAGCCAGGACGGCGATGCGCGGTGGCCTGGCTCCGCTGCGCTCAGTGAGCCCGAGAAACTCCCAGGCGGCCAAGGCTGCTACTCCTGCAACTGCTAGTGTAATCAGCCACTTGGGGCCGAGGAACACAAGTAGCAGAACAAGGGGAATCAGTACGGCAGCGGTCAGGATTCGTTTCATTCTCTGGTTGAGAATACACTGCGGGGATGAGCGTGACGCGGTGGGGCGATATGGTGAGAGCTAACCCAGGCATCAATGCTGCAGCGGTCCTAACCGAGGTGAATCAATTACGCGCTTTTCTTGCCGTCGGATCGCAGCCAATGCAGGAAGTCTTCTGAGCCTCCGCGCTGAGCCATTGACTCTTTCAGCCGGAAACGTAACTTCTCTGCTAATTGCTTTGCTTTGGCCGCGGAATCCGCTTCCTTCGGCGCTTTCTTATCGTTGTCCAAGGGATTTGAAACCTCCACATTGGATTCTCGTCAGAACGCGGCCAGATCGTCACGCGCGAAATCTTAAAAAACGGCGTTTTGAATAACCAAAGTAATCAATGAGCGGCGATTTTGACGCGCTCAGCCTCTTCGGCAACCTCGCTGGAGCCTTCGCCCAGTCCGCCGTAGCGGCGCTCGCGGCGCTGGAAGTCCGCGATGGCTTCGAGAAGATGGCTGCCGCGGAAGTCAGGCCAGAGGCGCTCAGTGACGTATATCTCGGTATAGGCGACTTGCCACAACAAGTAGTTGGAAAGGCGCATCTCGCCCGAAGTTCGTATGAGCAGGTCGGGATCGGGCATGTGGGCCGTGTAGAGATGGCGGTGAATATCTTCCTCGGTGATGCGGTCGGGGCTTGTGCGCTTGAGCTGGATTTCTGTGGCGAGGGCGCGAAAGGCGTCGACAAGCTCAGAGCGGCCGCCGTAGTTAAGAGCGAGGGTGAGGGTGGTACCTGTGTTGCGGGCTGTGGCTTCCTCTGCCCAGCGCATCTTGTCCTGGACCTCGGCGGGCAATTCATGGGTGCGCCCGATGTAGCGCATGCGGACGTTGTTGTCCATCATGCGTTCAAGGTTGCTCTCCAGGTAGCTCTTGAGGAGGCGCATGAGAAAGTTGACTTCGGCGCGGGGGCGGCGAAGATTGTTTTCCAGGGAAAACGCATAGAGCGTGAGCCAAGGCAGACCAATGCGGGATGCGGTCTCAGTGACAAGCTGAACGGCATCAGCTCCCTGCTGGTGGCCCAGGAAGCGCTTGAGCGAGCGTTGGCCGGCCCAGCGGCCGTTACCGTCCATGATGATGGCCACATGCTGGGGCAGGCACTCAGGTTTCAGCGTCGCATAAACAGCGCGCTCCTCTGAGGTCAGCTCTTGAGTGCGCAGCGTGCCGGTTGGATACAAGGGACTCGCCTCTACGTTGCTCTTGGGGCTTCGGAGTCAGCGCCCTGGCGACATCGAAGTCAGGACACCGGAGCAGGATTCACCGCAACGGGATCAATGGGCAATTGGCCCAAGGAGCTCTTACCGCCTGGTGAAAATCTCACCTCAGCCGGAGCCAAGTGTTGCACCATCGACCGTAGCACAAGCGCCCCACCGCCGCAATTGTCGGTGGGCTCAAGGGTGTGCGACCTGAGAATGAGAAATCGGCACCTTCTTTTTTTTGTGTCCATTAACCGAGCGTATATAGTACGCTCGGTTAAGGAGGAGCTCATGCCTGATTCACTCGCCGATCTGGAACGAC
>Ga0182018_10000120_pt1 | contig 96462 bp, 89 predicted proteins | sample 812P2MmetaG_FD_120490 | JGI IMG/M metagenome (GOLD analysis project Ga0182018, IMG submission 120490) | Permafrost microbial communities from Stordalen Mire, Sweden - 812P2M metaG | ecosystem: Environmental > Terrestrial > Soil > Wetlands > Permafrost | place: Sweden: Stordalen | collected...
TGTGCGTGGCTCATCCTCGCCTCGTTTCTGTTGGGATGGACTTGCTTTGGGCGCCCTCCATCTATTTCGTGCAGACGGGATATTCGATTTACACTTTGCGCCAGGCGAGCCGCCGCTCGTGGCGGATAGGACAGCGCTCCAACGTCGTCGTGCGCTTCCTGACTTACAACGAGACCATGCAGACATCATGCCTGCGTTTGATGGGCAAGAAGCTACTCGTCTCGCTGGCCATGGAAGGGAAGTTCTCGAATGAGGGCCTCCAGGGCATCGAAGACGATGATGACGTGCTCACTGCGATGGCGCGCGAGTTGGTAACCCAAAGGGGAGTCGGGGAGTCGGCATCCGCCGTTTGGAAGGCTGTTCAAGAACAACACGCTCGGCTACTGCCGGCCTCATCTGTGCTCGATGAGGAACTCAGAGAAGAACTGGTCGCCGGACCGTTCGACGAAGTGGTCGCAGTCGACGGCACAGCTCCGGCCTTGGTTTTTGGGGAGCGGCTCGAAAGGGAGCCGCCTCGACGAAGGCCCCTCGTCGTCGAACCGGACTGTCAACTCTCGCTGTTCTGAGATCGAACTCGAACACAACGGAACGCTCGCCGCCATTTCCAGTGGCGAGAGCTCAACAAAGGAGATGGAGCCCATGGAACTGCTTCCTGTGGAACTGAGGAAGACTCTGCCACCGTTGTATTCACAAGAGTCGTGCCCGACGCCGATCGTGCACGTCAAGTTGTTCACACCCGACTCGTCATTCACCTGGTTCGTTACCGAAGGTGCAGAACAGGAAGATGGCGATTGGCTCCTTTTCGGATTGGTGATCGGATTCGAAGAGGAGTGGGGGTATTCTCTGCTGAGCGAAATTGCGATCGCGCGCGGCGCGCTGGGCCTGCCGGTGGAACGGGACCTGTGGTTCAAGCCCGGCCCGATTGACCAAGTGCTTCGTCGCGAGCGTCCATCCGCACGCGGTGAGGAAGGAGAAGTGTGACATGAGCGAGAAAGTTCAATTTCAAACCAACGTCCCGATCGACGTCGCCTTGAAGTACAACGATGGCAAGGAAGTGACGGGGCAGTACGGTGATCAAGTCCTCTACACGCTCACCGATGGCCGCGTCATGTACGTCCCACCCATCGTCAAGAAGAAGATTGACGAGCTCGGAATCGGGCGTGGCGAACTGTTCACGATCACGAAGGCGGAGAAGAAGAACGGAACACGGCCCACTATCGAGTGGGTAGTTGGGACAGATGGAAGCGGAGATCGAAAACCTCAAAGGCGCGATCAGCAGCCGAACGGCACAGCGCCGGCTCAGCGCCGTGGCGGAGCCGGATCGGCGCCGGCAAACGGAAATGGTCACAGGCCGAGTTCACTCAGCGATGGCAAAGGCTTTTTGGTAACGGGCCACGGGCAGTTTCTGCTACAGGCACTGGCAGCAGCGGTGGACGTGGCGTCTGCGACCGAGCGCTATGCGGCCGCGTGCGGTCTGGAACTGCAGTTCACCAGCGAAGATCTGCGCGAGATCGGCCTGAGCATTTATTCGACCGGTGGGAAGTAAGTGTCGTGTGGAAGCCCGCTAGGCTAGGCTAGCCAGGGCCCGTAGAGCGGGTCTCTGCCTCACGCCGGGCAAAACCGGCTCAGAAGGATTGCCGGGATCGAGCCTGAATCCGCACTCTGGACAGAACTGGTGGGTCGTTTCATTGCTGGTTAATCTAAGGCGGAACTCGGAATTGCCGCCAAAAAGTGTGGCAGCGGCTCAAAGATGCTGACCGACCGCGTTTTGCCGCAAGACATTGTAATAAAAAGGTGAAACAGATATGGCATGTCCAGACTGTGGCTCGTCGGCCGGAGACTTCGGGTTTGTTACTTCAGTTGAAACGCATGGGTTCGATTGCGGACCGTACGAAACATTCAACGAAGAATTCTTAGTCTGCCGGGAATGCGGCGGGCGGTTCGACTTCCGCGACTGGTGGTGCACTCCGGAAATAGCGCCTCCGTCCACAACTAGAGTAATGGCGCAGGCAAATCCCACGTGATCACACAGCCACCGCGGACGCCATCACAGCCCGTTGACGATTTCAACCGCCCTTGTCATTTGGTTATCCTGTCCATCGGCCAAGGCGTCCGGAGAGATTTCGACCAAGATATCCGGATCAACCCCATTTCCCTCAAGACTGCGGCCTTTTGACGTGAACCAGCCGAAGACGGGCAGGCGCAGCCAATAGCCACTACCGACCTTAAAGTTCGTTGCCCCGAGAACGTTGCCACGCGTCTTCTGCCCGATGATCGTTGCCAGCCGGTTCTCGACCGCAAAATTGGCCACCATCTCAGCAGCGCTGTTTGTCCATTCATTGACGAGCACGACGATTCTGTTGTGAAACGGCTGTGCTCCGAGGCCCTGCGTGAGGAGCATTACGGATTTGTCGCGGAACGAAAAGCGAGCCAAGGTCATCAGGAGTTCCGGCCTGCTGCGGGGCATCGGGACACGAGGGAGTGTCCCCGGATCGTACCCGAGTCGGAGACGACGAGGCGTTAGGCTGTGCCCGATAGTAATCTGGCCGGGGCACATATAACTGGCCAGGCGGGCGAATCCCAGGCTTCCGCCGATATTCCCCCGGAGGTCGACGATCAGGCGGTCGCAGCCGTGCTGGTTGAGATCGTGAACCGCGGCATCCAATGCATTCGCAAATCCCATGCCCATGGCGCCGGGAAAGTACGGGATCTTGAGAAGTCCGATCTTCGATCCAACCTTCGCGTAAATCGGGCTCTTCGGTTCGACTATCGGCGGACGCTCCTTCGTCCCTTTCCGCTTGGGAACTTCAATCACGATGTCCTTTTGACTCCCGTTACGCAGATTGCGAACAAGCAACGTATGAGTATGGCTGATCGCAAAGTATGGTGTCGAGGGCGGTAGGCAGGCTGTACCATCCACGGCCTCTAGGATATCTCCGGGACGGATTCCCGCAAGATGAGCCGGTCCTTCTTCAAACACATCCAGAAACATCCATTTGTGACCTCCATTTCGCGGCAGATCCAGCAAGCTAGCATTGATCGTGTGCTGCGGCAGGAGTTCTTTCGGAAGCGAATGGTAGAAGACCGTATGACTGCTCTTGAGTTCCGCGAGAAGTTGACGTATACCCGCTTCGAACCCAGCTACCTCAGCGGTGAGCAACTCTGCGGTTCGCTTATTGACGAGCTCGGTCCATGCGGCGTAATCAATCCCGCCGACATTGATGTGTTGCGCGAGAACCAGCTTCTTTATAGATTGCAGAATTCGGACCCGCTCCTTCGAATCCAACGTCATCTCAGTTATCGCCCTCCTTCTGGGCTATAGGCCCGCCCCGCCGCCCCTTCGATTGTGAAGCCGGCCCACTGGTATGGAAGAGTGGTGCGGCCGAGCGTCCGCAGCATGTCACGTTTGGCGGCGGTCAGAGCGGATGCTGCAGACCGGTTCGCCGACAGATGCGCATAGAAGTGCCTCATAAGGAACAAAGACGAACTGTCGTCAACCTGCCACAGGGTCGATACCACCGTTCGGGCACCAGCCAGAAGGAATGCTCTGGACAGGTTCGCGATGCCCTCCTGCCCTTGCAGTGGGCCCACCGCCGTATCGCAGGCCGAAAGGACTACCAGATCGGCATCGAACCGGAGCTGTACGATTTCGGAGGCCTGCAGAAACCCGTCCTCTCCGGCCGAGCGGTCGCTCAACAGAACCAAAGCCGCTCGATCTGGAAATGTTGAGTCCGCAAACCCATGAACGGCGAGATGAATGACGCGGTATTGGTCCAATCCCGAGCCTTTGAAGGCGGCTTCAGTTGCAGACGTCCCCAGCAGCAGCTTGTTTTCCTCTTTAGGGAACGCCGCTTGTGCGATCCGCACTTCATCTTCCGAAGACGGGAGATCGACAAAGCCGTTCCGATTGAACCCCCGTGTCAGACCAGACCTATTCATTCCGCTCTGAGAATACGGGATTCCTCCAACCGCGAGAAGCGCATTGTGGGCTGTTCGTGGACGCTGCTGCTGGTCCCCCAACAGGTAAAAACTGGTCGCGGACGGGGAATAGATGACCGTTCGTGCTGCAGCGACATAGCGGCCGGATACCTCGATGAGCCCGTCGAACGGCACTAGGTGCAGTTGTCCGTCACGGATAATAATGAGGGTCTCCTTCTGTGCTGCATCGCGGATCGGCCGAAGGATCGCGTCATACACGCTGCGGGCTTCAGCAATAGCGGGTAGTTTAGCTTTTACGGCCTTCAGATAAGCCGCGACGAGTGGTTCGATCCGAGCTTTGCTGTCCAACCGCACGATACGGGCACCACTGCGCGAAATCGTGAGGCAATAAGAACTGGGATCCGCGATTACATATTCCAAGAGCACGGTAGACGGAGCCAGGGCCATCTGAATCTCCTCAAGTCCGACCGTCTCCCGTGACTTGGTCTTGAGCGCGCTTACTCCGGGTGTTACCCATCGGGTCTGCTCCATCATGAAGATTTGATCCCGCAGGCTACGTACCTCATCCGTCGATCGCGCCCCCATCAACTTCAGCCGCAATTGAGAGATCGCCCGCTCAGCACTCTTCGCTCCCGCCGGGGTCACTGATCCGGCCGCCAAGAGATCGGCAGCTACACGTCCTCGCACCTGTTCGATTATGGCGTAAGCTTTCTGCGGGTTGTTGAAATGCTCCGCAATCAGTGCGAAGTGTCGCGAATAGATTTGGCTAGATGCCGTGATCACGGCCGTCTTCTCCAGCACGGTTGAAACCTTGCCGATCATGGCATCGAGGAAAGCCTCCGCACGATCATATACGCGATCTGCCTCTGCATACCTGCCTCGGGCAACCTGAAGTTCAGCCAGTTCTTGCAGGCGTTGGGGAACCGCCCAAACATCTCCGCTTGCTTGTGTGGATGCAGTCGCTAGTTCGGCGGAGCGCTCTGCCTTTTCCAGATCGCCGCTCTTTCGGTAGATCTCGGTGGATCGAGAGTACACGTCAGCGAGCAGGCGTGTCAGTCCCGCCGACTCGCCGAGAGCTATGGCTTGGTCGAGCCTTGCCAATGCCGACTGGCGCTCACCCCGAGCGTCTTCGATGTAGGCAGTGAGCACGAGCCCGATCGCCTCGTGTCCAGTTCTGCGGGCCTCTCGTGCCCGCACTAGCAACTCATCGACGGCCCGCTGAGCAGTGTCAAGTTGCCGTAGGCCAATCAGAGCCTCAATACGCATCTCTTGCACCGTAAACTGATAACCAGCATCTGGGGTGCTACCTGCGATCTTGTTGACACTCTCGACATACGCGAGCGACTGCTCATACATATTCGTATGCAATAGGCCGCCTGCGATGATCGTCAAGGACCTAATCTGGCCGCCGACATCTCCATACGTTGTCGCTGCTGAGAGCGCGGTGCCAACATTCGTGCGAGCCGTTTCAAGATCGGCGTCATAGAACGCGGCCATGCTGAGCTGTGCGAGCGCGCGATACTGCCATTTCAGCTCCCCCAAATCGTGAGCCAATGTCTGTACCTGTTCCCAATCCTGCCGCATCGCTCCTGTATTGGTCTCGGTGTCGATATCCCCTTTGACTATGAGGCAGAACATGCGGAGCTCTTTATCGTTCTGGAGAAGAGGATCGTCTTCCAGCGATTCTGCAAGCTGCGCGGAGACCATCGGAAGTGTTTGCTGGTCGCGCTCAATGTTTGACCGGATGCGTCCCAGTTTTGAATACAGCGCGTTACGCTGATCGCCAGCGGCAAGAAATAGTTGTTCTGCCTCCGTGAATGCCGGCGCCGCATCGGCCCAGTTGTAGAGATCAGCAAAATGAAGGGCCCGGGCTAGCAGCTCCTTTGCCCGTGGCTGCTGAGCGTCCACAAATGAGCAGGAAAAGATCAAGAGCGCTGTCCGACGAAAAAAGCTAGACCTCATCGAGTCCTCCTCAGATCGCACATAGACTTCTCCTTCTGCTCAAGCGAATTGGAACGGTCGAATCGGTCACATCGTCACTTCACTCAACCACAACAGGGAATCTCCGCCAGCTTAAGCCAGGCGGTCGAATCATTAGAGTAAAGCTGCCTCGGGACGCAGCGGCGAGGTCGATATCCACCTCCACCGAAGTGATGCCATCGTTCATTTGCCCTGCGGTCCGCTTGTCGACAACGATGGTTCCAATAGAATCCTTCAGTCGAACTGCATATTCCCCGGGTTCCATACCAAGGGGCAAAAGGAAGTTAACCCGGAGCGATTTCTGCGGGAGGTGTACAGTATTTCCAGAGCTGCCCTTAGAGTCATCGCCGCGGGTTGGCGAGAAGGAAGCCAGATCCACCCTAATCGGAATCGGAGCAAGAGGGAGTGATGGCTGGTTAGTCGCGACAGGAGGCTGAGGCGATGCTCGCCGCTTCTGCGAAATGCTCGGTTCGCCGCTCTGGCCAGTGCGGTTCCATACAACTCGCGCCGTTGCGAATACTACGGCGAGTACCACCAGCGATGCCGCCGTTATCTGAATCCCCCGCAAGAGGACTGACAAACGGCGGAAGCGCACGTACTCCTGGAAGCAGGGAGAGCAGCTTACAACGTGCGACACCGGGAGGTTTTCCAGGGTAACGCGTCGATCTCGATACGCCATTGCTCGTAAGCTAGAGCGGCTGGGGCAGCCTTCGCGGTTCGGATTGGGAAAGCCCGTCTTGGAATATTTCCTACCAAGAGCAACAACGTCTCTCACCAGCTTGGAGGACGCGGAGTGATTAGAGTCGGTCATCGGAATTCATTCGCTACAGTGTTGCATCCATGCGCTCGACTGCGGTTAAAAGCGTACATTGTGATAAGCCCGGAATCGCTCCAAGGCCTTATCGATCTTTTTGCGGAACTGCACCTCAGCGCTGTGAGCATCCGCATATCCCGTGAGCCTGGCGATCGATCGCCAATCGAAATCCAAAACGCGAAGATCGTACATTGTCCGTCCGAGCTCGTCCATACAAGCGCGAAAGACTTCCCTTCGCCTAGCGTCATCGAGTTGGCGATCAAGGTCCGTGAATACTGGGCCGGCGAGTCGATCAATATCCGCACTGTCCATATACTCGACGCGCTGGTTTCTCCGGAGGCGGCGAACCGACTCCCGAATAACCGACCTTAGAAGATAAGCTTCGAAGAATTGAATGGGCTGATGGTTGCCCATGACGCGCGACGCAGAGTCAACGGCGGCTTCAAGAATCTCCGGTGCCTCTGTATCCTCAGCGAGATAGCGAATTACCACCAGTCGCGCACGCTCCCAAACCCGATATGCGGCCTCTATCAGCCTATGATCGACTGTGTTCCCGAGGCTGTCACGGTCTCGAATCCAGAGTCTCGTCTGAGCGTCTTTCCGCTGGTTCATGGAAGCCGCCGGCAACCGGATGGAACGGTCCTCTCCAATATATAGGAGCACTTGAGGAGGAGAAAGCTCACCCGAAATCAACTTTCCTGCGTGTAAATCGTTTTCGCTGCCCCAGATGGGCGCCTAGCAGAACGACGTGAGGCTGAGCTTTCCGGTTTCCGAAGCCTCTTTGTGTTTAGGAGACCTCCCCCAGTCTGCACGGGCGAGGGCCTGTGTATGGCTTGGATCGAGTTGCCGCAGCAATCACGTCACTCGCTCATTCGAGCTGCGATCCTTACTCGACCTCCGCCAAGCCGAATTCCCAGTTCATCTTCAACAGAATAGACCCGGTCGATAGCCCGCGCGTTCGTGCGCTGCGGGCGGCTTCATTGGGAGGACAGCGGAGCAGGAAGGCGTCAGGACTGCAATTGCGGATCTGGCTGGAACGCGAGCCGTAGGCTGCAGCGGCTGGTGGGTTCGCAATTGTCCGGAAGCGATGTTTACCTAAGTAAACAAAGGAATCTCAGCTACGAAACAAGCTCGGCCCCATGAAGAAATAGAAAGTTTGTTGATCCAAGGGGCCAACGCCAAGCCGGATTCTCGGTGGGCATTCTTTCCGTGTCGGGAGGCATGAATCGGCAACGTAAGGCGTTGCGAAATGAAAGTGATCGAAGAACGGCTCTCCTACAGTTGAAAAACACTCGAATCCGAGCGGCGAAACTGGCCTTTCCGACTGCCCTTTATATAGAGGCCTTTTTCCCCCGAGTGCGAGTGGAGCCCGCGTTGAGAGCCCTGGGTATCGGTGTTGAGGGGGCTACCCATGAGCGCGAAACATGGCGCAAACGATAGTGCCGCCTGGACAAGGGAACTCGGAGTCGTCCTGCTGGATGGCATCGAGGACAACAGGCAAGGGAAACAACTGGCACACGAGCGAGTGAAGGCGTTGCACCCGCTGCCGCAAGGGAAGGAGCGATATCCCAGGGATTTTGAGAAGTGGCTGACTAAGGTGTTTGAGAAATCATCTGAGGATGGGGTAGCTCCCTGGCTGTCCTTAGAATTCTGGCAGCACGAAGTTGACAAGGTGCTGATCCAGGGAATCTTCGCTCGGAATGTGCCGAAAGACGAAGCAGTGGATCGAATCCGCTCGGTCTGGCCAAACCTTTCGAGCTCATGGCTCGGTGCACGCATGGAGGAAGTCGCGCGGTCAGGGCTCCCCCGCTGGATGGACCAGGCGTTCTGGGCGGCCGAGATCGATCCGATTCTGCTTGGCGGTATCCGGCATGCCGGGCAATGCCAATGCGAAGCGGTTGAGATGGTCCTGCATGCGTTCCCGCACCTCCATGTCGCCATGATCTGGGATCGTCTCCGAAGATTGCGAAAACAACGAACAGAGGACTTGCAAGCAGTGGTGACGGAATTTGCGGTGGCGAACGATTGCAACGCCGGGGTCGAGGCCGCCCGTGGACAAGCCGATTCGAGCGCGACAGCCCAATTGGGCCGGATGGTGCCACCGTCAAGAATCGATCAAGGGTTCTGGCGCGCTGAGGTCGACCCAATCCTGCTCAGGGGAATTCGAAACGCGAACCGATTGGAGCGCGAAACAGTTGACAGGGTTCTGCGCAAGTTCCCCGAACTGCGGATCGGCGCAATTTGGGCGCGTCTTAGACGATTACGGGAACAGCAAAGAGAAAACGGACACACAGGCCCTCCGTTCCGATGGACAGATGAGTTGGATGAGCGGCTGATCCGCATCCACGAAGAAGCCGGATTGAGCGCAGCCGTGTCAGGAGTCCAGAGTCTCACCGGTTGGCCGCGAACGGCCATCTTACGTCGAGCCCACAAACTGGGACTCCCCAGCCGCCCTTTGGGTTCGCGCCGGCGCTGGACAATGGTAGAGTACCGGTTCGCTATCGAATCCTTGAACCACATGAGCGTGAGGGAAATCGCCGAAGAGATAGGGCGATCAGAGAAGGCGGTTTGGGACATGGTTGGCCAACGTGGAATCCCGGCTGGATTCCAAGACGGATGCACCATGCGCGAACTGGCCGAAAAGCTTCACGTGAGGCGCCTGAGAGTTCAGAAGTGGGTTGAAGCAGGCCTTCTCCACAGGAAGAGGAACGGCCGGATCGATGAAGTATCCTTGCAGTCTTTTCTCTACGCTCACCCTGAGAGCTTGAAGTGGCCGGTGTTTGATCAAGATACCGCCTTTTGGGTATCGGAGCTTGTGGAAGCGGAGAGAGCGAGGGTCAACGGTGCTCAAACGCAGACTCGCGCCATGCCTCAAAACTCGGAAAGGATGCGGGCGGCTGAAGCTTCCACGCCCGGCGGCACTGTTTCCAATGAGCCCGAAGCTGATCCATCCGGAGATCGCGAGTCGCGTAGTAGCCAAGCGCGTGGCGCCAGCCCTCGGCTATAGAAACGTGAAATAGTTTTTCGTCGGTCCATTCGAGAAAGCGAAGCCAGAGGAACTCGGGCTCTCGTGGATGCTCCTTGGCGTAAGCGGTTGCGTAATCAAGAAAACCGGGGCAGCGCTCTTGAAGAATCGCGGTAATCGGGTCAGGCACGAATCCGGTAGTCTCCACGATCAGACGGAGCCAATAGGAAAACGCTCGCCACTCAACGAACTCCGTAACGGTTTGGGCAAGGCGGCCCGGCGCAACATGTCCGCATTCATCCTCTGCAAGTTGCTTTGATTGTCGCACCAGGTCGGCCTCAGCCTTCCGGGGTTTGGCAAGATGGTTCATCGTGATGCTCAAACGCTGGGACGGACGCTGCTGACTCTGGTTCCGCCACAGCCACCGTTCGCTAGTGGGAGACGCGGCTTGTCCACTCGGTTCTCAAGAATACAACATCCGACCGGGATCTGGCGACATTACGCCCGAATTTCCGCCGCACCCGGGCACCCGCTGCGCCCTGCAAATGAGGCGTATATGCCGTTGGCTGATACGCTTCAACGTAGCACCATCGGATCTGCTGATGCAACGGCGCCAAAAGCAGATCCAACCGACCGATCTGAAGATAAGAGCCATCGGGGCCGTCGTGCGCGAATTCCGTGAGCGGGCGGGCCACTCTCAGGAGCGCCTCAGCGGTGAGTGCGGCTTCGACCGAACATACATCAGCCGGGTTGAGAGAGGGATTATCAACCCCACGGTGGGCCGGTTGTGGAAGATTGCCGACGCGCTGGAGACCCCGCTTAGTCAGCTTGTGAAGCGAATGGAACTCTGGATTGCTGACCAGGTGCGGGTGCCCTCCCGGCGGGGAGATGCCAAACGAACTTGACCGGCCGAGCAGTCTGCCAACGACGGCATATTCGCTGCGTGCTCGCCATCATGGTGTTGGACGGACTGGGTACTGACATCAGTGTTTCCCTTGAGCCCCACCGGAAAGCGCGGAACTCGGGCGTTTCGCCCTACCCGGCTGCATTGGCGGCCGATGGCGACAATTGGTTCCAAGTGCGGACATTCGAGTTTTTGCGCCGTAAGGGTGTCCATCACTGCGAACGCTGCGTGAACGCGATGAACAGATGAACACGGCAGGAAGGAAATAATGCTTCGGCCCCGTGGAACAGCTTGTGAAGACACTGCTGGGCGGCATGCCGGGTTTCCGGTGGAGATCAAGACCATCCTGCAACACTTCATCGTGAGAAATCACGGCGACCTGGACACAGGCTCACTACGGCGATGCGGCCGGGGGGCTTTGCGCTTTCGCTCCTGAATCTCTTGGACGCGCGGATGGAACAGGTGTTTTAGGCTGATCGATTCAACTCCGGCCCGAGAAGAGTTCACATCCGTACGTCCTGTCACTCAAACGGCAGTTGTTCCGAGGATTTGGGGAACAGCCGGAACCAAGCGAGAGACGGCAAACCATCGAGGAAGGCAAAGCAGCGTGAGCGCGACACCAATGGCGATCACGGCCCTGTGGCCAAGGGACTCAGAATGTTCTGGATCGACGAGTCGCTGGAGTCCTGGGTCGAGGCGGCAGAGCAGGTAGCCGAAACGAACAGCGATGCTCTTCGGGCAAGAGGCGAATGGGTAGCTGTGGGCTAGGTTGGCTAGGTCGCGGAATGAGAGATGATGAGTAGCTGACCAGATGTACAATGATTCTTACCTGCAACACCACGGAATCGAGTACGAATTCACATGCCCCCACCAAAACTGAATGCTGAAATCATCGCCGCCGCCATCGAAGGCTTCGAGTTGCACAAAAGACGAATAGATATCCAAATCGGGGAACTCCGGGCCATGTTGTCCGGTGGCAGAACCGAGAGGGCCGCCACACCGGAAGCGCCTACACGTAAGCGCAAGGTCAGTGCCGCCGCTCGTCGCCGTATGGCCGAAGGCCAGAAAAAAAGATGGGCAGCAATAAAGGCAGAATCAGCAGCCAGCCCGGAGCCCGCAAAACCCAAGCGGAAGATCAGTGCCGCTGGCAGGCGTGCCATTGCTGAGGCTACGAAGCGCCGTTGGGCGCTCAAACGAGCCGAAGCTGCGAAGGCGCAGCCCGCCGGCGCGAAGAAAGCTGCCAAACAAAAGACCGCTGCCAAGAAGACTGCGAAAAAGGCTCCGGCGAAGGCGGCGAAGAAGACTGCGGCCAAGGCAACCGGACAGTCCGCCGCGGTGGGAGCTGTTGCTCAGTAGGCTGAACGCCTGGCACTCCCTACGGCTTCCGCGGGAAACGGAGCCTCTAATGGAGGGGATATCATCTCGCTCCATACCGCTCCAATCAAGGTCAAGGCGGCAGCGTCGGTCGTGTTGCCCTGGCCACCCAGTGAAGTCCTTCGCCGCCTTCCGCCCCGAAAGTAGTTGACGCCGGACAAGGCCGGCTGTCCGCAATTCCCCAAGGATCGCCACCTCGCGCCACCGGACCTCGATCACCTTGAGGTCGATTCGTCACATTAGGCCCCCCTCAGGTGTTAGCTCGATCCAGCTGCTACATCAGATCGTCTGGGTGGTCGGGATGTTTGTGTCCTTGGAGTATCGGCTTGATCGGACGAGAAACCCTTGAACGACAGAGAACGCAGATCTGTTGCTCATCAGCGAGCCCGCCTTGTTGTGCGCCCAACACCCCAAGCTTACGAGGCCAAGATCGACGAGCCGGTGGCCAAAGCTGCGCCGAATGCGCCGAGCGATCGAGAGATAACCATGCAGGCGGGCGGAACGAGTACGTCGTCTGGTGTATCGACGGGTGCGATAACCAGGTATCCCCGGCATCGGTGGAAGCGGCGTCACCGAGGGCCATGGCGCTAGAGAATGCACCGCGACCGCACCCACGACACCCTCGACTCGGTCTTTGGTCCCATGCTTGCTTGGTAATGCGTCCTCAGCCACGCCCGAGAACTCTTGCGCCCGACTTCGCCAGCGGTTCCCAAACCGAATTGGCTCGCATCCAAGCCACCAGACGATGCTGAACGGCGACACCGTTTCAGTCCCTTTCTCTCGATGCCTTGGGGGTCACCTCCAGGCGTTCCTCAAGGCTCGGCTACCCCACTGCGCGCGGATTGCCCGCACGGATCTCGTCAAAGAACGGGGTGCCCTGCTGCTGCACGCACTTGGCAGCGTAAAGGTACATGGCAGCCGACCATGTTTGCCAGTCTCGCCCGCTGGGCTGACCGGTCTGCGCCTTAATCCACTCGTTGAAACCCCACGCCGCCTCGTTTTCGTGCCAGGGCTTCACCAGTTCGGTCAGGGCCAACAACTTCCGCTTTGCCAGCCCCATCCGCCCCGCCGCGACGCATGCCGCCACATAGAAGCCGCAGACAAACGGCCAGACGCCCCCGTTGTGATACTCGCCGGGCCGGTTGTATTGCTCATATCGCGGCCGCCAGTCGGGGTCTTGGCGCAAGATATACGGAAACAAACAAGGCGGCAAATCCACGGCCAACGTTCCGCGGTCCCGCATAGAGTCGCACTCCGATTCAATCCATCCCACCAGGTTTCGCGCCCGATCGGGCGAAGCAATTCCAGTCAGAATCGCCAGGCTGTTGCCCAGCAGGTCGAAACGGTCGCTGTTAAAGAGTTTGTAGGAGTAGAGGGCGTAATAAGGCTTGGATGGCACCACAAGGCCCTCGTGCTCATGGGGGTTCTTCGCTTCGCCAAGGACCTCCAGGCGATTCATCAACTCGCGCAGTTCACCGGCGGACTGGTGCTCGCCATAAAGAAGCAGATACGCGTAAACCAGCGTGTTCACGTAGAGCCCAAAACCCATCACCCACTGCTCGTCACGCCAATCGCTGGTCGGTAGCTGCGAGACCATCACCATGTCGTCAGGGCTCTGGTATTGCATCCACTTCAGGGCCCTCTGAGCTGCCCCATCGAGGAACTCCGGCTCGTTTGCCGATTTCCTGTACAATGCCAGGCCAAAGAGGAACAGCGGCGTCGTATCGCTGGAGCCACGGTCAGCAGGATCGTGCGCGAGTGATGGGACCAGGCCGCGCGGCGTCTGATTGGTTGCCAGCGCCACCAGTGTGCGCCGTAGCGCATCGGCAAGCTCCTCGTTGCCGGTGGCCAGAAAGCCCAGGGCTGAAATCATCAGGTCCCGCGTGTAAGGTTCCGGGTATCCCCACCCGGCGGCCCGGGGCAGTCCTTGAAACGGCCCCCGCGCGTTGTGGAGCAGAACACAGAGGGCCGCCTCTTTGGCCTGATCAATGGAGGCAAGCGATTTCTCGTCCATAAGTATGGCCACCCTTACTGAATCCCCAATCGGTCGGACACTACCTTCACGAAACGCTTGGCCACCTGGCGATAGTCGAACAGCTCGACCACGTGCTTTCGGCCCGCTTCGCCCATCCGCCGCCGCAGACCGCTGTCTAGCATGAGTTGCAGCAGGTACCCGGCGATGTCGGGCACGCTGGCCCGGTATTCCGCGGTCCGCAGGTTCGGAAACACAATGCGATGGGTATCGTCGATCCCGTGACCTTCCCCGAATACCGCCTCAGCGATCTTCCTCTCCTCCGCCACTTCCGCCAGGAATGCCGTTTCACCGTGAACCATCGTGTCGAGAAATGCCATCGCGCGGATCGCGATCACCGGCTTCGCGCAGGCGTTAGCTTCCACCTGAATCATTCCGAAACCTTCCAGCCGCGACGGCGCGGCATAGATGTCGCAGGCGGCCAACAAGTAGGGCATGAAATTGTGCGAGACCACGTTGGTGGAGTAGATGACCTTCTTCTCGATGCCCAACTGCGCCGCCAGTTGGAGGTCGATCCCATTCTGTTGGATCGTACGGGGCTGAGGCCAAACTTTGCAGACATATCTCCAGTCGGGCGCCTCGGCATCAATCAGCGCCAGCGCCTGCATGACCTCCTGGGCGCCCTTGGACGCCGCGTCGCCGCCGACGGTCAGGATCATGATCTGATCATCAGCCACCCCCAAAGCCTCGCGAATCGACCGGACCTTAAGGTCATCGCGGCTGTGCGGCGCGAATCGGTCCGTGTCGCAACCAACCGGCAGCACCTCGATATTGTCGCCCCTGATGCCATCGCGAATGTATGTCTCTTTCACCCAATTGGAGGTGACCAGGATCAACGGCAGGGCGTTCAGCACATCCTGGTGTGCCGCGATGTAACCATCGGCCACCAGCCATGGGATTGCCGTTAGCCCAAACTGCTGCGGGTGCAGGACCAGGTGCGGAACATGGCCCCAGAACCCGATGCCAACCACCACGTCTGGCTGGAACCAGCGGTAGTACCATTCCTTTTCCAAGGGCGATTCGAAATGTACCGGGTGGACATCCACGCCGATTTCGCGCAGGCCCTTGCACAATAGCTGACCCTGCGTCGCCAGGCCGGCGGCCGATGGCGGATACTCGGTCAGCACAAGCACTTTCATGATTGTTGCTCCTGGGTTGCCGCGCGCTTCACCGCTGCTTGTGCGGAATCGAAGCACCAGAACCCTTCTTCTCGCGGAGTGGTGCGTGCTTCCCAACTGTCGGGCCGAAACCCGTAAAGATCCGTAATCAGCCGGTGCTTTTCGAGCCACACGCCCTCTGTCAACATGTCCCGCCGGTCGGCATCGTCACAGACACGAGGCAAATACGCAAGGTTCCCATCCTCATAGGCAAACAGCCACAATCGTCTTGTATCGATACCGCCCGATCGCCAAAGCTCAACGACGGTCTGGCAGCACTCCGCATGTCGGCGATGCCGTGTGTACTCACCGTTCGGGCCGTGGGTCAAAATCAGGTTGTAGCTGGTTCCAGCCAGCAGCCGGGCGGTGGTCTCTTGAACCTGCTCGACCGGCAGCGGCGCCTGGTCCGGACCATCATCGAGATCCGCCATCGCACCATCCGCCCCCAATCGCTGCAATACCCGGCGGAACTTTGGCGCACGGTCGGGATCCCCTGCTCTGCATAAGGTCACGACACGCCAAAGGAACTCCGGATGGGTCAGTATAAAGCCGCCGCACCAGAGCGTCTCGTCGTCCGGATGGGCGACGACAACAGCGGCCCGAGGCCGAGAGTTTGACCTTACCTCATCGAGCGGCATGGGTGTCATTGTTCTCTTCGGGAGGCGTCAGAGCATAGGCTCAGCGCACTTTCTGTGGGCGCTCTCGATCAGACAGCGGCAAGGGAGGGACGCTGCAGCTAAATGTTAGCACGCGCTTTACGAAAAGCAGACGCTCAGGACCGGGATCTGCGATTCCCGAATGATCCCATAGCCTTCGCCGTTGTCCCCCAGATGGCTGCGCCCAGGGCTGTGTCCGATGACCAGGACGTCAGCCATCGTTTGCTCTGCCGCCCGGTTCAACAGCTCCGGAACATTGCCGCTATCGATGATGACTTCGGCCTTCGTGCCCACGTCCTGCTGAAGCTGGGCGAGCTCTTTGATGGCGTTGCCGACGATCATCTCCTTCCACACGGGGTCGACATGGGATCCGCCGGGGCCCCAGACCTCCACGCCCGTCGTGATGTGGACGAGCGTAAGCGTTGCATCAACTGCGGCGGCCATCTCGGCGGCCAGCGACGCGGTGTGGTTGCTGTGAGGGCTCAAATCCACCGAGCAGAGGACGTGGCGGATCGAGAACTCGCGCGCCGGCGTCTCTTCCAGGTGAGCGCCTGTCCAGACAGGGCAATGGCTTTCGTGCAGTACCTTCGCTGTCACTGAGCCCAGCAGAAAGCGGTAGAACGCCCCAAGGCCATGAGTCGACATCACGATCAGGTCGACGTTCCGGTCGCGAGCCGTCTTCACGATCTCGTGGGCCGGGTCGCCTCTGAGCAGCACGCGTGTGACCGCAATCCCATCGAGCTCTGGCCGCAGCGCCTGATCCAGATCTTTCTGAGCCCGCTGGACGATGTGCGCGTGCAAGTCCCGCGCGGTGATCTCGTCCCCGCTCTCCAGCACGCCGACGGGATAGCTGAGAGGCGGCACCACGTGCAGGAGGATCATCTCCGCATGAAAGCGGCGCGCCAACCAAGCGGCCTGGTGCACGACGTGCCGGGAAGTATCCGTGAACACCACAGGAATAAGAATTTTCTGAATGCTTAGCATCACCCGACCTATCAATTGACGGAACCCATCAGGGAAGGCTGACGGAACGAAGAGCGCCCCAGTCTCACGAAGCTGACCTCCATGCCGGCCGCTAAACTGCCTGACCACTCATCATCTTGACGCCGACCTTCAGGGTGACTTGGAATTCCAGCAGTTTGCCGTCCGCGATCCTGCCGCTCTGCGAGACGACTTCAAACCAATCCATGTGTTGGACGCTGCTCGACGCTTCGTTGATCGCGGCTTTTACAGCCTCCGCGAAACTAACGGGCGAGGTCCCAACGAGTTCGATCTTTCTATACGTTCCCGGCATCGTGTGCTCCTCATTTCCGCTTTCACTCTATTGCCGCGTTGGCGCCGGTTTTCAGTGTGACACCGTTGGCCCTGGCGTCTCGCGTGGCGCAAACCGCCGCGGATGTTAGAGGGGGAACGGGCACATCATTGTCTCCGTCCGCGGTCAGCCTGCGGCGCCTACGTCATGTACATGCACTTCAGATGCTAGCCTGCGTTAGCAGCAGGCGGAACTGGGCAAATGTCCAGTCCAGTGGTTCGGTCCGAGCGCGCTGCCGTTCCGTCAGGAGCCCGCATTGTATGCTTTAGGATGGTGTTGTTGCTGCTCGTGATGAAGCGCTGAGACCGGATCTCTGCGCCACCGTGGCGAACCCAGCGCATATTCTCCCGATTGACAGCACACGGCTGACGTAGCCAGGAATGACTTGGCCGCGGAGGACTACGTGACGAAGAAAGAGAAGGGACCGACGAAAACTCCGGCGTCACCTGCGAAAGACCGGCTGAGAGTTGCAGGGAAATCCCCCGGCGCAACCTCCAGTTCTCAGTTTCCGGTGGTGGGGATTGGCGCCTCCGCGGGGGGCCTGGAGGCCTGCACGGCGTTGCTCAAGGCCCTGCCGGTCAACCCCGGGATGGCATTCGTGGTGGTCCAGCACCTTGATCCTCACCACGAGAGCCTTCTGCACAAGCTACTCTCCAGAACAACGGAGATGGCTGTCATCCAGGTGGAAGACGGAATGGTCCTGGAACCGGATCATGTCTACGTGATCCCTCCGAACAAAGATATTGCCGTTCGCGAGAGGACGTTGCGGCTCCTGTCCCGCCGGCGGACCGCCGGCAGACACTTGCCGATTAATCGCTTCTTTGTTTCCCTTGCGGAGGATCAGAAGAGCGCCGCCATCGGGGTGATTTTATCGGGAACGGCATCCGACGGCACGGTGGGATTGCAGGCCATCAAGTCCGAAGGCGGCGTTGCCTTTGCGCAGGATCCCAAGTCGGCCGGCTATCCTGGTATGCCAGAGAGCGCGATTCTGGCGGGGTGCGTGGATTTCGTTCTCCCGCCCGAGGGAATTGCCCGGGAGCTCATCCGGCTGGAGCACTTGCCTTACGCCAAGAGAACCGCCGCCGTGCTGGAGGCGGAGCCGCCGTTGGTGGGCGCGGCTGGGCTTCAAAGGATCCTCAACATTCTGCGGACAGCCACGGGGGTCGACTTCAGTCTTTACAAGACCGGTACGATCAAGCGGCGTGTCGCGCGCCGGATGATCCTCCATAAAATCGAGAGCCTCCAACGTTACGGAGCGTACCTTGAGCAAAACGCTATCGAGGTGCAGGCGCTCTACCAGGATATCTTTATTCACGTAACCAGCTTTTTCCGGGAACCGGAGGCGTTCGCGGTGCTGCAACGAAGAGTTCTCCCAAAGCTGATGGCGGATCGGCCGCAGGGAGAACCGCTTCGCATATGGGTTCCGGGATGCTCCACGGGCGAGGAGGTGTACTCGATTGCTATCACCCTTCTGGAATTCCTGGACAAACACAAACGGGCCACCGGGACCGCCATCCAGATTTTCGGCACCGACATCAGTGCGCCGGCCGTCGACGCGGCACGGGCCGGCACATACTCGGAAACTGCTGTGGCCAATGTCTCCCCGGAGCGTCTTAAGCGCTTCTTTGCGAAAGTGGGGGATAGCTACCAAATCGGCAAGCAGGTCCGTGAGCGGTGCGTGTTTGCCCGGCATGACCTAGGCAAGGATCCGCCTTTCTCCAAGCTCGATCTCATCAGTTGCCGCAATGTCTTGATCTACATGAGTGCGCCGCTTCAGGAGCGGGTGCTTTCCTTTTTCCATTACGCCCTGAAGCGGGCCGGCTTTCTCTTGCTTGGAAAATCAGAGGCCCTCGGTTCCTCCGCTCATCTCTTTATCCAGGAGCAGAGCAAGTGCAAGATTTATTCGCGGAACCCAGCGGCGGCCGTCTCTAGATCGACCCTGGCGCCTGTGGATCACGCAATAGCGCCGGCGCGCGGCGCCACGGCGGAATTGAAGGGCACCGCGTTCGATCTGGAGAAGGCCGTCGAGCGCATCATCTGGCAGCGATACGCCCCGGCAGCGCTGTTGGTAGACGCGGGCTTGCAGGTCCTACATTTCGAGGGAAACGCCGGACCATACCTGGCGCCGGCGCGAGGGGCCGCAACCCTCCACGTGTTGAAATTGGTGCGGGAAGAACTGGCGCTGGATCTCCGCACTGCGCTTCACCGGGCGAAAAAAGAGGAGACCCCGGTTCGCAGGGAAGGTATTCGGTTTCCCCAGGACGGCGGATCGAAGACAATCAATCTGGAAGTCATACCGATGAAAGGCCGCCACACGAAAGGGGCTGATTTCCTGATATTGATCGAGGATGTTCCGTCGCGCGAAGCGGAAAAACAACGCAAAGTCGGGGAGGGCGACGGAGTCGTCCATTTGAAGCGGGAACTGGCAGCCACCCGGGAACATTTGCAGTCCATCATCGAGAGCCAGGAAGCGACGAACGAGGCGCTGACGGTGGAACACGAGGAGGTCCTGTCGGCCAACGAGGAGTTGCAGAGCACCAACGAAGAACTGGAGACTGCCAAGGAGGAACTGCAATCCTCGAACGAGGAATTGAGTACGCTAAACGAGGAGTTGCAGAACCGGAACGTGGAACTGGGCCAACTCGCGAACGATTTGAGCAATCTGCTTGTCGGCGTCAGCATCCCGGTCATTATCGTGGGAGGCGACCGGCGAATCCGGCGCTTCACTCCCGCGGCGGAACCGTTGCTGAACCTGATTCCCGCCGACGTGGGCCGGCCAATCAGCGATATCAGGCCCAACGTCGATGTGCCCGACTTGGACAGCCTGATCTCGGAAGTGAGCGGCAAAGGCAGCCTGGTTGAAAGAGAGGTTCAGGGCCGGGACGGACATTGGTACTCCCTGCGGATGAGACCGTACAAGACCGCCGAGAACAAGATCGACGGGGTGCTGATGGCACTCATGGATATCGACGTGATGAAGCGCGGCCTCGATCAGGCCCGGCTGTCACTTGGTGACGCGGTCACCGAGAGGGACCTGTCGGCCAGCCTCCTGGACATGAGCGGCGCCCTGATCGTCATTCTCGACTCCGCCGGCCGCATTATCGCCTTCAACCACGCCTCCGAGGAGAGGTCGGGCTACTCCTTCCGCGAAGTAGAGGGCAGGACGTTTTGGGATTTCCTGCTCCCACCGGAAGAAGCGGACGAGGCGAAAGCCGCGTTTGCGGGAACCCTCGAAGGCACGGGGCCCGCGAGCACTTACGAAAGAACCTGGATCGGGAAGGACGGATCCAGAAGAGTGATCGCCTCGTCAAGCATCGGGCACCGTGGTGCGGATGGTGCTGTCAGGCAAATCATCAGCACCGGTATCGACATCACTCCGCGCAAACTCGCTCAGGATGCCCTACGCCAGAGAGAGGAGCAACTCCGGCGATTGACGGCGAACCTCTTGATTGCCCAGGAAGAAGAGCGCAAACGCGTGGCACGAGAACTCCACGACGACCTGAACCAGAGGATGGCAATGCTGGCAAACGAGGTGGCCACGTTGGCCCTGAAGCCGCCCGGTTCCGCCCATCTCCTCCGCAAACAGCTCCAATCGCTTCGCGAGCGGGTCGATGAACTCTCGGATGACCTCCGCCACGTGGCTCACCGGCTCCATCCTTCGGTGCTTGAGCATTTCGGCCTGGTGGCCGCGATTGAGTCCCACTGTTCCGACTTCATGAAACTACACCGGATACAGCTCAAGCTTGCGCATCGCAGCGTGCCGGAATCCATTCCCTTAGAAGTCTCGTTGTGCCTCTACCGGGTCACGCAGGAATGTCTGAACAACGTTGCGAAGCACTCCGGCGCCAGGAAGGCGATGGTGGCCATTAGAGGGAACAAAGATAGCATCCTCCTATCTGTCACCGATGACGGAAAGGGGTTCGATCCGGGCTTGGTGGCGGACCAAAGCGGGCTGGGCATAGTCGGCATTCGGGAACGGGTACGGCTTGTGGACGGGATCGTTTCGATCGACTCGCGGCCAGGTAACGGAACGCAGATCGATGTTCGAGTTCCCCTGACTAGTAGGATGGACTCATGACACGCCCGCGCGTGCTGATTGCGGATGACCACACGCTGGTCGTGGATGGGCTTCGAAGGATACTGGAACCCGAGTGTGAAGTGGTGGGAGCGGTTGAAGACGGCCGGTCACTGCTGGTTGCTGCGGAAGAACTGAAGCCGGACATCATCCTGCTCGATATCTCCATGCCCCTATTGAATGGCGTGGACGCCGCCCGCAGGCTACGCGACACCGTGCCGAGTGCCAAGATGATCTTTGTCACCATGCACGCGGACGCTACTTACGTCACCGGGGCCTTTCGCGCGGGGGCGTCCGGGTACCTCTTGAAGCGGTGTGCCTCGATGGAGTTGCTGAAGGCCGTCCACGAGGTACTTAAGGGTCGAACCTACGTCACGCCCTTGATCAGGAAAGACATCTTGGGCCAATTGCCGGGTTGGCCCCTTGGGTCCGCGGATGCCTCCGGCGAACTGACGGACCGCCAGCGGGAAGTGGTGCAACTGGTGGCGGAAGGACATCCCGTCAAAGAAATTGCGGCGATTCTCAACATTTCCCGCAAAACGGTGGCATTCCACAAGTCGAACGTGATGCGCAGATTGGGTATCCGTAGCACTGCCGAATTGACGAAATACGCCCTGGCACACGGCATCGGCGGATCCTGATCGGGGTGGGTAGTCGGGCCATTCCCAAGCTTCGCTCTTTCGAGCCGTGACTAAAACTAAACTGGACATTTGCCCAGTTCCGCCAGGCTGCCATCGGAGGGTAACATTCGAAACAGCAGATCCTGCGGAGGAATCAATGAACGGCCGAGCAGACGCGCAAACAGGGGACCCCAAAATGAATACCGAACCCTTCCAGCAGCAACTGCGCGACAAAGAACGCGACCTTCAGTCAAACATCGTACGCCTCGAAGGCGAAGCGCGAGTTTCGGGCAAAGCGGCAGTCAGAGATTTTACGGATGCCGCCACGTCCTCCCAAGGCACATCTGAGTCCCTCCAAGAAGCGACCTTGGCATCGCAGACACTGGAACGAGTGCAGGACGCCTTACAGCGTATCGAAGACGGCGCCTATGGCAGGTGCATCGTCTGCGGACGCCAGATTGAAGCAGCCCGCCTGGAAGCTAGTCCCTGGGCGTCAACTTGCCTGGAGGATCAGGGGAAGCAGGATAAAGCGGAATATGTGCAGCAAGGCGGTTCGACCCTTTGATTGTCCAGCCGTCGCCCTGGGACGGCGGAGATATTGGCAAGAAGGATGGCAGAGTTTACGACGGCCCTTGATCCCGGCTGCCGCAATCTTGGAGTGTGGGTGATGCGTTTTTTGCGCTTTTTGTACCTTGTTGTGGCTTTGGTAGCACTCCGCTTTTCGCTGGCCTCCTCGGAAACGGCGAACCGCGGAATCTGCGGCTAAGGTCCGTAGAGGCTTCCGCGCGGAACTCGGCCAAGCAGTCATGATTGGCCCTCACCGTGCTGCAGAATTGAAGAGGAAATATCACAATGACTCGTCCGTTGAAGATCCGGCGTCCCAGCGCTTATGGGGCGACACTCGTAATAAGTTTAGCCGTGTTATACGCACTTGCGCTGCCGGTGGCAGCCCAAGATTCACGCGGGCGGACGATCACTTGCGCATCTACCGACTTCCAGCGAGCCTATTGCGCCGCAGACACGAGGTCGGGCGTGAGCTTGATCCGCCAACTGGGTGAGGATAGGTGCCAACAAGGCTCTACCTGGGACTTCACTGACCGCGGCATATGGGTGGATCGTGGATGCCGAGCGGAATTCGCCCTGTACTATCGCGCCCCGGGCGGCAACTGGGATGGCGATAGGCGACGATTCACACGGCTTGATCCGGGAACGGTGGTTCCTATTCGTACCAACCAGTTCATCAATTCAGAACGTAGCGATGGTCGGATTTATACGGGGACAGTCGATCACGACGTTGTGGATGATAACGGACGGCTAGCGATTCCCCGTGGTTCCGCTGCCGAGTTGATGGTCCGGGTAGCGCGAGACAACGATCTGATCCTGGATCTAGAGTCTTTCACAGTGAATGGACAGCGGTACGCCATACGAGCGGACGCGGATCGGATTGAATCCAGAGAGAGCGTTGGAGCGAATCGGCGAACCGGCGAGTTCGTAGGAGGGGGCGCCCTTTTGGGAACCATTATAGGTGCAATTGCCGGCGGGGGAAAGGGAGCGGCGATCGGCGCTGCAGCAGGAGCCGCGGGAGGCGCTGGAGCTGAAATTGCGACGACTGGAAGGGTTGTGAGAATTCCTGCTGAATCCGTATTAACGTTTCGTTTGGAACGCCCTCTGGAAATGGGCGTTCCAGACTCCGGGTTAGATCGCGACGGGGTGCATTATCACCGATAATCGATAGAGACTTGACTCATCCGGTAACACGGGTAGATCAGTTTGCCGGTTATAGTTTGTCTGGAAACTAGACTGCCTAGTCAGACCCACGCGCGACCTGCTCAACACGAATGGACACGTTCAATCAGGTAGGCGGCAAACTCCAATCTGTTTCCAGACTGCAAGTTTGAATAGACATCTGGTTGGCCCGTCTCCGGCCGGTAGCGGTCAACCCCGGGCTCTGTGCAGCGGGCGTAATCGCGAATCTTACAAATGAAAGGTTGTTGAGGACATGGGAAAGATCATCGGTATTGATTTAGGCACCACCAACTCCGCGGTCGCCGTCATGGAAGCCGGCCAGCCTACGGTCATCGCAAACCAGGAAGGGGCCCGCACTACACCGTCCGTCGTGGCGTTTACCAAGACCGGCGAGCGCCTGGTCGGTCAGATCGCGAAACGACAAGCCATCACCAACCCCGCGAACACAATATTCTCGATCAAACGGTTCATGGGGCGCCGCTATGACGAAGTCAACGAAGAAATGAAGATGGTCCCCTACAAAGTCGTCCGCGGCGACCATGACGACGTGCGGGTGGAGATCAATGGCAAGAAGTATTCGCCGTCCGAGATTTCTGCCATGATTCTCTCGAAGTTGAAGGAAGCGGCCGAAGCCTACCTGGGTGGCAAGGTCACCCAGGCTGTGATCACTGTTCCAGCGTATTTCAACGACGCACAGCGGCAGGCCACAAAGGATGCAGGAAAGATCGCTGGCCTCGAAGTGATGCGCATCATCAACGAGCCGACCGCGGCTGCGTTGGCCTACGGACTCGACAAGAATAAAGACGAAACCATTGCCGTCTATGACTTCGGCGGCGGCACCTTCGATATCTCCATCCTGACGGTGGGCGAGGGGATGGTGGAAGTCAAATCCACCAACGGCGATACTCACTTGGGCGGCGACAACATCGACCAGCGAATTATCGACTGGATTGTGGCCGAGTTCAAGAAAGACAATCACATCGACCTGTCCAAGGACCAGATGGCGCTCCAGCGTTTGAAGGAAGCCGCTGAGAAGGCCAAGATGGAGCTTTCAACCCTTCTGGAAGTTGAAATCAACCTGCCCTTTGTCACCGCCGATGCGACTGGACCCAAGCATCTGATCATGAAACTCACGCGTGCCCGTTTCGAGCAGATGGTGGAAGACATCATCCAGCGCTCGGTGGGGCCCTGCAAGCAGGCCCTCGCGGATGCCGGTGTGACACCACAGCAGCTCGACGAGGTTGTCCTGGTGGGCGGACAGACCCGCATGCCCCGAATCCAGGCGCTCGTCCGCGACCTGTTCGGCAAAGAGCCGCACAAGGGCGTGAACCCCGACGAAGTCGTGGCGATCGGTGCCGCGGTCCAGGGCGGTGTGCTGGGCGGCGAAGTCAAGGATGTTCTCCTGCTGGACGTGACACCGCTCTCGCTCGGCATCGAGACCATGGGCGGCGTGTTCACCAAGCTGATCGAACGTAATACTACCATCCCCACCCGCAAGAGCGAGACATTTTCGACGGCGGCCGACAACCAGTCGTCGGTGGAAATCAAGGTCCAGCAGGGCGAGCGGACCATGGCACATGACAACCGCCTGCTGGGTGTATTCCAACTGAGCAATATTCCGCCAGCCGCGCGCGGCGTGCCGAAGATCGAAGTCACGTTCGATATCGATGCCAACGGCATCCTCAACGTGGCAGCGAAGGACACGGCGACCAACAACGAGCAGAAGATCACCATCACTTCCTCCTCTGGCCTCTCCAAGGACGAGGTAGAGAAGATGGCCAAAGACGCCGAATCGCATGCCGCCGACGACCGCAAGTTGCGTGACACTATTGAGGCCAAGAATAAGGCCGACGCCATGGTCTACAACGTCGAGAAGACGCTAAAGGAGCATCGCGGCAAGATCGGCGAGGCTGGCGCCAAGGAAATCGAATCGGCCCTCGAAGAGGCCAAAAAGGCCATTGGGGAGAATGATCCAGGCCGGATCAATGCCGCTACCGACCGGCTCACGGCCGCCAGCCACAAACTGGCCGAGGCCATGTACAAGTCCACTTCCGGGCAACCCGGCGCCCAGCCGCCGCCTTCTGACGGCGGAGAACACGGCAAAGAGGCCGGCGGCAAGGACAATGTGGTTGACGCCGAATTCGTCGACGTCGGTCAATAAGAAGGACGCTCTCTCGGAATGCTGCGCATCTGAGGAAGTACCCGAGTCATTTTTGACGCCATAGAACCCGGCGGAGACCAGAGCGGCAGCCGGGATCCTGACCGCAGATGGCAGCAAGGCCAATCGCGAGGGTCCCTTTCTCGAACCACGACTCGACATTTGCCCAGTTCCGCCCGGCTAATATCAAGGCTAACATTTCGTAGTGGCGTACCCCGCCGAGGGGCGTGAGTGTGCCTGATCGAACACTTGGGACAATCGAAGTGATGTAGGCTTCGCACCGTGTCTGGAAAGGTAAAAAGGAGATTTCAACTATGTACGTTTGGGGAATGCATGGGTATTGGTGGTTTTTTTGGATCTTCCTCTGGATCTTGTTCTTTTCTTTTATGATGCCGATGAGGCGGACTACCTACCGGCAAATGCAATCGCCTCTACAGCTCCTGCAAAAGAGATATGCCGCCGGGGAGATCACAGGCGAGGAATACGAAGAACGGCGGGCCAAACTCCTGCGGGATGCGAATATGAAATAGCCTCCTTGCACGACCGCGTGGGCAGCGGCGGCCAATCTCATGAACAGCTCTTTCGAGCCATCACGGGACTGGACATTTGCCCAGTTCCCCCGGCTGACATCGAAGGCTAACATTCGGTGTAGCGCATCGCGCGGAGAAATCAATGAGCGGCCGAGAAGAGGAGTTTATTCCATCGCCGGAGAGGACCGCAGTGGCCCTTGCCGTCAGCCCTTTGCCTGCTGATCGGGCTCGGCTTCGAGAGATTCTCTCCCAGGGAAACTGGAAACTGCATGAGGCTTCAGACTGCTGTGGAGCTTTGGCGTTGTTGCGCGGCCAAAGTGTTGCGGTGCTCCTCTGCGAGCGTGACCACGCCGACGGCGACTGGGAAGACCTTTTGAAGGCCACGGTGAGACTGCCGGATCCACCGAAGCTCATTGTGTTCTCTCGCCTGGCCGACGAGTCGCTGTGGGCGAAGGTGCTGAATCTGGGTGGTTTCGACGTGCTAATGACACCTTTCGAGCCGGAGGAGGTCTTGCGAGTCACCTTCTCTGCCTGGAGCCGCTGGGAACGCGACTTTGGTGCGAGCACCGCCAAAGAGGCGACTCGTACTGGGAGGCCCGCGGCCGTCAAGGCAGCTCCGCCGGAAGATGACTGGCTCCGGGCGGAACGGGAGATACGAACGCGATCATCGGCGGCCGGAGCCGGATGGTGTGCATGAGCCAGAAGTGAGGACATGGCCTCAGCAAGGCAGCAGCTAATGGCGGCCCGAGGAAATGAGAGATTTCCAACGGAGTGGGCCTTGTACGACAGCGACGAACAAGAGGGCGAGCAGGTGTCGCATCAATCGGAGGGTGCTCGACCCGAAGGCTGGGCGCCGATTTCGCCATTGGAGAGGATGGGGCACCCAGCCCGCCGGTCAGCGAGGCTTGATCGGCAACTCGACGGTGCAGCGTAGTTGTGCGGGGATAGTTGGCCCGTAAGGGCGAAGGGATGGCAATGAAGATGGCGCATACCGAAATGGGCGGGTTCCAGGAGATCCTGGAACGGAGAGCGGTCGAACTGGTTCAGGTATTGCGAAAGCGAGACGGCATCGCAATCGAGAAGAGCGCGGACCAAATGGATGAGATTCAGTATGCGTCGGAACGAGATCTGGCGATGCGAAACGTGGACCGCGAATCCAGCCTGCTGCGTGACGTAAAAGCAGCATTGCGACGGATTCACGACGGCAGCTTCGGAACCTGTATTGAATGCGAATCGGCAATCAGCCCGAGACGGCTAGCGGCCGTGCCATGGGCGTCGCGCTGTATCCAATGCCAGGAGGTTGCCGATCGGGATCGGCAGGGAAGGACGGAATCCGTCAGCGAGCCTCTCGTCCATGCGGCGTAGGTGAGCAGGTCTGCGCATGGCCCAGTGATCCGTCGATCACGGTCAGATGAACCACCTGCTATTGCGACGGCAAAGAGCGGGAAGAAGGTAGGTCAGGGTGTGAAAACAGCGTCCAGCATTCGAACCATCGCGTTTCTCGGCAACTACTTGCCGCGGAAATGCGGCATTGCCACGTTTACTTCCGACCTTCTTGGGGCTGTGGCAGGGCGGCATCCCCAAAGCCGGTGCTTCGCGGTGCCGGTCAATGACGTCGATGGGTGCTATCGGTATCCGGAGGTCGTTCGCTTCGAGATTGACGAGCAGGATCTGGGTTCTTACCGCTGCGCCGCCGATTTCCTAAATACCAGCAACGTGGACATTGTCTCGGTCCAGCACGAGTTCGGGATTTTCGGCGGGCCGGCCGGCAGCCACCTGTTGGCGCTGCTGCGCAGATTGACAGCGCCGGTCGTCACCACGCTCCACACCGTTCTCCTCAAGCCGAACGCCGACCAGCGCAGCGTGATGCTGCAATTGATCGCACGCTCCACCCGGCTGGTGGTCATGACGGAGCGGGCACGAACGATCTTGCAGGAAGTGTACCAGGCGCCTCCGGCCAAGATCGATCTCATCCCGCATGGTATTCCCGACGTAACATTTGTCGCCCCGGATTATTACAAGGACCAGTTCGGCGTGGGCGGAAAAAAGGTGTTGTTGACGTTCGGGCTGCTTTCACCAAACAAGGGGATTGAACATGTGCTCAATGCTCTCCCGGAGGTGGTCGCGGAGTTTCCCGACGTCGTCTATATTTTGCTGGGTGCCACGCATCCCCACGAACTGCGCACACGAGGCGAAGCCTACCGCGTCGGCCTCGAAGCCATCGCCAGGAAAAACAAAATCGAGAACCACGTCATCTTCCACAACCGCTTTGTGGATCTGAAGGAACTGACCGACTTCATTGGAGCGGCTGATCTTTACGTTACTCCTTATCTGGACGAAGCCCAGATCACGTCGGGAACACTAGCTTATGCGTTCGGCGCGGGCAAAGCCGTGATCTCAACGCCGTATTGGCATGCCGCCGAATTGTTGAGGGACCAGCGTGGCGTACTGGTGCCATTTGGGGATCCGAGGGCGATTGCCCGTGAGGTGACTGGGTTATTGCGGGATCGAGCGCGCCGCAACACCATGAGCGAAAACGCCTACAAGCTTGGCCGCGAAATGGTGTGGAGCAACACGGCGGGGCTGTACATGCGCTCCTTTGAACTGGCACGACGGCTGGGGGCAGCGGTACCCCGCAAATCGGTTGCCGCGAGAGAGTTCGGCCATGCGGCCGCATGAATCGCCGGAGTTGAATCTGGTGTTGCCCGGCCAATGAAAGGAGGCTCCGCCCTGCACCGCTCGTGTCGTGTACGCTTTTGAGCATAGAGTGTCAAGGATGGGTTCCTGACGGCCTTGACGACCGGGGGGAGCTAGAGTTGCTGGCCCCTGAGCTGGCCACCGAATAGCGCACCACGGTCCAAGTATTGATCGCTGCCGTGGCGGCGATGAGGCTGGGCAGCAGCGGTCGTCATTCCACAAGTCGAACGTGATGCGGAGATTGGGAATCCGCAGCACTGCTGAATTGACGAAATACGCTCTGGAACACGGCATCACCGGATCCTGACCGGGGTTGGCAGCAGCGCCAATGCCGAGCATCCCGAACCAAGACTGGACATTTGCCCAGTTCCGCTGGCTGACACCGAAGGCTGACACTCGAATTAGCGCATCCGCGGAGGAATCGATGAGCGGCCGATCAGATGGACGCACTGAGAATACAGGGATCAAGAGGCTTGACAATTTGGCTGTACGCAAACGTTAGCTGGAGGTGCAATATGTCGAAAACTGCAGTCGGTTTGTTTGAGAATCCGGGCGTGGCCGACCAAGTCGTCCACGATCTCGATGCCAATGCTTTCCCTCGGGACGAGATCCGCATTCTAGGAGAGCCCCGTGATATGGGGGACACCGGGATCATGGGTACCCCCCACACCGACTTCGAGGTGGGTTTGAACCGGGAGATCCACGCAATTGGGGCAAGCGATCGGGAGGCGAATGCTTACGTCCAAGGAGTACGGCGTGGAGGAGTCCTCGTTTTCGCGACAGGATCGAACGAAGAGGTTGACAACGCGGCTGAGATCATGAACCGCCACGGCGCGGTCGAGGTTGAAGAACTCATCGGCCACGAACCGAACACTGGCAGCATGATTGACGAGAACATGCCGGCCGTACACGATATTTCCTCCCAAGCCGGGCGGATCCGACAATCTGGCGGCGGCGCCCGCATGTTTGTATGGTAGCTGGGCAAGGCGCACCCATGAAACGCAATGGGCAATTTCAGCGAACTGGGTGATGGAACAACGCAATCACCCACTGTCATGGAGGGCAGAGGCAATGTTAACGAATAAGCGTTTGCAGAATTTTGTGATTCACGCTACAGACGGCGAACTCGGATATGTGCACGAGCTTTACTTCGATGATGAGACATGGGCCATCCGCTACCTCACTGTAGACACCGGCGGCTGGCTTGGCGGCCGGCGAGTACTGATCTCGCCGTTCTCTATAGTCCGTACCGACTGGGATGCCCGGCGCCTGGATGTGGCGTTGACCAAAAAGCAGGTTGAGGATAGTCCCAATATTGACACACACCGGCCCGTCTCGCGGCAACACGAGGCCGCATACCTCGGATATTACGGGTTTCCCTACTACTGGGGTGGTCCATTTCTATGGGGCACAGCGTATTACCCCACCGGGGTGGCTGTTTCAGAACCTTATTCCGCGGAAAAGGCGGCGGACCGGATCAGGAAGGAATCGGCGGATTCGCATCTGCGCAGCACCGGGGCCGTGACCGGTTATCACATTGAAGCGACGGACGGCGAAATCGGCCATGTGGATGGGTTTGTCGTGGACGATGAGACCTGGGCGATCCGTTACATGGAGGTGGCAACACGAAATTGGTTGCCCGGCAAGAAGGTCCTGGTTTCGCCCGCGTGGATTGAACGGGTGAGTTGGATGGATTCAAAAGTCCGCGTCGGCCTCTCCCGTGAGGCCATCAAGAGCGCCCCGGAGTACGACGAGTTCGGGCCGATCACTCGAGAATATGAGAACCGGCTCTACTTTCACTACGGCCGCCCGCCGTATTGGCTGCACGATGCCGAACACAGGTCTTCATATTCCCTGAGTGGCGTTTAAGTTAAGGGCGTGGGCATCCAGTAAACAGAACGCCCACCCTTTCGCTTGCGCTGGCGCCGGTTCAATTCAACTTCCGTTCTTTTGAACTGGAGACGAGCACGACGTGGAACGGTACCGCCCGTGCTCTTGCGTCTTAAAGGGCTACATGAGATTCCGCCGAAAACGGGCAGCCCCTAGGCTAGAAGGAGAATCATGAAGACATATCCAATCGCTCTAGCAGCCCTGACGACCCTCCTCTTGGCGTTCTCCGCCTTCGCGCGCGACCACAGCGCCCTGAACGGCACCTGGACGCTCGTTCCCGCCAGGAGCGATTTTGCCGGCCAGCCCGTCGTTCAAACCGGCACGGTGACGATCGCCGACCGGCAGGGCATTATCATCGTCTCTCGCCGTTTCGTGTACGCAGGCGCCACCGAGACCTACTTCTACCACGACATCACTGACGCCGAGAACAATGCCACGATTCATACTAGCAAAGACTTCAAAAGCAAGACCCGATGGGATCATGACGTTTTGAATGTGACGACAACCCAATCTGGCGCGACTACTCTGGAAAGCTACACCCTCGCCGCGGATGGCACCATGATGGTCAACGTCCTAAGGCCGGAGCACAAGCCGATCACGCTTGTCTTCCACCGCGAATAGACCAACTGCCTGGAGGCGGCGCCTGTCCAGCCCCAATGCCAGCAGTAGGCTGCCAGCGACGGCTATTGAAGGACTCGCCGCGATCTTGGCTCATAACGTAATTGGCGAAAGGAATGATCGTAGTGGACCGCTCGTTGATGAAGATGACAATTTTGCTCTTGGTTTCCGATTCGGTTGTACGTTCCATTCTTAAGGAGACATTGGAACGCGAAGGATATACCGTTCTGGCTACCGGCGACCTGGGGCAGGCGGTAGACCGGTTGCAGGAGTGCATTCCCGATCTCTTGATAACCCGTACCTATATTGAGAGTTTGCCCGGGCACGAGGCAGCTATGTATTTGCGCACGAAGTGCCCGGAAATGAGGGTTCTAATGCTCGGGGGGCTTCTTGTGACGGGCGGCTTGCATATCGAGCGGAGCAGCAAGGATTTGAGGTATTCCCAAAGCCATATACAGCTGCAGTGCTCCTGCAAGAAGTGAGGCACGTCCTGAGCAAACCGCGCGGTTGAGCAGGAGAGCGCCGATTGACAGTGGCCGCAGGCGCCAGCAAGCCAAGGCGAGAGAACGGGACCGACTTTGAATGCCAGCCAGTCGGGCAGACCTTGCTGAGATCTGCGAGGTAGCTCAGGAAACCGCGGCCGGGCTGGGTTCACGACCGAGATAGTGCAGTGCGCACGACCCAAGAGTAGTGAGGGAGGTTCAGAATGGCCGAATGGCAATATCGAGTTCATCGCATAAAGCTTCTGCATGATGCAGAGCTCGACAATCAGATCGAAGAGGTTCTTCAGGACTATGGAACGAAAGGTTGGGAGTTAGTCCAGGTTCTGCAGCGGCATACAGTCCCGGAGGATCCGATCTGCCGCTTGATTTTCAAGAGCGAGAAGTCCCTGGACTGACGTTTCAACAACAGGAGTGCTAAGAGCGTCCACAAAAGCAACTGCTAATTGCAGATAGTAATGACTCGCTAGACTTCGACGCGGAGGAGGAACATGCTTCACGACCTGGACACCTTGACTGGATCTTCCGTTATTGCAACAGACGGCGAGATGGGAAGTATCCGCAACTTTCTCTTCGACGACCAGTCATGGACGATTCGCTATTTGGTGGTCGACGTTGGAAGTTGGCTTACGCGGCGATCTGTGGTTCTTGCGATCACGGCGGTGGAACAGCCCGATTGGGTGAAGAAGACCTTCCACGTCCACTTGAGCAAGGAGCAAGTGCGTCATAGTCCCGATGTTGACACGGAGAAGCCCGTTTCACGTCAACAAGAAATCGCTATGCAGGAGTACTTTGGTTGGCCGATCTATTGGGCGGATAGTGAGCTTGGGCCCGTGTCGTCAATTCCGTCCGGCAGGAAATACCCGGTGCACACCAAGGGGGACTCGCATCTCCGCAGTGCCTGGGACTTGGCGGGTTACGAAGTGTGGGCCACGGACGGTGAAATGGGGCGCGTGGAGGGCTTCATCATGGACGACGCCTGCTGGCATCTCGGCTACTTGGATGTCAAAGCCGGAGACTGGCTTCATAGCCGCTCGGTGCTGGTTCCTACTCGCTGGGTGAGCTCCGTTTCCTGGGCCGATCACCGCGTGAATCTGCATCACGCTCGAGGCGCCTTGAAATCGCCGTAGCACCACCCGCTTGGTGGCGGCGATCTGCGCTATCTGTTGCAAGCTCAACGCACTGTCCGATCCGGTGCAAAGGGTGCACCTGAAGTGCGAAAGTTGCGTGCGCGCGGTCTGCAAATGCCAGTTCTATGGCAGTCCGTTCTCGGGTTCAGCCGCGAAATACGCGGCAGACTGTCTCCGCGTAGTGGCAAGTGAAGTGCTCAGGAAGGGCCTACGAAGCTTGCCGTTGCGCTTCCAACCGCATGCGGGTCTACGGGTTGCTTCCAAATGTTGCAACGGCGCATATCTGCTGGGGTTTGGCCATTCGCAGGCAATGGTCATTCACCAAGACTGGACATTTGCCCAGTTCCGCGGGCTGACATCCAAGGCTGACACTCGAAGTAGCGCATCCCCGGAGAGATCAATGAGTCCTCGATCGAGGAGGTCTAACCCATCGCCGGAGCGGACCGCAGCGGTTCTTGCGGCCGGTCCCTTGCCCGCCGATCGCGTTCGACTTCGACAGCCGTTTCCACCGAGCCTCATTGTGCTCTCTTGTCGGGCGGACGAGTTCCTCTGGGCGAAGGTGCTGAATCTGGGTGGTTTCGACGTGCTGATGACACCTTTCGAGGCGGAGGAGGTCTTGTGAGTCGCCTTCTCTGCCTGGAGCCGCTGGGCACGCGGCTTTGCGGCGGGCACCGTGAGAGAGGCAGAAGCAGCGGGCCGTAGGAGAATGCCCGCATTTTCGGACTAACGGAAAGGTAACGAAATGATCGATAAACTAACCCCGATCGAGAAACTAACCACCATCGAGCCGCGAAGGCCGCCCGAAGGCGAACAGGGTAGAGGCGTCGGAAGTTACGGTATCTTTCGTCGATGGCGTCCGCTGAAATTCGTCATTCTTGGAGCGGTCGTCCTCATTGCCTTCCTGGCCGTCGTCTCCGGCTTGATACAGAAGGGGCTGTGGATGCGGGAACTCGGCTACACCGGCGCCTTCTGGACACTCCTGTCCGTGCGGTGGGAACTGTTTTGCGCGGCTTTCGTTGTCGCGCTTCTCTACCTCTGGATCAATCTTCGACTTGCGGCGAGAAATGGCGCCACCTTCCGTGCGGGTACTTTGACAAGCGAGTCTACCGTTGCTGCGAAACTCGGTCTTCAGGTCTCTCCCGTGGTTTTGAAGCTGGCCACGGCCGCAGTCGCTGCCGCCGCCGCTCTGATCTTTGCGTTCATCTTCTATGGGCAATGGGATACATATCTCCGCTTTCGTTATGGCGGATCCTTTGGGTTATCCGATCCTCTCTTCGGGGTCGATGCCGGGTTTTATCTATTCCGTCTCCCGTTTTATGAGCTTTTGCAGGGCAGCCTGACCGGGTTGGCGCTGATCACGGTCCTGGCCGTCCTGGTCTCCTACGCGTACTTCGGGTCACTGCGGTCCAGCCGCCGCGGACAGATGGAGGGCCCGAGCGCCAAGGCCGCTCCGCATCTGTCGGTCCTGCTCTTTGCCTTAGTCGGCAGTTGGGGATGGGGGTTCTACCTGGATCACTACGAACTCCTCTACTCCACTCAGGGAGTAGTTTACGGAGCCGGCTATACGGCCGATCATGTGACCCGCATCGCCTTCTGGATCATGACCGGCGCCGCCGCGGCGCTATGCGCGCTGCTGGCGCTCAATATCTTCCGGCCGCGATTCAGAGCGATAGTGATTGGATCCGGAATTTACATAGCCTTGTACCTCATCGCCGTTTGGCTGGCGCCGGCCCTCTTTCAGAGGTTCATGGTACAGCCGAACGAGCTGGCCCGCGAAACTCCGTACCTCAAGAACAACATCGAATTCACCCGGAAAGCCTACAGCCTCGACGCGATCCAGGAAACATCCTACCCGGCCCTGTCGGATCTGACATCCGAGGTGATTGCGAGAAATCAAGACACCATCCAGAACATCCGCCTCTGGGACTGGCGCCCATTGCTTCAGATGTACCAGCAAGCCCAGGAGATACGACTTTACTATCAATTTTATCAGGCTGATGTGGACCGCTACCACCTGCCGGATGGTTATCACCAGGTGATGCTGTCGGCACGCGAGCTCTCGACGGAGCTTCCCGCAGAAGCCCAAACTTGGGTCAACCAAAAGTTGCAGTTCACCCACGGCTATGGCTTGGTCATGAGCTTCGTCTCGAAGACGATCGGAGGCGGATTTCCGCAATACGTGCTTGAGAATATCCCACCCGAATCCGCCTTCGGTCTGACCGTAAGCCAGCCTTCCATCTACTACGGCGAATCGATGCCTGGATATCGGATCGTCGCGACGGGCGCTAAAGAGTTTGACTACCCCAAGGGGAATCAGAATGTCTATACGAGTTATTCCGGAACAGGAGGTATCCCGCTGGACAGCTTGTGGAAGCGGCTCTTGTTTGCCTGGACCCAGACTGATGTCAATATCCTGTTCACGTCCTACCTTAAACCGGACAGCAGGATTCAGATCTGGAGAAACGTCCAGGAGCGCGTGCAGCGGATCGCCCCGTTCTTACGCCTCGACCAGGATTCCTATGCCGTGGTGAGCGAGGGCAAACAGTACTGGATCCAGGATGCCTACACCGTCTCCGATCACTTTCCCTACTCCAGTCCTCATGCGGCGGCCTTTGAGCAAGGGCTGAACTACATTCGAAACTCAGTAAAGGTAGTTGTGGACATGTATGACGGAACCGTCCGGTTCTACGTTATGGATCCGAACGACCCCGTCCTGGCGGTTTACCGGCGTGCGTTTCCGGGCGTTTTCATGGATCTGAACCAGCTTTCGGCGGATCTGAAAGCGCACCTGCGGTATCCGGAGGACCTCTTCTCCATCCAGGCCGACCAGTACACAACCTTCCACATGACGGTTCCGCAGGTCTACTATAACCGCGAGGACCTCTGGGTGCTCCCCAATGAGACGTATGCGGGCAAGGTCGCGCCCATGAAACCCTATTACATCCTGATGAAGCTTCCCGGAAGCGACCAGCTCGAGTACCTCCTCATGACTCCTTTTACGCCTCAGAAGCGAAACAACATGATCTCCTGGTTGGCCGCCCGGTGCGATTTCCCCGAGTACGGGAAGATGCTGTTTTATGAACTTCCCAAGGATAAGCTGATCTACGGCCCGATGCAAATCGAGGCGATGATCGATCAGAACACTACGATCGCCCAGCAACTAACCCTCTGGGACCAAAAAGGGTCGAGAGTCATTCGTGGAAACCTGATCGCGGTACCGATCGAGAACTCCTTTATGTATGTGGTGCCGGTGTACCTGACGGCGGAAGGCACGGACTTCCCTCAACTTAAGCGCGTAATCGTGATTTCGGGAGACAAAGTGGCGATGGAGCCTACGCTCGATGAGGCAATCCAAGCCGTCTTCGGGACGCAACAACACCAAACCACCGCGCAGCCGTCCGGCCGCCCAGTGGAATCGGGGCAGGCGAGAGCGGCATTCGATAAAGCTCAGAAGGCAATGGAGCAAGGGGACTGGGGAAACTTCGGCAAGGCGATGGATGCGCTCAAGGGCTTGCTAAGCGGCCCGCCAAAATGATGAATCTTATTGCAGACAATCTAAGGCTGCGCTGGCGCCTTTCGTGGCCAGGGAGCTTAGCGGTGAGCGGAGCGAGGCGCAAGGAAGTGGGACAGGCCGATCCTGCCAAAAGAATGCAACCTCGACAGAATGCCGGCGTCGAAAAAGGCGATGACGTGCTGGAAGGAATCTGGCGCGCCGCAGACCGCAAACGCCCAAAGGCCAACTTCACTTTAGGCTCAGGCTTAGTCCGTAAACTCCGGGTTGCTCTGACCGGCATGAGGGCGGACGTCTTCGGAGCCTGTCTCTGTTGCAAAGCTCCCCTCGGACTGAGGCGTCTGACCGCAGCACCATGGACTCCTTTGTGCATTCGATGCCAGGAAGCCGCCGACCGCGACGATGCGGAGGTTCTCAGAATTCGTTCACGGAACTGACGCGTATAGCGCCGGAACTCGCGTGAAAATGCAGCGAAATCGATTGGGAAAGAAAGGAACGGAAGTCATGTTGGAAACGAACTCGGTTGTAGCTATTTACGGAACCCACGCCCAAGCAGAGGAAGCAGTGAAGGAACTCCAAAGGTCTGGGTTTGATATGAAGAAAATGTCCATCGTCGGCAAGGACTATCATACCGACGAAAACGTCGTCGGATACTATAACACCGGCGACCGCATGAAGTACTGGGGCAAGCAAGGGGCCTTCTGGGGAGGACTCTGGGGCATGTTGTTCGGCGCCTTCTTCATCATTCCAGGCCTCGGGCCGATATTAGTAGCCGGCCCGTTGGTCGCCTGGATCGTCGGCGCATTGGAAGGCGCTGTCGTGGTGGGGGGGTTGAGCGCGCTCGGTGCGGGGTTGTACAGCATTGGCATCCCCAAGGACAGCGTCGTGAAGTACGAGGCGGCGCTCAAGGCTGACAAGTTTCTTCTTCTGGCCCACGGCACCGTGAACGAGGTGGCCCAGGCCAGGGACATCCTGCAGACGACTCACCCGCTTGACATTAATACGCACGCAGCGGAACGCGAGCAATCCGCCTTGGTTAGCAGTAGGTAGTCGGACATATAACCGCCTTCACCAGTATCGAGAAAAGAACGTTTAAGGAGCATTTCTTATGTACAACAACGTGTTGATCGTATCAGTAGCAAGCCTGGCGTTTGTCCTGCCAGCTTTGGCGTCGGATCGCGAGGATGACATCGGACGCGTCGAAAAGGCCGGCCGGGTCTTCCACGAGATCATGGCAACGCCGGATAAAGGCATTCCCCGTGATCTGCTGGAAAAGGCGAAGTGCATTGTCATCATTCCCGGAGAGGAAAAGGCCGCCTTCATCTTCGGTGGCAACTACGGCAAGGGAGTGGCAAGCTGCCGCACTGCCAGTGGCTGGAGCGCCCCGATGTTTATAGCGGTCGGGGGCGGGAGCTTCGGCTTCCAGATTGGCGCCTCTTTCACCGATGCGGTGATGCTATTCATGAACGACCATGCTCTGCATAGCCTGTTAGGTGATAAATTCAAGATCGGTGGCGACGTCACCGTGGCGGCCGGGCCGGTGGGACGACAGGCATCCGCCAACAGCGATGCCAGGCTGGACGCGGAGATCCTGAGCTACTCGCGCAGCAAGGGTCTCTTTGCGGGGATCAGCCTGGATGGCGCGGTGGTGCAGGCCGATCACAGCGGGGACCGGTCCATGTATGGCCACGACGTCACCCACGAGGAAATCCTAGGCGGCAAAATGGCGGTACCTGCGTCTGCTCACCGCCTGATCGCGGAACTCGATAGTTACCCATCGCACCGCGGAAGCGACAACCGGTAGGCATACCCCCGAGCCGGCTCTGGAATTGCCACACGCTCCCGAGCCGGTTCGCGAGTTCGACTGGAACGCCAGTGTGATTGGCGAGCACTCAGCCTTGTTGGAGAAGAGAAATGTCCGATTCGCAGGCACTGCCGACAACCTCGCCGAAGCGCATCGGTGTTGCTGCCGATCACGGAGGTTTTGAGTCGAAGGAGTATCTGGTCAGGATGTTGCGTCAGGCTGACTATGAAGTGGTCGACTTCGGCGACAGTGAGCGGAAGCAGGATGACGACTATCCGGATTTTGTTGTGCCCCTGGCCCGTGCAGTTTCTCGCGGCGAAGTGGATCGCGGTGTGGCCATCTGCGGTAGTGGGGTGGGTGCGTGCATTGCCGCCAACAAGGTACGGGGCGTCCGGGCCTGCCTGATCCACGAGTGTTTTTCGGCGCACCAGGGTGTTGAAGACGACGACATGAACGTGATCTGCCTGGGGGGCCACGTCGTCGGAAATGCCATCGCGTGGGAGTTGGTCCGAACATTTCTGCAGGCACGATTCAGCGGCGCCGAGCGTCACCGGCGTCGTCTCGCTAAGATCGCAACTTTGGAAAGCACGGAGGGAGTTTCATGAGTGTGAATCCCTTGAAGGAGTTGGGAACCCTTGGTCAATCGCTCTGGCTGGACTATATCCGGCGAGATCTGATCGCCAGCGGCAAACTGCGCCGTTTGATCGAGGAAGATGGACTGCGGGGGATGACCTCGAACCCGTCCATTTTTGAGAAGGCAATTGCGGACAGCCACGATTACGACGAAGACATTCGTGCCATCGCGTTTAGCGGAAAAGGCGCTGAGACAATCTACGAAACCCTCAGCCAGCACGACGTGCAGGACGCCGCCGACGAGTTCCGGCCTCTCTACGACCGGACTGATGGCAAAGATGGATATGTCAGCCTGGAGGTCAATCCGCACCTGGCGCACGACACTAACGGTACGATTGAGGAAGCCCGCCGGTTGTGGGCCGCGCTGGGCCGGCCGAATGTCCTCATCAAAGTGCCGGCAACGACCAATGGGCTACCTGCCATCCAGCAACTGATCAGCGAAGGCATCAGCGTCAACGTGACGCTGCTGTTTGGATTGCCGCGGTATCGCCAGGTGGCGGAAGCCTACATCGCTGGCCTCGAAGCGCGCGCGGCCCAGGGGCAGCCTTTGAAACATTTGGCCTCGGTAGCCAGCTTCTTTGTAAGCCGCATTGATGCGCTAGTCGATCCGATGCTGGAAAAACTCATTGCACCAGGCTGCAAGGAATCAGACTTGGCGAGAAAGGCTCACGGGCAAATCGCCGTCGCCAGCGCGAAGATGGCGTATCAGATCTACAAAGAGATCTTTGCCGGCGACCGGTTTAGAAAGCTGGCTGCTAAAGGCGCTCGAGTCCAGCGGCTGCTCTGGGCCAGCACTAGCACCAAGAACCCGGACTACAGTGACGTGAAATACGTTGAGGCCCTCATTGGACCGGACACGGTCGACACGGCGCCGCTCGAAACCCTGGATGCCTATCGCGACCATGGAGAGCCGAAGGCCCGGCTCGAACACGATGTCAAAGAAGCCCACTGGCTGTTGGAGCAACTGCCGGAACTGGGCATCGGCATCGACGATGTGACTCGGCAGCTTGGGGACGAAGGGGTCGAAAAATTCATCAAACCGTTCGACAAACTAATGGAGACCGTGGCGCAACGGTCAGCACGGCATTTGACGAGACAAGCATGAAAGTATGCCCAGATGCGGGAAAGCCTGCTGAAGCGTCGATGCTGGTCAACGTACTCAGGCTGGTTACGGCCTACTATACGGAGCAGCCTGGCCCTTCTGTGCCGGAACAGCAGGTTGCCTTCGGCACCTCTGGATATCGTGGCTCCTCATTCGATAAGGCTCTCAATGAATGCCCGTCAGGAACTTAAGGATGTCTACAAGATTTACGCGGAGAGTTTCCGAGGAGCGGACCATCTGCGCAGCATCCTGGAGGAAGCACAGGCGATGGTCACCGATGCTTTGGTAGCAACTCCGGATCGGAGCGACAAATCATGAGCAAACAGGCCCGTGCCAGCCACCCGATATACAGTCTCCTACCCACGGAAATCGAGGGATTCGATTCTCTGGCGGAACTCGCCTTGGACATGCACTGGTCATGGAACCATGCCACCGACGAAGTGTGGCGGCAGCTTGATCCCGAGCTGTGGGGAATCACGAACAACCCTTGGGTCGTATTGCAGACGGCCTCGCGCGACCGGATCGAGCGCGTGTTGGCCGATCCCGTTTTCCGGAAAAACGTAGACGGCCTGGTGGAAGCCAGCCGCCTTGCGGCGGAAACACCCGCATGGTTTCAGAGCAACCATTCGGAGGCCCCGTTGACCTGCATCGCGTATTTCAGCATGGAATTCATGTTGAGCGAGGCGCTGCCCATCTACTCGGGCGGGCTTGGGAATGTGGCGGGCGATCAACTCAAGGCCGCCAGCGATCTGGGTGTTCCGGTGATCGGCGTGGGACTGCTCTACCAGCAGGGTTATTTTCGCCAGGTAATCGACAAAAACGGGGAGCAACAGGCCCTCTACCCCTTCAACGATCCCGGACAGTTGCCAATCACGCCGTTGCGCCAGCCAAACGGGGAGTGGTTACGGTTGGAGATCGCGCTGCCTGGATACTCCGTCTGGTTGCGCGCCTGGCAGGTGCAGGTTGGCCGCGTGAAGCTTTACCTGCTGGACAGCAATGACGCGGCGAACTTCCCCGCTCATCGCGGGATTACCAGCGAACTCTATGGGGGCGGGCCGGAATTGCGCCTCAAGCAGGAAATGCTCCTTGGGCTCGGCGGATGGCGGCTGCTCCGAGCGCTCGGGCTCCGACCGGAGATCTGTCACCTCAATGAAGGCCATGCGGCCTTCGCGGTCCTGGAACGTGCCCACAACTTCATGGAGGAGACAGGGCATCCGTTCGAAGTCGCACTGGCGGTCACACGAGCGGGTAATCTCTTTACCACCCACACGGCGGTGGCCGCCGGGTTTGACCGTTTTGCCCCTGGCCTCATCGAACAATACCTTGGAAGGTATGCCGAAAAAAAGCTCGGCATTGCAGTTCACGACTTGCTGGCTCTGGGCCGCCAGAACCCGGCCGATTCGTCGGAACCTTTCAACATGGCGTATCTGGCCCTTCATGGTTGCGGGGCGGCGAATGGCGTGAGCAGCTTGCACGGGAAGGTCAGCCGGCACCTATTTCTGCCTCTGTTCCCGCGCTGGCCGGAGGCCGAAGTCCCGATCGGACACGTGACCAACGGAGTCCACATGCCCACCTGGGATTCGGCCGATGCCGACGATCTTTGGACGGAAAGCTGTGGAAAGGGCCGCTGGCTGGGGACCACGAAGTCCCTCGAACAGGACATCCGGCGGGTCTCCGACGCCAGGCTCTGGCAATTTCGGACCGCCGCCAGCAAGTCTCTTGTAGAGTATGCTCGCGAACGAGTGTCCCTGGAGATGGCTGCGGCAGGCGTGCCTCCCGAGGAGGTTGAAGCCGCGAAGCATCTCTTCGATCCCAACACCCTAACGCTGGGCTTCGCACGCCGTTTCGCGACCTACAAGCGGCCGAACTTGCTGCTGCACGATCCACAGCGGCTGCTTCGCTTGTTGACAAATATGCAGCGCCCGGTGCAGCTCATCATCGCCGGCAAGGCGCATCCCGCGGACCAAGCTGGGCAGGCATTGATTCGGGAATGGATACATTTCATCCGGCGGCCCGAAGCGCAAACGCATGCGATCTTCCTCGGTGATTATGACATGCTCTTGACCGAGCACCTGGTGCAAGGTGTGGACGTTTGGATCAACACGCCCCGGCGGCCCTGGGAGGCTTGCGGGACGAGCGGCATGAAGGTGCTCGTCAATGGGGGCCTCAACCTATCGGAGTTGGACGGTTGGTGGGCGGGGGCTTTCACGCCTGAAGTCGGATGGGCGTTGGGGGACGGCCAGGAACATGGCGATGATCCGGCCTGGGACGCTGCCGAAGCCGAGGCGCTCTACGACCTCCTCGAACGCGACGTAATTCCCGAGTTTTATGCCCGCGACGGGGAGGGTATCCCCACGGCTTGGGTGGCGCGGATGCGGAACAGCATGGCGAACTTGACTCCACGCTTCTCCGCGGACCGCGCGGTGCGCGAATACACCGAGCAACACTACCTTCCCGGTGCGGCCGCCTATCGTGAACGTGCAGCCGGCGAGGGCTCCGTGGGCCGGAAGATGGTCGATTGGCAGCACGCCCTTGAAAAGGAGTGGCCCGCGATACGCTTCGGTGAAACGAAGGTCGAGACCCACGGGAAGCAGCAGGTGTTTGAGGTTCAGGCCTATCTCAATGAGCTCGACCCGAATGCGGCGAGAGTAGAGCTCTATGCCGACGGTATCAACGGCGGCGGGCCAGTGCGGCAGGAGATGGAGTGCATTCGCCAGTTGGCAGCCGTGTCCGGAGGCTACGCTTATCGCGCACGAGTGCCCGCGACCCGTCCGGCTACTGACTACACGGTGCGCCTGATACCCCACTACACCGGCCTTGCCGTTCCCTTGGAAACAGCTCGAATCCTATGGCAACGATGACGAAAACGCCCCAACGCGAGTTGCACGATTACATCTCGGAGACCTCCGAGCACTCCGACGTTCAGGCGGGCTCTCCTCTGCCTTTGGGAACCCAGGAAAAGGGAGGAGGAGTTAATTTCGCCATTTTTAGCCGTTGGGCCAGCCGCGTCCGACTGGAGTTGTTCGACCATCCCGAAGACGCAGCGCCCGCCCGGGTCATCGATCTCGATTCAGGGCGCAACCGCACCGGCGACGTCTGGCACACTTGGGTGGAGGGGATCGGTGCGGGTCAACTCTATGCTTACCGCGTGGATGGCCCTTACAAACCCGCCGAAGGACATCGTTTCAATTTCAACCGGCTTCTTCTGGATCCCTTCGCTGCCGCGATTTCCCGACCACCTCCTTGGGATTTTGCATCGGCACGCGGATACGATCCATCGTCGTCGGAGCAAGACCTGGCTCTCTCGACGCTGGACAATTCCAGGTCGATGCCGAAATGCGTTTTTGTCAACGAGCCCTTCGAGTGGGATGGAGACCAGCCACTCCGGCGTTGCTGGTCGAAGACCGTCATTTACGAAGCGCACGTTCGCGGCTTTACCATTCACCCCAAGTCGGGTGTGGATCATCCGGGAACCTACCGCGGCCTGATGGAAAAGATTCCCTATCTCAAAGCTCTGGGAGTGACGGCGGTGGAACTGATGCCCGTGCAGGAGTTCAATGAAACTTCGGTGACGTGCAGCAATCCGCAAACACGTCAACCGTTGAGGAACTACTGGGGATACGATCCCGTAGCGTTCTTTGCGCCCAAAGCTTCCTACAGCAGTTCGGGAGGTTTGGGGCAGCAGACGCTGGAATTCAAGGAAATGGTCCGGGCCTTTCACAAGGCTGGCGTCGAAGTGATTCTGGACGTTGTGTTCAATCATACGGCGGAGGGAGACGAGTTGGGACCGACGCTCTGCTTTCGTGGGATGGATAACGCGATCTTCTACACGTTGGCGGGCGACAAACGCTACTACAAGAACTATACCGGGACTGGCAATACCATTAACGCTAACCATCCCGTCGTGCGGGACCACATCTTGGCCGCTCTCCGTTATTGGATGGTCGAAATGCATGTAGATGGATTCCGGTTTGACCTGGCGTCGGTTCTCGGCCGGGATGGCGCCGGCAAGTTGCTTGCCAACGCTCCGCTTCTCGAACGGATCGCCGAGGACCCAATCTTGAGAGACGTGAAGATCATCGCCGAGGCATGGGATGCCGCCGGTGCATACCAAGTCGGCCGTTTTTCAGAGCGGCGTTGGGCGGAGTGGAACGGCCGATACCGGGATGAGGTCCGGCGCTTCTGGCGCGGCGATGAGGGGATGCTCGGTTTGTTTGCCAGCCGCATCTGCGGCAGCGCCGACATCTATACCAATTCGGGCAAAGGCCCCGAAGGCAGCATCAACTTCGTCACCTGCCACGACGGCTTCACTCTGAACGACATGGTGAGTTATCGCTACAAGCACAATGAAGCCAACGGAGAAAACAACCATGACGGTACCGACGCCAACTTCAGCGAGAACTACGGCTCGGAAGGCGAAACGACGGATACCGGAATCGAGACCTTGCGGAAGCGCCAGATCAAGAACCTCCTTCTGACGCTGCTGATCTCCCGCGGCGTACCGATGCTCTTGGGCGGCGACGAATTCCGCCGCACTCAGGGCGGCAATAACAACGCTTACTGCCAGGACAATGAAACCAGTTGGATTGACTGGACCTGTCTGGAGCGGCACCAGGAGATCCACCGGTTTGTTCGCGGCATGATCGCATTTCGCGATGCGCATCCGATTCTGAGTAAGGAGCAATTCTACACGGAGGCCGAGATCCGCTGGCTTGGCTCGCGAGGGGGATTACCCAACTGGACCGACCCGAACGAAAAACAGTTTGCCTGTCTGATCCCTGAAGACGAGCGGCGCGCACTTTGCCTGATGTTCAATGCTGGCACCGATGCCGTCGATTTCGGTTTACCCCCCGCATCGCCGGGGGCGGGTTGGCATGTGGCCGTTGACACCTCTCGCCAAGCGCCAGGAGATCTGTCTGCCGCCGATGAGGAACCGCTCTGCGAAGATCCAAAAACCTATCGCTTGAGCCCCCGATCCAGCGCCATCCTTCTGACTCGGCAAGCGGAGGGCAAGTGAAAAGCGTTATGCCAATCACGGCGCTATTTCTGGACGTCGGCGGTGTCCTCCTCAACAACGGGTGGGACCACATTGCCCGCAGACGGGCGGCGAAGCACTTTAAGCTGGAGTGGGCCGGGATGGAGGAGCGGCATGCCCTGACCTTCGAAACCCACGAGGAGGGGAAGCTTACTTTCGAAGAGTACTTAGGCCTCGTGGTCTTCTACCAAAAGCGACCGTTCACCCGGGCTCAGTTTCGACGTTTCATGTGCGCCCAGTCGAAGCCTTACCCCGAGATGATTGAGTTGATCACCCAGCTCAAGCTCCGGCTCGGGCTGAAGATCGCCGTCGTCAGCAACGAAGCGCGCGTAGTGAATGATTATCGAATTCACAAGTTCAAGCTGGACGCGTTCGTAGATTTCTTTATCTCCTCCTGCTTCGTCCACATCCGCAAGCCGGACGCGGACATGTTTCGGCTTGCGCTGGACGTCGCGCAAACGCCAGCCCGGAAGGTCGTGTATATCGAGAACACCCCGATGTTCGTCCAGATCGCCGAAAGTTTGGGGATTCGAAGCATCCTTCATACAGATTACAAGTCCACCTGCGCGAAATTGGCTTCGTTCGGATTGCCGAACGAAGGAGCCATCCATGAAACAAGCTGACCCATCCATCCTGACGCTCAATGGCGGCTCATCGAGCATCAAATTCGCGGAGTACCAGCTTGGCGAACCGCTGAAGCGAAGCCTTCATGGGACGGTTGATCGCATCGGCATGAGCGGGACGAATCTGACGTTCCAGCTCCCGGGCACAAATCAGCACGACAGCCGCCGCCTGGACGCCTCCGACCACAAATCGGCAGCGACTTTTCTGATGGATTGGCTCGAAGAGCGGCATGGTTTCGAATCGGTTCGGGCTGTGGGCCACCGTGTTGTCCACGGCATGCAACACACCGCACCCGAGCTGGTTACCCAGGAATTATTGGAGGAACTACATAGCATCAGCCCGTACGACCCGGACCATTTGCCCAGCGAAATCGAACTGATCGAGACGTTCCGCCAGCGTAATTCGAAACTGCCCCAGGTAGCCTGTTTTGACACGGCCTTTCACCGCACCATGCCGCGTGTTGCCAAGCTGCTTCCCATCCCGCGTTGTTATGACGCCAAGGGAGTGCAACGTTACGGTTTTCACGGTCTGTCCTATGCCTATCTGATGGAAGAACTCGCGCGCTTGGGCGACCCGGTGGCAACGACTGGCCGCGTCATTCTCGCTCATCTCGGCAACGGCGCCAGCATGGCCGCCGTGAGTGACGGCAAGAGCATCGACACCAGCATGAGTTTCACACCCACGGCGGGATTGGTGATGAGCACCCGCTCCGGCGATCTGGACCCCAGTCTGTTACCGTATTTCGCGCGAACCGAACAGATGACCGCAAAACAGTTTTCCGTAATGGTCAACCACTATTCCGGCCTGCTCGGCGTCTCGGAGACGAGTTCCGACATGCGAGACTTGCTCGCGCGGGAAGCTCATGATATCCGGGCCGCGGAAGCCGTGGCGCTGTTCTGTTATCAGGCGAAAAAGTGGATTGGCGCTTTCGCCGCTGCGCTTGGCGGCTTGGACACGCTCGTCTTCGCTGGAGGCATCGGCGAAAACGCGCCGCTCGTTCGCGCGCGGATCTGCGATGGACTGGGCTTCCTCGGCATCGAGTTGAGCGAGTCGCGCAATGTCGAAACTGCCGGGGTGATTTCTACGGACGCCAGCCGGGCCACGGTTCGCGTCATTCGAACGGACGAAGATCTGATGATTGCGCGGTCGGTGTGCCGCATTCTCGGACTTGGCATGGCCAGCGCCAAGAGCGAGACGAAAGGGACTTTATGATGAACCACGGATACGGATGGATGGGCGGATGGGCGGGCGGAGGAATGTGGACATGGACCGTAATTGTCGTAGTGGTGGTGCTCCTGCTGGTTTTCGTGATCAACAAGGTGTCCCACAAATGATCGTGCGTTGGCGACCCGCCCGAGATGGCAACGGTTCAGCAGGAAGGAAAGCCTGATGCCGGTCAAATCATCCACCGACGAATCCGCGAGTAGAGTGGAGCACGGCAACCGCTCGACAGCGAAGGTTGAATCCTCCACGGCCAACCCCGTCTACACGTGCCCAATGCACCCGGAAGTCCAGCAGAACCATCCCGGCGAGTGTCCCAAATGCGGCATGACGCTGGAGCCGAAGACGGTGACAGCGGGTAGGGATGACGATGAGAACGCCGAACTGCGCGACATGACGAAGTGCTTCTGGTTCGGCGCCGCGCTGGCGTTGCCGGTGTTTGGCCTGTCGATGGCTCACTTAATCCCGGCGCTGGCCAGACAGTCTTGGGTGAATAGCAGCGTCTCACGCTGGGTGCAATTTGCGCTCGCCACACTCGTGGTCGGATGGGCAGGCTGGCCGTTATTGCACCGTGGCTGGCGCTCTATCGTGACGCGTCACTTGAACATGTTCACGCTAATCTCCATTGGCGTGGGTGCCTCATTCGTCTTTAGCGCCGTCGCAATGCTCATGCCAGGCATTTTCCCTGCCATGATGCAACACGCGGGAAAGGTGGCCATCTACTTTGAATCCGCGGCGGTGATCGTTGTGCTGGTGCTCCTCGGTCAGGTGCTCGAACTCAGAGCCCGCAGCCGCACGGGCAGCGCCATCAAAGCGTTGCTAAACCTTACGCCGGCCACTGCGCGGCAGGTTGCACCGGGGGGCGATCATGAGGTCCCGCTCGACCAGGTGAAAGTCGGCGATTGGCTGCGCGTGGTTCCCGGTGACAGGGTGCCCGTCGACGGCGCGGTGGTCGAAGGTCACTCCAGCGTAGAAGAGTCCATGATCACCGGCGAACCGCTCCCGGTGGAAAAGACCGTCGGCGACAAGGTGACGGGTGGCACTGTCAATGGCCCCGGCAGTTTGGTCATGCGCGCCGAGCGAATTGGCAGCGAGACGTTGCTTGGGCAGATCGTGAACATGGTCGCCGAGGCCCAGCGTAGCCGCGCGCCGATTCAAGGTCTCGCCGACAAGGTCGCGGGCATCTTCGTGCCGGTGGTACTGGCCGTTTCGGCGCTCACCTTCGTCTTGTGGATGTGGCTTGGGCCGGCGCCAAGACTCGCACACGCCATCGTCTGCGCTGTCGCGGTCCTCATCATCGCGTGCCCGTGCGCACTCGGCCTGGCAACTCCTATGTCCATCATGGTCGGCGTCGGACGCGGTGCGCGGGAAGGCGTCCTCGTAAAAAATGCCGAGGCGCTCGAACGGCTGGAGAAGGTCACCACGCTCGTCGTGGACAAGACGGGCACCCTCACGGAGGGCAACCCCAAGCTCATGGATGTCCTGCCCGTCGGCGGTTTCGATAAGAAAGAACTCCTCCGTCTCGCCGCGTCACTGGAGCAGAACAGCGAACACCCGCTCGCAGCCGCGCTTGTGCGGGGCGCAAAGGAACAGAGCATCGTTCTCGATGCCGTGAAAGACTTCCGCTCGGTGACGGCAGGCGGTGTTGCCGGCGCCGTCGCCGGCCGCACGGTGATAATCGGCAAACCGGATTTCCTGCGGAGCGAAAGGATCACTGGTCTGGAGCCGCTGCAAGCCTCGGCCGTAAAGCTTCAAGAAGACGGCAAGACCACGATGTTTGTCGCGATAGACGGCAAGCCAATTGGAATCCTCGCAGTCGCCGACCCGATCAAATCCACCACTCCCGATGCCGTTGGCGAACTCCATGCGCTCGGATTGAAAATCGTCATGCTCACCGGGGATAACCGGCGCGTTGCCGATGCCGTTGCCAAACAACTCGGTCTGGATGCGGTGGAAGCGGAGATCGAACCTGCCGGGAAGGTTTCCCATGTCAAGAGGCTGCGCGCTGAAGGGAAACACGTTGCTATGGCGGGTGACGGCATCAACGACGCACCCGCCCTCAGCGAGGCTGAAGTCGGCATTGCCATGGGCACAGGCACGGATGTGGCGATCGAAAGCGCAGGCATCACGCTCGTAAGAGGCGACCTCCGCGGCATTGCCAAGGCCATCCGCCTCAGTCGGGCCACCATGCGGAACATCCGGCAGAACCTGTTATTCGCCTTTCTCTACAACGCGCTGGGTATTCCTTTGGCGGCAGGGGTGCTCTACCCGTTCTTTGGTTTGCTGCTTAGCCCGATGATTGCCGGGGCCGCGATGAGCCTGAGTTCCGTCTCGGTCATCGGCAATGCATTGCGGCTGAGAAACGTAAAGTTGTGATTTTAGGTGCAAAACATGAAAACACAAACAAAGGCACTGACTTCTGAACCGCTCCTCGAGAAACCCGATCCGGTCAACGAAAAGGAGCCAACCATGAAAGCCAACACCCTCACTCCGGAACTGCTCCACAAGATGGATGCTTACTGGCGTGCCGCCAACTACCTATCGGTGGGCCAGATTTATCTTTACGACAACCCGCTGCTAAAGGAGCCGCTGAAACTGTCTCATGTAAAGCCCCTGGTGGTCGGCCATTGGGGCACCACGCCCGGCCAGAACTTCATCTATGTGCACTTGAACCGGGTAATCAAAAAGTATGACCTGGACATGTTCTACATAGCCGGTCCCGGTCACGGCGGCCCGGCGATTGTCGGCAACGTTTACCTCGAAGGTACCTGGAGTGAAGTTTATCCGAACGTCACCCAGGACGAAGCCGGGCTCAAGAAGCTGTTCAAGCAGTTCTCCTTCCCCGGCGGAATTTCCAGCCATGTTGCGCCGACGACGCCGGGGTCGATTCACGAAGGCGGCGAACTGGGGTACTCGGTCAGCCATGCTTTCGGAGCGGCGTTCGACAATCCCGGTCTGATCGTCGCTTGCGTCGTCGGCGACGGTGAAGCGGAAACGGGCCCCTTGGCGACCGCATGGCAGTCCAACAAATTTCTTGACCCCATCACCGACGGAGCCGTGCTGCCGATCCTGCACCTTAATGGCTACAAGATCAGCAATCCGACCGTCCTGGCAAGGATCGAGCATGAGGAATTGGAGCAGTTTTTCCGAGGCTGCGGCTGGACGCCGTACTTTGTGGAAGGCGATGAACCGGAAACGATGCACCAACTGATGGCCAGCACCTTGGATAAGGCCATCGAGGACATCCGGCAAATCCAAGGCAATGCACGGAGGAAGAACGACACCACCCGAGCCCGCTGGCCAATGATCGTCCTCAAGTCGCCCAAGGGCTGGACGGGACCGAAAGTCGTCGACGGCCTGCAGGTCGAGGGCACCTTCCGAGCGCACCAGGTGCCGATTCTGGTGGACTCCGGGCACCCCGAGCATGTCAAGCAGCTTGAGAGCTGGATGAAAAGTTACCGGGCCGAGGAATTGTTCGATGAAAGCGGTCGGCTCACGCCGGAATTGGCCGAACTGGCGCCGAAGGGCGACCGGCGGATGGGCGCCAATCCCCACGCCAACGGTGGTACTCTGCTCCGCGACCTGCGCATGCCGGACTTTCACGAGCACGCGGTGAGTGTGCCTTCGCCCGGCGCCGTCGACGGCCAGGACACGCTCGTGCTGGGAAAATTCCTGCGTGACGTAGCCAAGCTGAATCAGGATCAGCGCAATTTCCGAGTCTTCGGTCCCGACGAGACACTCTCGAATCTCCTCGGTGCGGTCTTTGAAGTCACCAACCGTCAGTGGGATGCTCGCGAAGTAAAGAATGACGAATTTCTCGCGCCCGCCGGACGTGTGCTGGACTCGATGCTCAGCGAGCACCAGTGCGAGGGATGGTTGGAAGGATATCTGCTCACCGGGCGGCACGGGCTGTTCAATAGCTATGAGGCATTCATTCGCATCGTCGACTCGATGTTCAGCCAGCACGCCAAATGGCTGAAGGTAACGTTGGAACTACCCTGGCGCCGGAAGATCGCGTCGTTGAACTATCTGCTCGCCTCGCACGTGTGGCAGCAGGATCACAACGGCTTTACTCACCAGGATCCCGGATTCCTCGATCACGTGATCAACAAGAAGGCCGACATCGTACGCGTTTACCTCCCGCCTGATGCCAATTGTCTGCTATCGGTCTTCGATCACTGCCTGCGCAGCCGGCATTACGTCAACGTGGTGGTTGCGGGCAAACACGCCCTTCCACAGTGGCTGACCATGGACCAAGCAGTGGTGCATTGCACGGAAGGAATTGGCATCTGGCAATGGGCCAGCAACGACCAGGACGACGAGCCGGACGTGGTGATGGCCTGTTGCGGAGACACGCCCACACTGGAGATTCTGGCCGCCGTTTCCATTCTTCGCGAGCACCTACCTGAGCTGAAGATACGGGTAATCAATGTCGTCGATCTGATGAAGCTGCAGTCCAGCAGCGAGCACCCGCATGGGCTCAGCGAGACGGATTACGATTCGCTGTTCACCAAAGACAAGCACATCATCTTCGGCTTTCACGGATATCCGTGGCTGGTCCACCGCCTGACCTACCGCCGCACCAATCGCAATCTGCACGTCCGGGGCTACAAGGAAGAGGGGACGATCACGACGGCTTTCGACATGAGGGTGCAGAACGACCTGGACCGGTTCCACCTTGTGCAAGACGTGGTGGATCGGTTGCCGCATTTAGGTTCCAAGGGGGCATACCTGAAACAGATGGTCCGGGACAAGCTCATCGAGCACAAGCATTACATCGACAAGCACGGCGAAGACTTGCCGGAGATTCGCAACTGGAAATGGAAGCCTGGCCAAGCGTCGGGTGAGAGGACCCCTAATGCCCATTCAACTCAATAGAGAGAACGGTGGGAAGGTTCTCATCGTTCACGTCAGCGGGAAACTGACAAAGGCGGATTACGAGTACTTTGTGCCCGAGTTCGAGCGACTCGTCCGGGAGCACGGAAAACTGCAGGTGCTGTTCGACATGACCGCTTTCCACGGCTGGGACGCCGGGGCGCTCTGGGCGGACATAAAGTTCGACTGCAAACACTTCGCGGATATCGAGCGGATCGCGATGGTCGGGGATCAGATGTGGCAGCAGGGCATGGCGGCATTTTGCGAGCCTTTCACGACAGCGGCAATCCGATACTTCGACCACTCCCACGCCGATGAGGCGCGAAAGTGGTTGGTCCGCGCCGGAGATCAGTAAGTGGAAAGGGAGCAATACGAAATGAATGCACAAAAGCTTATAGAAACCGCGAGGGCGATGGTCGCAGACGATAAAGGCCTGCTGGCGATGGACGAAAGTAATCCAACCTGTAACAAACGATTCGCCAGATTGGGGATTCCCCAGACCGAGCAGACGCGGCGCGCCTACCGGGAGTTGATTGTGACCACGCCCGGTCTCGGGGAGTCCATTAGTGGCGCGATCCTCTACGACGAGACGATCCGCCAGCAGAAGAGTGATGGCACTCCCTTTGCTAAGGCCATCACCGATGCGGGAATCATTCCCGGCATCAAAGTCGACACCGGCGCAAAGGACCTGGCCGGCCATCCCGGAGAGAAAATCACCGAAGGCCTGGACGGGTTGCGCGACCGCCTGGCCGAATACTTTCAAATGGGCGCGCGCTTTGCCAAGTGGCGCGCCGTAATCGCCGTGGGCGATGGCATTCCCAGTCGAGCTTCGATCGAAGCCAACGCACAGGCATTGGCTCGCTATGCCGCGTTGTGCCAGGAAGCCGGACTGGTCCCCGTTGTCGAGCCGGAAATGCTCATGGACGGCGCGCACACGCTGGAGCGGTGCGGCCGAGTTACGGAAGATGTGCTGCAAACGGTTTTCAGCCACCTCTACACACAAGGAGTGATGCTGGAAGGTCTGATCCTGAAGCCCAACATGGTGCTGCCGGGAACGACCTGCCCGAAGCAAGATTCGGTCGACAACGTGGCCGACGCCACGGTGAGGTGTCTCTTGCGAGCGGTCCCTGCTGCCGTTCCGGGGATTGCGTTCTTGTCGGGTGGCCAATCCGCGGAACTCGCTTCGGCCCGCTTGAATGCCATGAATGCTAGATTCAAGTCGCGTCTGCCTTGGGCGTTGGCGTTTTCGTTTGCCCGCGCCATCCAACAACCGGCGTTGGAGATTTGGCAAGGTAAGGATGCCCACGTGTTGGCGGCCCAGCGGGCTTTGAATCATCGGGCAAGGTGCAACCGGGCAGCGCGCCGCGGCGAATACAGCGCCGTGATGGAAACCGTTCCACAAGTCACGAGACCAGCGGCATAGCTCAGACAGAAAGGACACCGTAATGAAATCCGAGGACGATCGTGCAAAAGCGCTGCAATCGAAGCCCAATGTGAAGGAGCAGCCGCAGGGTCGGCTTACTGAAGACGGGCCCGCCGAAATGGAAGGAAAGAAAACCAGTCCGTTTCGCAGATTCCTCAACAGCTTGTGGGGTCCCATCCGTGGATGATCGGCTGCCCCTGTATCCCCTGCGATTCGAGCCGATCTATCAGTATCGGCTCTGGGGCGGCCGGCGTTTGGCCGGCCTGCTGACCGCGCCGCTGCCTGGCGACGACCCTATCGGCGAAGCGTGGGTGCTCAGCGACCGCGAAGACCATCCGAGCCGTGTCGCCGAGGGACCGCTCAAGGGGCGAACCATCGCGCAATTGTTGGAACAGTTTCCACAACAGGTGATGGGAAAGCTGGCGGGGCGATTCCGCCGCTTCCCGCTGCTGTTGAAGTTCCTCGACGCACGTGAAATGCTCTCGGTACAGGTTCATCCAGCGGATACCAATACGGACTTGCTGCCGATGGGTGAGACTGGCAAGACCGAAGCCTGGGTCGTACTGGCGGCGGGGCCAAAGAGCCGCATCTATGCGGGTCTGTGGCCTGGCGTCACGGAAGCGGGTCTGCGGCAGGCGATCGCGAACGGAGGGGTGGCGGACCAACTCGCAAACATTACGCCGCAGCCCGGCGATGCCGTCTTCATACCGGCTGGGACGGTTCACTCTCTGGGCGGCGACATCGTGGTGTTCGAGGTTCAGCAGAACAGCGACGTGACATTTCGCTTGTATGACTGGGATCACGTCGATGCGAAAACAGGCAAGCCACGCGCCCTCCAGGTGGATCAGGCGCTTGCCTGCGTCGACTTTGGCAAGTGTGCTGGCGGTCTGCAGGCGCCCGTGGTGGAAACCACGACGCCCGTGAAACGCGAGCGGCTCTTTCACTGTGAACACTTCTGGTTGTCGCGCCTGCACGGAGACTCACCGTTTACCGTCGGTGCCGCAGGTGTGCCGAGAGTGCTGGCATGCATCGAAGGCGCCGGCCAAGTCGAGCACAGCGGCGCCACTTATGCTGTCGGAAAAGGCGAGGTGTTTCTGTTGCCGGCGGTGACCGGGCCGTGTACTTTTCGGCCGTGCAGCACCGTGAGCGTGTTGGAAATCGAGATACCGGGATGAAAAAGCTGATCGTGTTTGACCTGGACGGCACACTGGCCGAAAGCAAGTCATCTCTTGATGCCGAAATGTCGCGACTGCTCGGCGACCTTCTCGGCATTGTCAAGGCGGCCGTGATATCCGGAGGCGATTGGCCGCAGTTTGAAAAACAGGTGCTCTCCCATCTTCCCCATGACGCAAGCCTGACGAATCTGTCGATCCTGCCCACATGTGGAACCAAGTTCTTCCGCTACGCAGGGGACTGGAAGAAGATCTATTCCGAAGACTTCACAGCAAGTGAAAAGGAGAAGATCGTCAGTTCTCTGAAGAAGGCGGTTGAAGAAGCCGGCTTCCAAGCCAAAAGGGTCTGGGGGGAAGTGATTGAAGACCGGGGAAGCCAGATCACATTCTCGGCGCTCGGCCAGCAGGCGCCCTTGGAAGAAAAAACCAAATGGGATTCCGATTATGCCAAGCGGAAGAAGATCAAAGCGATTCTGGACACTTTGATCCCCGAGTTTTCCGTCCGCATGGGCGGCGCGACGTCCATAGATGTCACCAAACCGGGCATAGACAAAGCCTACGGAGTCGGAAAACTAAGAGATGTTCTTGGCATTTCATTGAAGGAAATGATTTTCATTGGCGATGCCCTGTTTCCGGGAGGGAACGACTATCCGGCCGAACAGACAGGTGTTGTTTCTATTCCGGTTCAGGGTCCCCACGAGACGAAGCGGGTTGTCGAAGCAATCATCGCTTGTCTGTCGGATCACGGTCAGGAAGCGTTGAAGCTATGAGGAAACTCTGATGATTGGATTTAAGTTGCAGCGTCTGGGACTCTTGATGGAGCCGGAACCGGGCAATCCCCAGGAGGTTGAAGGTGTCCTGAATCCAGCCGCTGCTCGCGGCCCCGACGGGAAGCTCTACCTTTTCCCACGGCTGGTTGCGAAGGGGAACTACTCACGCATCGGCATTGCAAGAGTACGGTTCAATGAAGCTGGCGATCCGGCGGGCGTTGAGCGGCTCGGCATCGCACTGGAGCCGGAAGCCGATTATGAGTGTCGGCCCGGCGGCGGCGGTGGCTGCGAGGATCCTCGCATCACATTCGTGGAGCCGCTCCATCGTTACATCATGACTTACACGGCGTATTCGTCCGAAGGTCCACGCATCGCCCTGGCCGTGTCGGAGGACCTCCTCCATTGGCAGCGTCTGGGGCTCGCAACCTTTGGCCGGTATCAGGGCGTCGAAATCGGCGACGTGGATGACAAAGATGCCAGCCTTTTCCCCGTTGCCATTCCCAATCCATCCGGACACCCGGAACTAGCCATGCTCCACCGGCCACTCTTTCCCGGTACCCGTCCGGAGGAAACCGCCTGCCACCCGGCAACCCGTGAGGTGGATCTCGATCGGGAAAGCATCTGGATTTCCTACTGCCCGATGGCCTTGGCGGCCCGTGAACCATATCACCTCGGCCATTTTGCCTGTCATCACCGGCTGGCGGCTCCCGTGTCGCCATGGGAGCGTCTCAAAATCGGCGGCGGTACTCCGCCCATCCTGACCCGACACGGCTGGCTGATCGTTTATCACGGGGTGAGCGAAGTGGCAGAGCCCGGCCACGACGGACACCACCTATGCTACTCCGCCGGGGTGATGGTCCTCTCGGATGAGCATCCGCGCCTGATCCGTTATCGTTCCGCGGAGCCGGTGTTGGCTCCAGTACTGCCGCAAGAACGCCATGGGACCGTCGCCAATGTCGTTTTTCCCACCGGCATCGACCGGCGCGGCGATCTTGGGTCGCCGAATCGTTTCGACGTCTACTACGGCATGGCCGACAACCGCATTGGCGTGGCACGCCTGGACCTGCCGGACTTCCTGCCGCCGCAAGGAGGCGCCGATCCGCCGGAAGGAAAGGTGTGACGCGCGATCTGACGGCGACTCAGCGAAAGGAAACATGAAGAACAAGACAAGTCCTTCAAACCTCGGCGCGGTGGTCTCGGTGCGCGGCAGTGTCGTAGATATTAGGTTCGATGCACATTTGCCGCCCATCTACTCGTTGCTGCACGCGAAAGCCGGGGAAATTGCCATCGAGGTCTTAGCTCAACTCGACGCGCATCGCGTGCGTGGAATCGCATTGACCCCCACCCAAGGCCTCGTCCGCGGCAGCGCGGTGGAGGACACGGGCGGGCAGTTGAAGGTGCCGGTCGGCAAAGGAATTCTCTCGCGAATGTTCGACGTTTTCGGGAATGCCATCGACCGCCAGGCGGCGCCGGCAGATGTCCAATGGCGCACAGTCCATCGAGCCCCGCCAGCGTTGGTACGGCGTTCCACCAAATCCGAGATCTTCGAAACGGGGATCAAGGTCATCGATGTGCTGGTGCCGCTCGAACGTGGCGGCAAAGCGGGCCTGTTCGGCGGAGCGGGGGTGGGCAAGACGGTGTTGCTCACCGAAATGATCCACAACATGATCGAGCACCAGAAGGGCGTAAGCATTTTTTGCGGGATAGGCGAACGATGTCGTGAAGGCGAGGAACTTTACCGTGACATGAAGGCGGCAGGTGTACTGCCGAACATGGTGATGGTGTTCGGCCAGATGAACGAACCGCCGGGCAACAGGTTCCGAGTGGGCCTCGCGGCGCTGACGATGGCCGAGTATTTCCGGGACGACGAGCATCGCGACGTGCTGCTGCTGATCGATAATATTTTCCGCTTCATTCAGGCGGGTATGGAGGTGTCGGGCCTGATGGGCCAAATGCCCTCGCGTCTGGGCTATCAGCCCACGATGGGCACCGAGCTATCGGGGTTGGAGGAGCGCATCGCCAACACCGATACCGGCGCCATCACGTCCATTCAGGCGGTATATGTGCCCGCGGACGACTTGACCGACCCGGCGGCGGTGCACACGTTTTCGCATCTGTCGACGTCCATTGTGCTTTCGCGCAAGCGGGCGAGTGAAGGACTTTACCCGGCTATCGATCTCCTCCAATCCAGCTCCAAAATGGCCACTCCCGGCATCGTCGGGGAACGGCACTATCTTCTGGCGCAACAAATCAGGCGGACGCTTGCGCAGTACCAAGATCTCAAGGACATCATCGCCATGCTCGGCTTGGAACAACTGGCGCCAGAAGACCGCAAAGTAGTGGCCCGCGCCCGGCGGTTGGAGCGATTTCTCACGCAGCCGTTTTTCGCTACTGAGCAGTTTAGCGGCATCAAGGGGAAAATCGTCAGTATCAAAGACTCGCTCGATGGCTGCGAACGAATCCTGCGCGATGAATTCAAAGACTACCCGGAGAGCGCGCTCTACATGATCGGGGCGATTGATGAAGCGCAGGACAAAGTCAAAGCCGGCAAGCCCGTAGATGAAGCCAAACGTGACTCCAAAGCCGGAGCCAAGAGCGACCCGAAGCCCGCCGCCGGGACCAAGCCCAAGCCCGAGCCCGAACCGCAGGCGAAGTCGGAGCCGAAACCGGAGGCCGAACATGCAGCAGCCGGCGCTCATGAATCTTAAGGTCCTCCTGCCGTTCCAAATCTTCGCCGAGAAGACCGGCGTTTCGCGCATCGTTGCGGAGACACGCGATGGCTCGTTCGGCCTCCTGCCACACCGACTGGACTGCGTTGCTGCACTCGCGCCCGGGATTCTAATCTACGAAACCGAAGCCGAGGGCGAGGTTTACATAGCCGTCGATGAAGGGGTGCTGGTTAAGACCGGCCTGGACGTGCTCGTCTCCGTGCGCAACGCCATTGGCGGAACAGACCTCGGCCAACTGCATGAAGCGGTTAAGCGGGAGTTCCTGAACGTGAACGAACGGGAGCAGAGCGTCCGCTCAGTGATGGCGAGAATGGAGAGCGATTTCATCCGCCGCTTAGCGGAGTTTGACCATGAGTGAAGAACCGGAAACCAAGAGCGCAAAAGACGAGACTGCGTTCAGCCGCGAGGTCGGCGCGAAGGCGGCTCGCAAGCTCAGGGCGCGGCGAAACACGCAGGGCGTCTGGTTTGGCTTGGGCATGATGGGGCTTATCGGATGGTCCGTGGTTGTTCCGACGTTGCTCGGCGCGGCGCTCGGTATCTGGCTCGACAATCGCCATCCGGGAAACCATTCCTGGACGCTGATGCTGCTGGTCATTGGCCTGGCCATCGGCTGTTTGAATGCCTGGCATTGGGTGGACAAGGAAGACAAGGAGATGAGGGAGGAACAAGAGGATGATGACTGAAGCTTTGAGTCTCGTGTTGGCAACGGTGGCCGGCGTCTTGCTCGGCGTGATATTTTTTGGCGGCCTTTGGTGGACGGTTCGCAAGGGCGCTTCGTCCCAACAGCCGGCGCTTTGGTTCCTCTGCAGCCTGTTGCTGCGAACAAGTACTGCGCTGGTGGGTTTTTATCTTGTCTGTGGTGGTCATTGGGAAAGGTTGCTCGTGTGTCTCCTTGGATTTGTCATGGCACGCCACATCGTGACCCGTCTCACCCGAACGCTGGAAAAGTCAACTTACTTCGCACAGGCGGCGACCCATGCACCTTAGTCCCGATCAGATCGTCTTCTGGCAATACGGAGTGTTCAAACTCAACGCCACCATTGTGTTCACGTGGGGACTGATGCTCGTGCTGGCCGGCGGCTCAAGACTCATCACTCGCAAACTTTCCACCGGCCTGGAGCGTTCCCGCTGGCAGAACCTTCTGGAAATCGTCGTCACCGGGATCGAGAAACAGATTGAAGACGTAGGCCTGAGTCACCCGGAGAAATATATCGGTTTTCTGGGCACGCTCTTCGTATTTGTCGGTGCAGCGAGCCTGTGCACCGTCATTCCGGGCTATGAGCCGCCGACTGCTTCGCTCTCGACCACGGCTGCGCTGGCGCTGTGCGTATTCGTGGCCGTGCCATTCTTCGGCATCGAGGAGCAAGGGGTGCTCAGCTACCTCAAATCCTATGCGAAGCCGACGGTCATTATGCTGCCGTTTAACATCATCAGCGAACTTTCGCGCACGCTGGCCCTAGCCGTCCGTTTGTTCGGCAATATGATGAGCGGGGCCATGATTGTCGGTATCCTGCTCACGATTACGCCCTTCATCTTCCCGATCGTCATGACGGTGCTTGGTCTGCTCACCGGCATGGTGCAGGCCTACATTTTCAGCATCCTGGCGACGGTTTACATTGCGGCCGCCACGCGGGTCCGTAAGCCCAAGCCTATTCCCGTGCAAAGCGTTGAAGCATGAACTAACGAAAACAAAAGGAGAATACTGTGGATAACATGACTATTATCGCGGTGGCATCAATTGTCATCGCCGGCATTACCATCGGTTTCGGCGTCATTGGGCCTGCGCTGGCTGAAGGGCGGGCGGTTGCAACTGCGTTGAGTTCGCTGGCCCAGCAACCTGATGCCTCTGCTACCATAACCCGGACCCTGTTCGTGGGCCTGGCAATGATCGAGTCCCTGGCCATCTATTGCTTCGTGGTCTCGATGATTCTGATCTTCGCCAACCCGTTCTGGAACCACGTCATCGCCCACGCCACAGGAAAATAGGCTATGTTAACCGATTGGTTCACCATCGTTGCGCAGGCGCTCAACTTTCTCATCCTGGTGTGGTTGATGAAGCGCTTCCTTTACAAACCAATCCTCCACGCCATCGATGAACGGGAGAAGCGGATCGCCACAGAGCTCGCGAACGCGGACGCGAAGAAAGCCGAAGCCCAAAAGGAGCACGAGGAGTTCCAGCACAAGAATGCGGAGTTTGACCAACAGCGCGCCGCGCTTTTGAGCAAAGCGACAGACGAGGCGCAGACCGAACGTCAGCGACTCATCGACGAAGCGCGGAAGGCGGCCGACGCCTTGAGTGCCAAGCGACTGGAAACACTCAGAACTGAAGAACGGAACTTATATCAAGCAATCAGCCGCCGGACACAGCAGGAAGTATTTGCCATCGCACGAAAGGCGTTGACGGATCTCGCCACGGTGAGTCTGGAAGAGCGCCTGGGCGAGGTGTTCACTCGCCGTTTGCGAGAGATGGACGGCAAGGCGAAAGAAGCCCTAGGCGAAGCTCTGAAGACAGCCTCCGACCCCGCAGTGGTGCGCAGCACATTTGACGTGCCTGCGGAGCAACGCGCAGCCATACAGAATGCGCTCAACGAAACGTTCTCGGCTGAGATTCGCGTCCGGTTCGAGACCGCGCCAGACCTGATCAGCGGCATTGAACTCACCACGAATGGGCAAAAGGTGGCGTGGAGCATCGCGGATTATCTGGTGTCTCTTGAGAAGGGCGTCGACGAGCTTCTGAAAGAGGAGGACAAATCTGAAGCCAAAGCCGCGCCTAAACCTGACTCCAAGCCGGAAGCCGAAACCGAGGCGAAGCCCGAGTCTAAGCCTGAGTCCAAGCCGGAAGTCAGAGCGGAAGCCAAGCCCAAGCCTGAACCTGAGTCCAAGCCGGAAGTCAAAGCGGACGCCAAGCCCAAGTCTGAACCTGAATCCAAGCCGGAAGCCGAAACCGAGGCGAAGCCCAAGTCTGAACCTGAGTCCAAGCCGGAAGTCAAAGCGGAAGCCAAGCCCAAGCCTGAACCTGGGTCCAAGCCAGAAGCCGAAACGGAAGCCAAGCCCGAGCCTGAACCTGAAGAACCAAAGCCAGGAACAAAGGGGCAATGAACATGGAACCTGAGAGCCTCCAGAACGTTTTCGACAGCGTGTTTGCCGGCATCAGCCAAGTACGAGAAGCATTCACGCCGAAGCTGACGCCACGGGAGGTGGGCACGATTACCAGTGTCGCCACCGGCATCGCCAAGGTGTCTGGTCTCCCCGGCGTGGGCTTTGAGGAAGTATTGACGTTTCCCGGCGACGTGCTCGGCATTGCGTTCAACGTGGACGAGGACGAAATTGGCGTCGTTCTGCTGGGCGAATACTGGCATCTCCACGCGGGAGATGAAGTCCAGCGCACCGGCCGTGTCATGGACGTGGCCGTGGGCGACGGACTGCTGGGGCGCGTCATCGACCCGCTCGGCCGGCCGCTCGATGGCCACGGGCCCGTAGCCTCCGGCAGGCGTCTGCCCATTGAACGCCCCTCCCCGCCTATCATGGACCGCTCGCCCGTCACGGTGCCTCTCCAGACCGGCCTCATGGTCATCGATGCGCTCATTCCCGTTGGACGCGGCCAGCGCGAGTTGATTCTCGGCGACCGGCAGACGGGCAAGACCGCTATTGCGATCGACACCATCCTCAACCAGCGCGACCAGGATGTGCTGTGCGTTTATTGTGCCATCGGTCAGCGCGCGTCCGCCGTCGCGAAGGCAGTGGCGACTCTGCGGGAAAAGGGCGCGATGGATTACACCGTCCTCGTGGTGACCGAGGGCGACGCACCGCCGGGTCTTGCTTATGTCGCTCCTTACGCCGCCACCACCATCGCCGAGTCTTTCATGGAAGCGGGGCGGGATGTGCTGATTGTTTACGACGACCTCACCCATCACGCGCGCTCCTACCGCGAACTCTCTCTCTTGCTGCGCCGCCCGCCCGGTCGCGAAGCGTTTCCCGGCGATATCTTTTACATCCACTCGCGGCTGCTGGAACGTGCGACGCATTTGCGTAAGGAACTCGGCAACGGATCTCTCACCGCGCTGCCCATCATCGAAACCGAAGCGCAGGACATTTCCGCCTACATTCCGACCAACTTGATTTCCATCACGGATGGGCAGATCTACCTCTCGCCGACGCTATTCGAATTGGGCGTGCTGCCCGCGGTCGATGTCGGAAAATCCGTTTCCCGCGTTGGCGGGCAAGCGCAACGCGCGGCCTACCGCGCGGTGGCGGGCGACCTCAAACTCGCCTATGCGCAGTTTGAGGAACTCGAAACGTTTTCCCGGTTCGGAGCCCGCCTGGATGAAGATACCCGCAAGACCATCGAACACGGACGGCGAATCCGCGCCTGCCTGAAACAGCCGGAACTCGCCCCGGTGCCCGTGCCTGAGCAAATCGCCATGCTGCTGGCATTGACCGCAGAACTCTTCGACCGTGTGCCTCTTGAACAGATGACCGACGCCGAGCACGCCCTACGCAAGGCAGCGGCGGATATCCCAGCGGAGGTGCGCAAGCGATTGGATACCGCCGACAAATTGAGCGACGAGGACCGCAAGACGATTATCCAAATCGCGCGAAAATCGCTTGTTCCCTTCCAGCCCAAGCCTGAACCCGAGGCCAAGCCTGAAGTCAAAACGGAGGTCAAGTCCAAGCCTGAATCCGAGCCCAAGCCGGATGCCAAAGCGGAGGTCAAGCCCAAGGCTGAGTCCGAGACCAGGCCGGAAGTCAAAGCGGAGGTCAAGTCTAAGCCTGAATCCGAGCCCAAGCCGGAAGCCAAAGCGGAGGTTAAGCCTAAGGCTGAGCCTGCGGCCAAGCCGGAAGTCAAAGCGGAGGTCAAGCCCGTACCTAAACCCGAGGAGAAGTCATGAGCAACACCACGGCTAGTATGCGCCGAAAGATCGCTGGCGCCGGGGATCTCCAATCCGTCGTCCGCACGATGAAGGCCGTGGCCGCCTCGAGCATCGGACAATATGAGAAATCGGTGAGCGCGTTAGGCGACTACTATCGCACTGTGGAACTGGGGTTGAGCGCATGCTTCCGAGAAAGCGGGCCGGCGCCGTCGACTGCAGAGCGGAAAGGAAAAACAGTTGCCGGTCCGATTGGCGCCGTCGTGTTCGGTTCAGATCAAGGACTAGTGGGCCAGTTTAATGATGTGGTGGCCGATTATGCGGTCAAGATGCTGGCGGCTCTGCCGGCCAAAGCCGAGGTTTGGGCCGTCGGTGAGCGCGTGCATGAGCGCCTGGCGGACGCGGGCCTGCCGCTGATGGGAGTATTCAGCGTACCGAACTCGGTCACGGCCATCACCCCTCTCGTCGGGCAGATTCTGGTGGAGAGCGAGGCGCGCCAACAGCACGGTGAAGTCACCGAACTCCACCTCTTCCACAACCGCCCAACGTCCGGAGCAGTTTATGCGCCCGTCGGCCAGCGATTGCTACCGCTGGACGAACAGTGGCGGCGCAAGCTGGCTGAACTTCCCTGGCCAACGAGAAACTTGCCCGAGGTCATGAGCGGCGGTACCGCAACCCTGCGGGCATTCATCCGCGGATATCTTTTCGTCTCTATCTTCCAGGCGTGTGCCGAATCTCTCGAGAGCGAAAACGCGAGCCGCCTGGCGGCGATGCAGCGCGCCGACAAAAACATCGACGAATTGCTGGAGGACCTCAACAGGACGTTTCACCGTTTGCGTCAGGATGGTATCGACGAGGAATTGTTCGATGTCATCTCCGGCTTCGAAGCGTTGAGCGCGCAAAAGAAATGAGGCGTATTGGCAACGTACAGACCAGGGGCGTCCTGCAAGAACGCGGTGATCCACGCCCCGTGAGTGCCGAGTGCGCCCCAGCCAGCTTGTGACACCGAAGGGATCAGGATGAAAATCAATTCAAAGAAGTTCCGGGTGGGGCCCGGAAAAAACGTCAAACTCACAGACTGGCCGACGATTGTGAAGCCCTTTTGCAAGTCGAAGAAGGACTATCAAAAACTCCTGGGTGAACATGTTGAGGGGTTGAGCTCGCTGCAACAGCTTCACTACGCTTCCAATCGCTATGCATTGCTGCTGATTTTTCAGGGGATGGACGCTGGCGGCAAGGACGGCGCCATTCGGCACGTCATGTCCGGGGTCAATCCGGAGGGCTGCCAGGTTTTCAGCTTCAAACAGCCGAGCGCCGATGAGCTTGAACATGATTTTCTCTGGCGCACGACGCGCTGCCTGCCCGAACGGGGGCGGATCGGTATCTTCAATCGTTCGTATTACGAGGAAGTGTTGGTCGTTCGAGTCCATCCGGAGATTCTCCGCGCCCAGGGGCTTTCAGAAGAATTGCGCGACGAGAAATCCGTCTGGGAGGAGCGTTATCAGTCCATCCGGGACCTGGAGGAGCATCTCCATCGTAACGGCACCCGGATCGTCAAGTTCTTCCTCCATCTTTCCGAGGGAGAACAGCGGAAGCGCTTCATTGAGCGCATTGACGAGCCCGAGAAGAACTGGAAATTCAGCCTCGCGGACATTCACGAGCGGAAATACTGGAAGCATTACATGAAGGCTTATGAGTCCTGTCTGAGCGCGACAAGCACTCATCACGCGCCCTGGTACGTCGTTCCCGCCGACGATAAGGAGAATGCCCGGTTGATTGTCTCCCAAATTGTGCTGGATTCGCTCCATGAACTGAAGATGGCCTATCCCAAGACCACCGCGAAGCGCCGGCACGAATTGAAGTCTATCCGCGAGCAGCTCTGAAGGGAACTTATGACTAAGAATCAACCACAACAACAGTACGCAATCGGCATGGTCGGCCTAGGCGTCATGGGGCGTAATCTCGTGCTCAACATGGCCGACCACGGCTTTACGGTGGCAGGTTATGACAAAGACCAGGCTCAGGTCGAGGCCCTACACCAGGAATCAAAGGAACGCGATGTTCGCGGCGCGGGAGGTATTAAGGAGTTCGCTGGCCTGCTCCACCAGCCCCGCGCAGTAATGCTGTTGGTGCCCGCCGGGCCGCCCGTGGATTCCGTGATCGCCGATCTGTTGCCGCACCTCGGAAAGGGCGATCTCATCATCGATGCCGGCAACTCCTACTTCAAAGACACAAACCTGCGTGCCCAAAACCTCGCCGGGAAGGGCATCCAATTCCTCGGCGTGGGCGTGTCCGGCGGCGAGGAAGGCGCACGCCATGGCCCCAGCATTATGCCCGGGGGACCGAAAGAGGCGTACGAACGGGTCCGCCCGGTCCTGGAGGCGGTAGCTGCCAAAGTCAACGGAGAGCCGTGCGTAACCTACCTGGGTCCTGGATCGGCCGGGCATTTCGTCAAAATGGTCCACAACGGCATCGAATACGCGGTGATGCAACTGCTTGCCGAGACCTACGACCTCATGAAGCGGGGCGTAGGCTTGAGCGACGATGAACTTCGCGACGTGTACGACACGTGGAATCAAGGCCAACTCAACGGCTACCTGGTGGAGATCACCAGTCGCATCTTCAATAGGGTCGACGAAACGACCGGCAAGAGGTTGATCGATGAAATCCTGGACGTGGCCAAACAGAAAGGCACCGGCATGTGGACTTCGCAAAGCGCGATGGAGCTGCAAGTTCCGATCCCAACGATTGATCTCGCGGTCGCAATGCGGGATTTGTCCATGTTTGAAAAGCAGCGCGAGACGGCCGGCGAGATCTTCAATCGATCCATCCCGCCGTTTGGCGGCGACCACAAAGGGTTCCTCGATCAACTGGGGCACGCGCTCTATGCCGGGATGATCATCGCCTACGCGCAGGGCATGGCAGTCCTGACGGCAGCGTCGGACAAGTATGAGTATCACCTCGATCTCGAGGCCGTGGCGCGAATCTGGCGGGGCGGCTGCATCATCCGCACGGCATTGCTGGAGGACATCCGGATGGCATATCGCAATCAGCCCGGCCTGCCAAATCTGCTCCTGGCCCCGAAGTTATCGAAAACGGTAATGGCCAACCAGGAGGATTTGCGCCGCGTGGTCTGTGTGGCAATCGACCTGGGTTTGCCCGCACCCTGTCTCATGGCGGCGTTGGGCTACCTTGACGGCTACCGTAGTCCCTGGCTGCCGGCCAACCTGATCCAGGCCCAGCGCGACTACTTCGGCGCGCATAGCTACGAGCGCATCGACGTCAAAGGCACATTTCATTCCGACTGGACGAAGAGTTGAGCGCGATGAAAACCAACGATCAACTCGAACCAAACATATTCGTCATCTTCGGCGGAGCGGGCGACCTGACCTGGCGGAAGCTGATGCCGGCTCTGTTTGACCTCTCCCAGAGCCATAGTATTCCACTCCATTTTTCGATTATCGCGGTGGACCGCGTCGAGCTCAGTGAGGAGGCCCTGCGCAAGCATTTGCATGAGGGAGTCAAGAAGTTCGCCCGCAGCGGAAAAACCGCGGCCAAGGAGTGGAAGGAGTTCTCCAGGCACATCAGCTACGTACAGGGCGATTTCAAGAGCAACGCGACCTATAAGGAACTCAGCGATCAATGCTCTAACTTCGAACAGGAGTGGGGGGCCAAAGCCCAACGCATTTTCTACATGGCCACGCCGCCCTCCCTATTTGGCGAAATCCCTTCCTTCCTGAACTATGCCGGCCTTGCGGCCGATCGGGAACGGTCGCGAATCGTCGTCGAGAAGCCTATCGGGCATGACCTGGAGTCGGCGCGGGCGCTGAACCACACACTCACGAGCGGTTTTCAAGAACCCCAGATCTTCCGTATCGACCATTACCTGGGCAAAGAGACAGTGCAGAACATCCTGGCGTTCCGTTTTGCCAATCCGCTGTTCGAGCCGATCTGGAACAGGCGTTATGTGGACTACGTGACCATCACTGTCGCCGAAGAGGTGGGCGTGGAACATCGCGGTGGCTATTACGATGGGGCTGGTGCGCTGCGCGACATGGTGCAGAATCATCTATTGCAACTGCTCTGTCTGGTGGCCATGGAACCGATGGTCTCCTTCGATGCCGACGAGATTCGCAACAAGAAAGTGGATGTGTTGCACGCGGTTCGGCCCATTCCGCACGACACGGTGCATCACTCCACGGTTCGCGGGCAGTACGGCAACGGTTGGATCGGCGGCAAGAAAGTGCGCGCCTATCGAGAAGAGGACGGCGTACCGCCCGATTCACACACAGAGACGTTTGCGGCGATGCGGCTGTTCGTGGACAACTGGCGCTGGCAGGACGTGCCTTTCTACCTTCGCACCGGCAAACGTCTCCCCCTTCAGGTCTCGGAAGTCGCCATCCAGTTCCGCGCCGTTCCACATCAGGCGTTTCCAGCCGAGGCGACCCTCGACTGGCAAGCGTCGCGACTGATCATGTCGATCCAACCCGACGAAGGCATCGTGCTGCGCTTTCAGGCAAAACACCCTGGCCCGAAGATGGTGTTGCAGCCAGTTGACATGCGGTTTAACTATCGCGAAAGCTTCGCTACGCCATCGCCGGAGGCCTATGTGACGTTGCTCTCAGACGTGATCAACAACGATGCCACGTTATTCATGCGTGCCGACCAGGTGGAGGCAGCATGGCGGCTGTTAATGCCGGTGCTCGATGTGTGGAAAGCCAGTCCTCCCAACGATTTCCCGAATTACGCGGGCGGCACTTGGGGACCGGACGCCACGCAAGGTCTGCTGGTCCAACAGGGGCACAGTTGGCCGGTCCCAGTGGAATTGGCCGGACGCTCGCCGCGGAGATAGGGAACCTGAGAGTGCCAATTCATTGCATTGTTTCTGGATATCGGTGGTGTCCTGCTCACCAACGGGTGGGATCATCAAGCTCGCAAACGGGCGGCGAAGAACCTCAAGCTGGAGTGAGCCGAGATGGAGGAGCGGCATCGCCTGACCTTCGAAACCCATGAGGAGGGGAAGCTCACCTTTGAGGAATACTTAGGTCGGCTTGTCTTCTACCAGAAGAAGATAGCCGTGGTCAGTAACCGAAGCGCGCGAATCTCCTGAGGGGGATCTTCCAGGTCGGATGGGGAATCCGGTATTCGCTAGCTACTTGGTGATCGAATCACGACGCGCCTGCCTGCTCCAAATTCTGTAAAGGCCGTGGGGTGAGATTTCGGCCCGTCAATCACATGCGGGCATCGGCGTTTCCCAGCGCATCCCAGATTTCCCAGACACTGCCGCACGACCGTTAGCCCTCTTGGTAAACGTCTTCACTCAGCTAATCTAAACTATAGAATCGGCGGCGCAACACGAAAAGCATGGAACTCGATTTTCAAACCGGCGCGCTATTGCTTCTGATCGCCGCGGTCGTCGCAATGCTAACCCGGCGTCTGCGCCTCCCTTACAGCGTCGGCCTTGTTGCGGCAGGCATCTTTCTGACAACGCTGCCGTTCGCGCCGAAGGTCAGCCTGACCAAGGATCTCGTTTTCACCGGGCTTCTGCCGCCACTCCTTTTTGAAGCAACGTTCTATATTCATTGGAACCAGGTGCGCCGGGATTTTTCAGTGATAGTCGTCTTGGCAACCCTGGGCGTGGTCCTTTCCGCGTGCGTTACCGCAACTGGAATGCACTATCTGGCACACTGGCAGTGGCTCGGCGCAGTGGTGTTCGGCGTTCTCATTGCTGCGACCGACCCGGTTTCCGTCATCGCGACTTTCAAGGAAGCGAAGGCCCAGGGTCGTTTGCTTGTGCTCATCGAGGCTGAGAGTCTTTTTAACGACGGCACGGCTGCGGTTGCTTTCGGCGTGGTTGTTGCCATGGCTTCCGGTCAGCAACTCACGTCCTTCGAAATCAGCGCCATGCTTCTGAAGACAATCGGCGGCGGCGTTTTGTGCGGCGCTGCAGTGGCTCTTGGAGCGCTAGTGCTGGCCGGACGCACCGACGATCACCTCGTCGAAATCACTTTCACGACCGTGGCTGCCTACGGTTCCTTTCTTCTTGCGGAGCACTTCGGCTGGTCTGGCGTATTGGCCACCATCACCGCTGGGCTTGTCATGGGCAATTTCAAGGCGTTCGGCACAATCTCCGACGGTGGGAAGGAGGCTGTTCAGGCGTTTTGGGAATACGCTGCCTTCGTCGCGAATTCGCTGGTGTTCCTTCTGATCGGAATGCATGAAGCGCATCAGAATTTCGTGGCGATTTGGATTCCGGCGGTTATTGCGATTGGGCTGGTTACGCTGGGCCGGACGGTCGCGATTTATCCATGCTGCTTCCTGTTTTCGCGCTCTTCGCTTTGCGTCACTATGAAACATCAGCACATCATGCTTTGGGGCGGCTTGCGAGGGGCAGTGGCGCTCGCCCTTGCTCTTGGACTTCCACCCGAAGTCCAACAACGCGAGACGATAGTGACCGTCAGTTTCGCCGTGGTGGCGTTTTCGGTCTTCGTTCAAGGTCTGACGATGGCCTCGCTTCTGCGCAGAATGGGCGAGATTCCACGTTGAGCAGTGTGCCGCACCACCCTGACGCGTTGTTTGCGAAATCCGCTCGATGCATACTGGAAGCACGACAATGGCTGAAGAGATCCGGGTGTCTGACGTCGATCGGTGGCACCTTCAGCGGTGGCTCCGCATCCGCGCGAGCGACAAGCCCAAAGTCTATCAGCGGGTTGTCGAGGCGACCGAACTCGATAGCCTGAGCTATTGGCTCGAAATCGTCTTCTCTGCCGGCATCGCCACCTTCGGCTTGGTTGAGAGCAGCCCGGCGGTGATTATTGGCGCCATGCTCATTTCTCCATTGATGGGACCGATCATGGCGACGGGCTTGGCACTAGCCGTGGGCGACCTTTACCTGGGAATCAAGGCAGTACTCAACCTTCTCGCCAGCGTGACGGTATCCGTCGCGTTTTCAGGTTTCTTGGTTTGGCTGTTGCCGTTTCATTCCGCGACGGCTGAAATCGTTGCTCGGACGAAGCCCAATCTGCTCGACTTGGGGATTGCGCTGTTGTCCGGTTTGGCGGGTTCAGTCGTGGTTTGCCGCGGAGGGGGCAATGGCGTGACGGCATTGCCCGGAGTCGCTATCGCGGTAGCACTGATGCCACCTCTCTGCACGATAGGCTTCGGCCTGGGCAGTGGCCGGAACCTGGAAATCATGGGTGGAGCCGGACTTCTTTTCCTGACCAACCTAGTCGCCATTGTGGCAAGCGCGTTCCTTGTCTTCCTCTTGGTCGGAATGAGCACTGCGGGGGGGCACGACGCGATGCTCGCATCTCGGGGAGACGAGTGGCTGGCGCGAATCCTTTCACGTGGCCCGTTCGCGCGGCTGTCGGCGATCAGAGGACAACTGGGTTGGCGCGCTTTCATGCTCCTGATTCTGCTCGGGTCGATCGCGGTTCCGCTGGGGAGAGCATTGCTTCAGGTTGCGAACGAAACGCGTACCAGGGGAACGGTGCAGGACGAACTGAAAAGCCTCGTGCCTTTGGACACCATTGTGTCGCAGCAGGTGAGCGTCGGCAAGGACGAAATCGTGATTCGCTTGATTTCGACTCGACGTATCCCTGAGTCAAGAGTGGCCGAGGTGCGTCAGGATCTCATGCGCCGGACGGGTCACGACGTTCAGCTATCCGTCGATGCCGTCGCGAGCAAGAGCGAATTAGCTGATCTCATGCAGCGTCTCGCTCGGCCGGCGCCTGTAATCCCAAAGGAAAAGACCGTTTTCGAAATGCGACAGGAGTTGCTAGATAGAGCCCGTCCTGCTATTCAGGAGATTTGGCCTTCATCGGATGCGCCGATTCAGGACTTTGACGTGGTCCTCAGTACGGCTGGGATTGGGATCGAAGTCCGCTATCAGGCCACCAAGGATCTGGGCGAAGTCCCGCTCAATATGGTCCTGCAGAGCTTGCGAACCAAGCTCGGGATGCCGGATCTCACTTTGAAAGCGGAAAGGATTCGGCCGGCGCGCGCAGCAGGAGATCCTCGCAATGCATCCGTGAAACGGAAATGACAGTAGATCTGGTGTGTATCTTCTCACACAACTCGACCTACTGTTTCCGTCGATAACGTTCGCCAAGTATGCCATCGACGGCGGCCGGCCCGGCACTCTACTGCTCTACTTCGAGAGAGCCCTGGTCCCGCCCGCGAAAGCGCCGTATAGCCAGCCGAAGAGAAAGCCGGCGATGCCGCCGTCCACAAACCCGTATAGCGTGCCAAGCAGAACTCGCCCAAGTGTGGGGGCAGTATCGGCGCCTGCGTAAACCGAGCTGATGATTCGCAGGAAGTCTCCGCCGTAAGCCGGGGCGGCCATGTGGATCAAGCCGACGAACAGCATCGCACCTCCCCATAGAATCGCCGAGCTCAGAGTGATGGCTTTGAGTGAAACTCTCATGTTTTCTCCCTTCCAGCTGGGAGGGACGCAAAACCGCGCGGGGAAGGGTACGATATGCGGCGCAAATACAGCCTCGACAGGATAAACCGCCCCTGTTGCTGGCGCGTCAACAGACGCAGGAGGAGAAAAAGGAGATGAAGATGAGACTTAGAGGGCTAGTATTGGGCAGCTGCATTTCCGTCGTGATGGCTGTATCCGCGGCACCGGCTTCCGCGGCGGCGGCCAAGGAATGTATGCATGAATGCGTAGCGGGAAAGCCGACGGCAGCCTCCTACACATGGGACTTCAAGGGCGAAGCGAACACCATCTTCAAGGACATTCAGGCCGACGCCCAGCAGGCGTTGTCCCATGCCGACAGACTCAGAGCTTCACCGAGAATCCCAACCTGAGTTGGGAAACCCACGCAAGCCAATTGGAGGATCTGAAAGGAGACATCAACGACATTGGGGCCAAGCTCTGCCGGCTGGAAACGATACGTCGCGTGGTGGCCCCGTGGCAGAAGCGCGAGATTGATCGAATCGCGACGACCGTTCGGTTGATGGCAGACAATGCGGAAGATGCCATCCTATTTGTCAACGACAAGCCGAATGACCTGTGGCTCGGTACCTATCAAAGCTACCTGAACAACCTTTAGAGTGAGGCGAACAGTCTGACGCACTCCGTCGGGAACGCCGTCGCGTTCGCGAATTTGTCGAAAGAGTACCGGGATCTGGAGCTCAAGCTGGGCGCACGAACGTCCTCGTAAGAGGGTTCACCAGGTCCATGATCGTGAAATTGGAGGTGAAGTCATGATAAAAGTCAAATGGTCAATTCTGGCCAACACCGCTTGCGCGCTCATGTCGGCGATTCCACTGACCGCGGCAAACAAGCCCACCGCAAAAGCAGCCAAGGAGATGACGTCAGCCGCAGGCGTGCGGAGCGCCTGGCCGCCGGAGACCCTCTCTGGGAAGATCGCCATGGTCGATCCCGATCGGAAACTGGTGGTGATTGAAGCTCCAGATGGAGTTACCTTCGATATGGTCGTCACCACGAAGACCCGGATCAAGTCCGGCGATCAAACCATCACCATCAAAGACCTAACGCGGGATATGAACAAAACCGTCTCGGTTAAGTTCACTCCCGAGCGCCGCGGCGACGTGGCGAAGGCGATTCAGATCACCGGATAGGCGCGGATGCACGCAAAGGCATCAAGAGATGATGCCCTTGCGCACTGCGTAAAGAATCAGTTCTGGGACGCTGTGGATATCGAGCTTCTGCAGGATGTGAGCTCGATGAGTTTCGACGGTGGTCACGCTGATATTGAGCAGATTTGCGACTTCCTTGTTGGCACGCCCCTCGGCAATCATCTGTAGAATCTCGCGCTCGCGATCCGAGAGCAGGTCGTAACGGTCTTCCAGGCCGCGCTGCTGCAGTTGGCTGATATAGTCCTCCTGGAGAATCCGGGCGATCTTGCGGGTGAGAAAGGAGCGCCCTTGAGACGCTGCCCGAATCGCCTGTACCACCTCGGTTCGCATCGAATCCTTGAGCAGATACCCCTTTGCGCCCGCCTTTAGCGAGCCCAGAACATAGCTCTCGTCCTGGTGCATACTCAGGATCACGACGCCAATCCGCGCGTTCGCCGCCAGAATGCGGCGCGTGGCCTCCATGCCGTTCATGTTCGGCATCGCTAGGTCCATCACGACGACATCGGGGGCTTCCGTCTCGGCCAAGCGGATGCTTTCCCGCCCGTCGGCCGCTTCCGCCACTACGGTCATATCGGACTCGCGCTCCAGTAGGGCACGGAGGCCGTCGCGGACAACCGTATGGTCGTCAGCCAACAAGATACGAATTGGCTTCATGTCCGTTCCTTTGGTCCAGTTCGGCCACCGGCAGTACCGCGTGAACCAGCGTCCCGCGTCCCGGCTCGGAACTAATCTTGAGGCGGCCTCCCAAACGGCGTACCCTCTCCTCCATGCCCAGCAGGCCAAGGCCGCGCATGAAGCGCGTATCGAAACCCGCCCCGTCATCCTGCACGGTTACGGTCACGTTCTGGCGATCCTTTCGAACCACCACCTCGACGGTGCGTGCGTTGGCATGGCGGACTGCATTGTTCACCGCTTCCTGCACCAAACGGTAGATGCACGTCCGGTGGTCGTCCGGCAGGCTGTCGATGGCATCGTCAGCGGAGACCGCCACGTTCAGTCCCGTGCGCTTGCTGGTTTCACGCGCATGCCAGTTCAACGCCGGCGCCAGACCTAGGTCATCAAGCATCGACGGCCGAAGCAGGAGCGCAAGATCACGCACCTGGTTGACCGTCTTTTCCGCCAGCCCCTTGATCGAAGCAAGGTGCTCACGGACTTCGGCCGGCTGGTCCGCGCATTCGGCGCCTTCCGTCTCCATCAGGATCGCCGACAGAGACTGCCCGACTTCATCGTGAAGCTCCCGCGCGAGGGCACGGCGCTCGTTTTCCTGTGCGCGCAGGAGCAGCGTAGACAGTTCCTGCAAGTCGGCCCGGCGCAGGTCGAGTTCCCGTTCGAGGCGAAGCGTGAAGCCGATCGTCAGCAGCGCCAGGATCAGACCGCCGACGAGAGTACCCGCGAATGTCAAGACGAGGGATCGCCGCAAGCTGTCCGCCGAGGCAGCCGACCGCACCTCCGAACGCGTCAGGCCCCGTTCGTTCACCGAGGCGATGCGGTCCGCGATCTGAAGCATGGCTGTGCGCCGTGGGACCAATTCGTTGTAAAAGAACGAGAATCGCAGGCGGTTCCGTTCCTGCGGCGACCACGCTACGGTGGCGTCGAGTACCCTCCAGTAGGCATCAATCTCGCTGTGTAGCGCAAGAAACGGCTCCCGTTCCTCGGGCTCCAGTTCGCGCCCGTAGGCATCCAGGGCGTTGCGGGTGTCGCGATTCAACGTGGCTAGGTGTGCAGCCTCGGCCTTCGCTGAATCGGGGTCCGGCGAGAGCAGGAAGTCGCGCACATAGGTACCCGACAAGTAGATCTGAGCGCGAATCTGATCGAGGGCGCTGAGCCGCTCAAGAAACGCCTTCCGCGATTGTGCCTCGGTATTGCGAAGCCGCTGAAAAGCTACCAGCGTGCCGATAGCTGCCGCAATAATACAGATCAGCAGTCCTCCAAAGCCGAGAGACAGGATCAGCCACGAAGGCTTGCGGCGCTTCTCGCTCGAACCAGCCACTGGACTACCCGAGTAGGTAAGCAATATGGAAACCCTACCTCTTCCAGCTCTGAGTTTAATTCAACCCTCACCGGCGAAGAATCCTGTGCCGACAGGATTCCGCCAGTTCCCTCAAACGGGTTCAATCGTAAATAGGGAAAGGATCAATATGAACCACGCTCCGAAACGAACCTTGATTGCAGTTGTTGCCGTAACATTGGTTGCCGCGGGGTGCGCCAAGAAGAAGGTCGCCGTTGCCTCGCCGCCCCCTCCGCCTCCGGCCGCCGCAACTGCGGCTACTTCCAGGCCGACTCCTCCGCCGGCGCGCACCGCCACTACACAGCCTCTCGCGGCCACTACTCCGGCGCCGCGATATCCCAATGCGGCGACGCGCACCCGGATCGACCAGCTTTTGGCCAAAATCGAAGACGCGTACTTCGACTACGACAAGGCCTCGCTTCGTCCCGATGCCCTGAAAGCTCTCCAGGCCGATTCGACCGAACTGCGGGACATCCTGAAAGATTACCCGGACTACAAGTTGACTATTGAGGGCCATTGCGACGAGCGCGGTTCCGCCGAGTACAACGTGGGGCTCGGCGATAAGCGTGCAGGGGCCGCCAAGGATTACCTTGTCCAGGTAGGTATCCCCGCGGATCAACTCAACGAGATCAGCTACGGCAAGGAACGTCCGGTCTGCCAGGAGCACGACGAAGCCTGCTGGCAGAGGAATCGGCGGATCCACATTGTGGCGACGGCGCAGACTCATTAGCCCATGATCCAAGCACGGCTCGGCTGCTGCCCATTCTGGCCGCGACTGTCATGATCGCGCCCGCGCTGACGCCCCGAATCGCGCGCCAAGTTGATCGCAGGCAGCGGCATTATCGCCGCAAAACTGACCGGCGCAGACCTTGGGTTCCTCGAAAAAGCCGCGGTATCCCAGGCCGCGCCGCCTCCATCGGCCCCCGAGCAGACGCACGTCGTCTTGCCCCTCAGCAAGCGCGCCGGTGAGCAGCATACCGTCGACGTCGACACCGCCGCTCGCGGCGCGTACGTGCTGTTGCGGACGCAGTCCGGCGGCAGCGCCCGAGAGCTTCCTCTGGAGCGCCGTTCTCGTCCGGCACGGCTCCAAGCACGCGATAATGAACCGTAGGGTCGGGACTCACCAACACCGGCGGCGCTTCGCTTTTCTGCCCGCATGCAGTGCCGGCGAGACAGGTAGTATCCCGCCGCTTCTGTTCGACACACGAGACGATGGATAACAAGCAGCGACAATCTTGGATTGCCAAGCTCCGTGGGAGCCTGGAAAGACTTCGACAGAGCGAAGACCAGCTTTCGCTCGTCCTCAGCTTGGTGATCGGCGCTCTGGTTGGCTTGGTCGTAGTGGCGTTTATCCTGGTGACTGGACGACTCGCGGCCCGTATGTATCCAGCGGGGGGATCGGGATGGCGGCGGATTCTGGTTCCCGCGCTCGGTTCGCTCAGCACGGGCTTCCTTCTTTGGCGCTATTTTCCGTTTGCGCGAGGCAGCGGAATCCCCCAAACGAAGTTCGCACTGTTCATCGACGATGGACGAATCCTGTTTCGAACGGTGCTCGGGAAGTTCTTCTGCTGCTCGGCATCGCTTGCTAGCGGAATTGCGCTCGGTCGCGAAGGACCGTCGGTGCAGGTGGGCGCCGGACTCGCCTCGGTGATCGCGCGAAATCTGGGACTCAATCCGAAACAGGTAAAGGCGCTCGTGCCGGCAGGTTGTGCGGCGGCACTGGCTGCGGCGTTCAATACGCCGATCGCGGCCGTCTTGTTCTCGCTCGAAGAGATCATGGGCGACCTGCACGCGACGGTGCTGGGTTCCGTGGTATTGAGTTCGGCCACTTCCTGGATGGTCTTGCACCTGGTTCTGGGCGATGATCCTCTGTTCCATGTCGCCGGCTATCGACTGGTCCATCCGGCGGAATTTGGTGTTTACGCGGTGCTCGGCGTGGTTGGTGGGCTGGGATCGGTTTGCTTCGTCAAACTCCTGCTCGGACTCCGCGCCCGGTTCATGCGGTTGCCAAAATGGACGGTCTGGTTTCAGCCGGTCGTAGGCGGCCTGACGGTCGGGCTCATAGGTTACTTCGTGCCCGAAGTGTTAGGGGTCGGCTACAATTACGTCGAAAAAGTGTTGAACGGTGACATTGTTCTGAAAGTCGTCGTGCTGCTTGCCGTGCTCAAGATCGTTGCGACCTCGGTATGTTATGCCTCCGGCAATGCGGGCGGCATTTTTGGTCCAGCCCTGTTCATCGGCGCGATGATGGGCGCGGCGGTCGGAGGCGTCGCACACACACTGTTCCCCGCCTACACGGCGGGCCCCGGCGCGTATGCACTCGTCGGCATGGGAACCGCGTTCGCGGGAATCGTGCGTACACCATGGACGTCGGTGTTCATGATTTTCGAAATCACACGCGATTATACAATCATCGTTCCCCTGATGATCTCCAACCTGATCGCGTACTTCATTTCGTACAAACTCCAGAAACAGCCGATCTATGACGCGCTCGCCCACCAAGAAGGAGTGCACCTGCCTAGCGCGCATTCCCGCTCCCAGGCCGAGAGGACTCAGGTACGCCAGGCCATGCGTTCGGCGCCGGCGGTCTTTTCGCCGGACCTGCAGATTGCGGAGATCCTCCAACAAACAAAGGACCGCGCGCTTAATGCCTGGCCCGTCGTCGACGCGGAAGGTCTGCTGGGAATGATCCGGACCAGCGAACTCGAACAGGCAGCCGCCGATGGAGGCTCAAACCAGAAAGTCTCGGAGATACTCCGCGAAGATCCGCCCAGCGGCGACCCCACAATCGATGAACTTCCTCACGTTCACCCCGACCACAGCCTGAGCCTGGCGCTCGAACGGATGGGAGCCACCGGACTGAATGTCCTCCCCGTCGTCAGCCGCGCGAACGTGCGCCAGTTGATCGGGATTATCGTTCTCGACGACGTTCTCCGCGCCTACGGAGTGGCGAAACCACGCAGCAGCCCGGAGCAAAGCGAATAATGGCAAACCCCTTTGCTGGACCGTCCTTTCTGCGAACTTTTGGGTTGGTCTTTCTCGCAATCGCTGTGCTTTCTGTGGCCGATGCGTTTCTCGCCAAGATGGAGCGGGTGGAGACCCGAGTCGAGGCGGCACGTTTGTTCGAGCAGGGGCGAATCCTGATGCAACGCGGACAGAGCGCCGAGGCGATCAAACGGATTGAGGATGCGATTACAATCGAGCGCGGCAATCGCGACTACCTGCGGACACTTGCACAGGCGCAGTTCGCGGCTGGGAGGACTGACGACGCCGAATCGACTCTGGCCGAATTGCTGCAGAGCGACTCAACGGATGGTCCTGCCAGCTTGATCATGGGCCGCGTATTGGCGAAAGAAGGCCGATTCGCGGAAGCAATCTCGTATTTTCACCGCGCAATTTATGGCCAATGGCATGACGACGTGGCGCAAAACCGACTTCGTGTGAGGTTCGAACTGATCGATCTATTGGCACAGCGTGACTCTAAAGAGGAGTTGCTCGCCGAGTTGCTCCCGATTCAAGACGATGCTCCTCATGATCTGAAGACACGAACACGGATGGGACGACTGTTCCTCGTGGCTGGGTCTCCCGCCCGGGCCGCCGATGTATTTCGGGGAATCCTACGTGATGCCCCCACGAACGCCGATGCATACGCCGGGCTCGGCGAGGCGGAGTTCGATCGAGGCAACTATCCCGCGGCGCAGCGTGACTTTCAGAGCACGCTGCGGTTGGAACCCGAGGATCAAGTCACTCGCCGGCGCCTCGACGTCTGCAACGAACTGCTCATGCTTGATCCCACGACGCGAGGTCTAGGTCCGGCAGAGCATTTCCGCCGGAGCCTCAAACTTGTCGAGCTTACGCTGGACGAGACCAACGAATGCATCGGTCAGAATCCATCGCCGGAGTTGCGGGAATTACTCGACAATGCCGGGAAGGCGCTGAAAGCTCATGTCAGCGTCGCCCGACAAAGCGACGCCTCGGAGTCCAATCTAGATCTCGCCGAACAGCTCTGGCAGGTTCGCAAAAGAGAATGCAAGCAGCCACCAGCCGCGGAGAGTCCGCTTGCATTGGTTCTGGCGAGACTCGCTCAGTAGAACCAGTGTGTCGTCATGGGCCGCCAAACGATGCTCTCTTTCCGGCGGCCGGCAGGAGCCCGGAAAACGATGGCATTCGCGCCAAGTTGAGGACCCGGTCCCGCGGGACAGCCCATTTCGCCGTCCTCCGCCTGATAACAGGAGGAGCTTCTTCTTGACCCGACTGTACCCTCGAAAAAGCAGGTGGGCACAACAAAAGCTCGTCAGCTCGCCACGGATGTAGACGACCGCTCCCATCTCAGTCGCCTTCCTCTTTGAGCCGGAAGGCCCTGGCGAACTCATGGACTGCCGCCGACGGCTTGGAGTGGATCAATCTCGACACTCGGATCAGCTCTCTCCGGAAAGTCGAATCGACGGAAGCCAGCAGCTGGTCTCGATCCGGCTCTGGCTCACAGTGGTAAGTTTCGCACGCTCCGGAAACGCCGACGATGAGGCGCCGCCGGACCAGGTCGTCCAGGACTTCCTCGGCGGCATCGGGCGTTACAAACAGTTCTTTCGCGAGGCCCCCCACCGACCAAGTCTTGGGGCGGCTGTTCCAGAGCAACAAGAGTGCCTCCAGGTGAGGAACGGTATCGACCTGGTCAAGCAGGAACTGGTCGACGTCAGATCTGCCATGGTCTTGTTCCGCCATAATTGCAAGCTCGTCGGACATCCAATCGCGGCCACAAGTCCCGTCGCGAAGCGCTTCCGCAGCTTACGGGCGGTCAGGATTTTCGGTGTCGTGGATCTCCCAAGTTCTCTATCCGAGCAGATCCGCCCCGAAAGTACTCCGCCACCGCCGGACTGAAGAACATCCACCTCTAGCGTGGCGCACGCCGGCCTATTGAGGCCTGCTCCAGTAATTTCGCCGCTTCGTAGCGAGGCGGATCGTCGGGGGTGAGTTGCAAGCTGAGGTACCGCGTCAGTAGTGTGCGGGCGGTGTCGATATTTCGGTGTGACTGCACGTAAGTCTTCGCCGTCTGGAACACGACACTGGCTGATTCTGGCGCAACCTTGCGAGCATGTTCGAACACCTGGTCGCTCTCCTGATGCCTCCCCTGCCCCGCAAGAAATTCGCCGAGATCAGCCAGCCGACCGGGATCGTTAGGGGCTAGTTCCGCGGCTCTACGGAAGTGACGCTCAGCCACTTGAAACTGATGGCGCTTCTCAGCCAGTCTCGCCTGGTCATACTGGTATTCCGCAGGATCCAAGTACCGGACACGGTTCGCCAACGCCGCGGCCTTGTCTACACCGCCGCCAAGCAAGCCGGGGGCGTCGAGACAGTACTCGAACAGGTCATTAATCGCTTCCAAGTTTCCGGCGTCCAGTCTCACCGCAGTCTCGAAACTCTGACGTGCCCTTATCGCCAGCATCGGCGCCGAAACGAAGTTCGACATTTCCGCGCGGCGTCCGTATGCGCGCCCCAGCCAGAGGTGGAACTGGGAATTGTATGGGTCCAAGGCCACAGCCTTCTCCAGCAACACGGACGCGGCCTTGGCCTCGCCCATCATGTATTGGCATTGACCTCTCAGGAAGAAGACGCTTGCGTCTGGCTGCGAGACATCCTGCAGGACTTCAAGCGCTGCCGTGAATTCACCGCGTTGGTAGAGAGTCCTCGCATGCTCGATCCTGGAAGAGGCGGCGAATGTTGAAACTGCGAAGACAGCGGCAAGAGCCACTCGTCCGATCCACACGACAGCACGCCCCGGCCCAAGGCCGGTAACACCCGAGAACTCCGGCGACACAACTCACCCCTTCTGTTCAGTATTCGGCCCTGAAGAGCCGCCTTCCCATACACCCATTACCGTATTCGGTGCCACTTCAGCCGCGGTTTTCACAGCGTACCTGAACCCGGATCCCGCCGTCCTGGCTCAATGCAAGCGGCCCGTGTCCATGAGCACGGCGACCGCTATCAGCACGACGGCCACAAAAAGTCCGGCCGCGGCGTTCCAGATGTAGATCGGGTCGACGGTTTTTCAACCGCCTCGCGCGAACCAACCGTTCAGCAAGCCGTCACGCCGTTTGGCCCATTGTTCGCGTGCAACCGCCTGAATCGCGTCAGAAGAAGAATCAGATGTCAATCTAGCCTCGCTTTCTTGTTATCGCCGAATTCTTCCGCCGGGATGGACCTGATAAGCCGACTCATCTTGTACCAGACTGGTTTGTGCAGATCCCCGTCCGACACCGGGCCGGAGCCCATCTATTGGGGCTTACGGTTGCCCTCCGTGCGCAAACGGCTCATGTGGATCACCTTGGACCTACCGTCCGGCGCAATCGGAATCACCTCCATCTCCATCATGTTGCCGTCGCCGGTTACCTGGAATCGTCTTTTGATCACCTCGGAGCCGCGGGTTCGCATTTCGACCAATTTGGCTCCGTTGAACCACATCGACACCTTTGCCACGTGTCCGGCCTCCTTGATCTCGCATTCGCGACCCGTGGTGTTACATTCGTAATCCGCGATCCTCTGGCCGTTCGACTCCTGTGTGATCCGAATCGAACCGTTGTTGTCTTCCAACGTCCAGGTCCCGTAATCGCTCTTTTCGCTAGCCTTAGGTTGCCATTTGCCGGCCAGTTTGGCTCGGTCCGCCGCCTCGTCCGCCAGAGCGCTTGCTGCGGCGAGACACAGAATGCTGCCCAAAACTGCCATACGGAACAACATGCCTTCTTACCTCCTTAAACGATCTAGCCAGGTTCGATCCAGTCCCAGAGGTGCCGGACTGCCGAGGGCCGCGGCAACTCGTCCGCACAGGTCGTACATGCCAAAGGGTTTCTCCAGAACCTTGCCGAGAGCAGCGACCCGATCCGGGTCCCCCGTCATGAAAATGACCGGAAGGTCCGGCCTTACACGGCGAAGCCGGGTTCCCAGTTCCGGCCCGCTCATCCCCGGCATCCGAACGTCCGAAAGAAGCAGGTCTATGTCGGTGTGCTTCTGTTCGAAGACTCGCACGGCTTCTTCGGGGGTGCCTGCCTTCAGCACGCGGTAGCCCTCGGCGCTCAACATTGCTGCGGTCAGCCCGAGGAGCCGAAGGTCGTCGTCTACCACCAGCACCGTTGCTTGGGTGTCGCGGGATGGCAGCGCCTCTGAAGGGTTCGTCAACTCACCCATGCCCATACATTAAGAGACCTGCGCCGGACGCGCCATCCCGCAAATGGGTGAGATCTCAGATTTTCTCCGCACCAATAACCGTCGTGAGGTCGAATGCAAAAATACGCTGACAACATGTGCGAGCCCGAAGGCACTGGGCCGCGCGCGGCCGGTACTCCTTCAGCGGCATACCGGGGCGTTGCAACAGGGTTTCAGGTCTTTACGGGATGTCCCTGACGGCGCCGCAAATCGTACCATGAGTGCTGGCGGCTGCGGAAGAGTCGCCCGGGGCGGATAGGGGCGGATGAGACGCGCTTCGATAGCAATGGAAAATCACATGAGCGCAAATCGTTCGGCTCCTATCCTGCTTGTCGGCTTCGGGATGTTGATCGGGCTGATGGCCCTCACTGGCGTCACCGCCTTGCAGCGTGCCCGCGAGACCTACCTCGACGTCTCGCGATTGAATGACCGCTACCGCCGGACCGACCGCGTGCTTAACGGCATCGCCTTCGACATCTACAAGGTGGGCCTCCTAACCCGCGACTACCTGCTCGATCCTTCGAATGTCCGGGCTGCCGAATACCGCTCGGATCTAGTCGAAGAGCGCAGGGCTATGGAGAGAGCGGTCGCCGAACTCAGCGGCGTCGTGGTGAATTCGAATAAGCCCGAACTGCAGCGCCTCCGCGTGGAAGTAAATGCCTATTGGGATGCGCTCGCCCCGCTTTTCCAGTGGACGGAGGAAGAAAAGGTCGCCCGAAGCCGGACCTTCCTCCGCCAGGAAGTGCTACCTCGCAGGCAGGCGGCCCTTGCGATGGCCCAGGAGTTCTCCCGGCTCACTCAGGCCAACCTCGACGATCAACGGCGCGAGATTGACCGCAAGCAGGCGACGATGGCCATCTTCATCGGCCGCATGGTGGGCGTCACGGTGCTGATAGGACTGGGTATCGCCGCTATCGCCGTGCTGCGGATGACCAAACTTGAGCGGCACTCCGAAGGCCAGCGGCTCCGAACGGAGGAGGCCGAGCGCGAACTCCGCCGCCTTTCCCGCCAGTTGGTACACGCCCAGGAAGAGGAGCGAAAGTCGATCTCTCGCGAGCTTCACGATGAGGTCGGCCAGATGTTGACGGGACTGCGAATGGAATTGCGAAGTCTCCAGGACCTCCGCACCGCGCCAGAGGAAGAGTTCATCATTCACCTTGACGGCGCCAAGCGTCTCGCCGAGCAGTGCCTTCGCTCCCTGCGCGACATAGCGACGGGGCTGCGCCCCTCCCTGCTGGACGATCTCGGACTTGGGCCGGCGGTCCAATGGCAGGCCAGGCAGTTCTCCAAGCACACTGGCATCCCTGTGAATGTGAACGTGGACGGGCTCCACGAACCGCTACCGGAAGAGCACCGTACCTGCATCTACCGCATTGTCCAGGAGGCCCTCACCAATTGCGCGCGCCACGCCAAGGCGAAAACCATCGATATCGCGATCGACGGGTCTGGCGCCGGGATCTCCGTAGTCGTCAAAGATGATGGCGTGGGCTTCGATCCCAGCCAAGTCCGAGGCCGCGGCCTAGGGCTCACCGGAATGCAGGAACGTGTGATGGATCTCGGTGGCGAATTGATGGTTGTCGCGCAGGTATCCAAGGGCACTATACTCTCGGCTAAGATCCCTATCCCAACGGAGGCGCCTCCCAATGAGTACTCGAGTTCTGCTGGCAGATGATCACGGTGTAGTCCGTAAGGGGTTGCGATTCCTGCTTGAGCGCCAACCGGGAATGGAGGTCGTCGGTGAGGCGGCTGATGGCCGGGACGCCGTCCGGCTCGCCGAAACCACCAATCCCGATGTTGTCATTATGGACGTGGGAATGCCTCTGCTCAATGGCATTGAAGCGACCGCGCAAATGGTCAAGCGTAAACCGTCTCTTGGAGTGATCATTCTGAGCATGCACTCGGACGAGCACTATCTCCTCTCCGCGTTGAATGCGGGAGCCAAGGGCTATCTTCTGAAGGGGTCCGCCGAAGAGGACTTGGTGCGCGCCATCCACTCCGTATGCCGCGGCACGCCGTTCTTCAGTCCCGAAATCACCAAAACCATGTTGGAGGACTACATGCGGTTCCTTCAGCAGCGCAACCTTCAGGATTCCTACGACCTGCTTACCGAAAGAGAGAAGGAGGTGCTGCAACTCCTCGCGGAAGGCAAATCGAATAAGGAGGTGGCCAATATTCTGGATATCAGCGTATACACTGTCGATACCCACCGGCTACACCTCATGCAGAAGCTGAACCTCCACAATACGGCCGAGATCGTTCTGTACGCAGTGCGAAAGAAAGTGATCGTGTGAGCATTGTCGCAACAGCGGCCGGCCTCAGCAGACCCACCCGACCGTATAGCTATGCGTCGAAGGAGATCTGTCGCGAACGCGCTCGGACCGATCTCGTAGGGTGACGCGGTGATGCAGTAACGATCGGCAGAGTTCCAGGCGGACCTTCAGGTGTGTGGTTATTGATTCTTTTGCGTCTGGGAGTATTTGCGGTACCAGCTCAAGCTGCTTTTTCTCTCGCTAAACCTGCGACCTGGGACAGAGGCGATTCAATAGGCAACGGACGTCTTGCGTCCCTGGGCCTCTCCACGGAGCCAGACAAACAAAAGCGCGTGCGGCCCAGGTGAAGGCCAGGGCAACACAATGCGCAACATCTGGCGGGCAGGGTCGCCGGGAACCGGTGTCGGAATCGATTCAACCGGTACGCCATGCTCGTTGTCCCACCCGGCCTTTTCGATCACGTCGAGGTCGCGGCCTTCCAGGATGCCCGAATAGCTCGAATCGCCAATCTTCTCTGTGGTGAGTGTGAACCTGTCGAGACGGGGGACGCGAATCACACGGCCGAGAATGAACCGATCTGAGCGACCTTCGGGATCCAGGATTACGGTGGCCGCCAGGCTGCACCCGGCATAGCCAACTGTGCCTGGGTCCACGGAAAGATACAGCGCTCCTGGCCCGGCCAAGGTCAGGCTCGCCGCACTGGAGGCTTCGCTCGGAGAAATCGTCAGCGACTGGCGCAACTCACCGGTTTCGCAACCCAGGTCCAGCCGTGGTCGAGTGGTATCGCGCAGGTGATTCACCGTCAGCACCAGCCCCGCCGCCGTGCCGGCCGGCAACTCATCCGCACCGATCTCAATTCCCAGAGCGCCCGCCAGCGACTTCTGCACAGACACAATCTTGGGCCGCGGCCCCACGATCTCGATCGCGTCCGGCACAGTCACCGGACTATCGAGGCCCTTGACTTTCAGAAGTAGAGGAAAGCTTTGGCCTTTGATCAGCCCGGCTTTCAGCCCAATCTCGCCGGACCAGCCGTGCGGATCCGGCGCTCCCGTTATCTCGCCCGCATCCGAGGAGGCAGCTTCGATACGTTCCATACCGCTTCCCATGAAGCGAATGACCTCGCGCTTTTCCCCCATGTTGAGACGAATCGGAAGATTGGAGATCTTCGGATTCGGAGGCAGTACGGTCACCGGGACTTCGTGCGCGACCCCGTCGGACTGCGTCAGCAACAAACGATAGGAACCTTGCTTGGCAGTGTCGATGTTCCCTGTGACCGAATTCTGCGGGCCGGCGCGTTTGCCCAATGGCAGAGTGAATCCAACTTCCGCCGGCTTGGCATCCCGGACGGACGATTCAAGCGCGACCTTGTCGAGAAACTCGAAATCGGCTCCCGACAATTCGACCGCGACAATGCCACTCCCCTCGACGAGCTTGTCACGGCCTCCTGGCGCGAGCGTGACATGGGTGAAATCACCGTAGGGCCGCAAATGCAGCGTTCCCGAAACCGGCAGCGGATCCCAATCCCACGTAGCCGCAAGTTGATAGTCACCCGCGGACGCCTTTGTTTTGGAGAGATCGATCTCCACCGAGCCCGCGGCAGTGAATCGAACTTCGACGGGGATAGTGGCTCCGCCCGCGGTCGGCGTCAACCGCCAGTCGCGTGCACGTTCCAGTTCCTTCACCGTAGAGCCCTTATCGAACGCCAGCGCCAGGGCCGACTTCGAACCGAGCGGCACGTGCGTTGCGCCAGACAGCGACACCACCGGCTTGTTCAGTTGCGGTACGCGATAGGCCCACAGGTAAGCGGGTCGCGTCTTGGATTTGGACGCCTGGTTCTTGGTGCAAAGCGCCAGGCCATCTTTATCGGCGGCCTGCGCGAACGCTGAGCGAAATTCGGTATTGGGGAACAAGGTGGTTCTGAGGTTCTGAAATAGGGCGGCTCCGCCCGCTGCAAGTCCCACCGCGTTGCCGAAGAATAGCCCCGCCACCGATGCCGCCAAACCGCCCGACTGCTGCGCCTGAGCGCTCTGGGTAGCAAGCGGATCGTAGGTATTGGAGGCCGGGATCAGCGCTTTCAGCAGGAGCACCGCCTGCTGGTCGGAGGAGCCTTTCGTGTTCAGTTTTTGCACGCTGACGCCATACTGAGAGGAAACACCCTTGAGCACGGAAGCGGCGCTGGCACCCGACTGCTCTGCATCCGCGAGTTCCTGCACCAACGATTCGACTTGGGAACTCTGCTCGGCATAGTCCGCCAGTTGCCTCAGAAGGTCCTGGTTCCGAGTCACCAGCGATTTGACCTTGCCCTCACTCAGCCCCTGGGGTCCGTAGACGAGTGCGATGACCTGCGGGCTTTGGAGTAGTTGCCATTCTGTGCGTTTTCCCGCTTTTCGCGGTTCCAGTGTGATCAGAGCGCCGTCGGACGCAGGTACCAGAACGGCCGTGACCTCAGCGCTACTGGAAGCCTGGGGCGTCAGGTGCACAGGATTCCAAATGAGTCGCGCCCCCGCCGGTATCGCGGCCACTGATTTCAACGGCAGCGGCGAGCCTCGGGAAAAAGGGCCGACCGAGAGCTGGAACGTTCCCAACGTCGCGCTTCCAGCGCAGCCAAGCGGCACGGCTGCTGCCGCCGGCGCGGCCACGAGTAAGACAGCCATAAGAATCCGCATCACTATTCTGAGACGCGTCGGGCTCGACAAAAGTCGGCGGCGCACAATGCGTTACACCCTCGCATTCGGACTGAGCACGGCTCACCCTTATTGTCATGGATATCACTTTCGCGCCGAGGTTCCAATCCTGTTCGGACAGGATTCAGTCTTCATCCGGAGACCAAACAACTACGCGCGATTCCCGATAGCAGGATTCAGCACGCAAACCGCATCCGGGCGTCGCTCGTTCTATTGGCTGCCATCCTCGATGTCGCGGCATTGGCGGTCGGATATCAGGATATCCAAACTGCCAAAGGTTTGAGTCGGCGCGAACTAGGGAGGGATAATGAGATTGTTTCCCCATCAGACCTTATGGCGACATTGAGTGACACTGCGGACGCGGGCGAGTGGAGGGAACCCACCCCGCCCTCCAGCAAGCTGCGCTGGTTGTTCCTCTGCGTTTCCGTATTTCTGCTGGCGCTCTTGCTGGTGTCCCACATTCTGGCTGTCCGCTTTCTCTCGGAAATGCGCACTCAAGAACTGGCGGCTGCTCGCGCGCTGGCCGAGCGTACGCGCGCCCTATCAGGACTTGGCCTCTCCATACAGAGCTACGATCAGGCCGTGCAGCAATTCGTCGCGCAGGCTGCCGCCGACCGGGACGCCGAGGCTCGCCGCCGCCTGGATCAACTCACCCTGGAAATCGACGCCGATTTCGACCGCTACCCCAGCGTCCGGGACTCTGAGGAAGACGCGTTGCTGAACGGCATGCGGGGAGTCTTTTCACAACAGCGGACTTTTTATATTACGATTCTCGCGGCGAGGCCCGCGGAACGCAGGCGTCAGGCGGAGAGCATGCTTGCTGCGCACCTCGTGCCCGTCCAGAAGCAGATCCTGGACTGGTCCGGGAAACTCCAGGCGTGGAACTCAGAGCGACTCCAACATGTTGATCGCGGGCTCGTGACCCAGTTTGCGAATCTACAGGGAAGCCTCTCCCGGGTGCTCACCATCGGATTCGGAAGCGGTCTGCTGCTCCTGCTGGGTAGCATGGCGTATATCGTGAGGCTCGATAGGCAGACCCGTGCCCGCTACGTCGAACTCGCGCGAAGCCAGCATGCGCTACAGCAACTCTCAGCGCGCCTTGTGGACGCACAGGAGACCGAGCGGCGCGCCATTTCTCGCGAGCTGCATGACGAGGTCGGACAATCGCTGGGAGCCCTTCTAGTGGATATCGGCCGGCTCTCGACCACGCTCTCGGGCGACCACCCCGAAGTGAAGACACAACTGGACAACCTGAAGTCGGTGGCCGAGCGAACCTTCCAAACTGTCAGAAATATCGCGCTCCTGCTCCGGCCTTCTATGCTGGACGACCTTGGGTTGGCGGCGGCCCTGGAATGGCAAGGAAGGGAAGTGTCCCGGCGTAGCGAGATCGAGGTCTCAGTGGAATCGGAGAGCGTCCCCGAAGACCTGCCCGATGAATACAAGATTTACATCTACCGACTCGTCCAGGAAGCCCTGAACAACGCGGTGCGCCACTCCGGCGCCAGGAACGCCAAAGTTGTGGTGGAGCGGCTGGCAAAATCCATCGTTGTGCGGGTGATCGATGACGGCCGCGGCTTCGATCCGGGGCGTTCGCGCGGGATGGGAATATTGGGAATGGAGGAACGGGTGAAACGGCTGGGCGGAACGTTGCGGGTGGAATCTCAGCCGGGCAAGGGCGCAACCGTGACAGCGGACCTTCCCATTCCCGCCGGGGGCAACGCATGAAGAAGACCAGCGTCCTGCTTGCCGACGACCACACCCTGATTCGCGCGGGTCTGCGCATGGTGGTGGATGCCGAGCCCGACCTCACGGTCGTCGGAGAAGCCAATGATGGCCGTGAAGCTGTGGCAATGGCCGGGAACCTGAAACCTGACGTAGTGGTTATGGATATCGGCATGCCGAGTTTGAATGGCATCGAGGCGTCCCGCCAGATTCGCGCGGCGCTGCCGGATACGCAAGTTGTCATGCTCAGTATGCACTCCGACGAAGGGTACGTGCTGCGTGCCCTGAAAGCTGGGGCAAAGGCGTACCTGCTCAAAGACTCCGCCGAGGCTGACCTGGCGCGCGCCATCCGCGCCGCCACGGCCGGGAAGTCTTTCTTTAGTCCCGCAGTCGGCCAGGTACTGTTGCAGGACTACATGCGGAGGCTGCAGCGTACCGGCGCCGAGGATTCCTACGAACTGCTTTCGCCCCGTGAGCGCGAAATCCTGCAACTGGTAGCTGAGGGCAAATCGAGCAAGGAGATCGCCAATCTGCTCAACCTGAGCGTCTACACGGTCGAGACGCACCGCGCTAAACTCATGCAAAAACTGAACTTACGCAACGTCCCGGAAGTCATCCTGTACGCTGTGCGCAAGGGCATCATCTCCTAGCCGCGTCGGAACATACCAAGTCTCCGGCACACATATACCGACTTCCCATTACAAACGGGAATCCCCCTTGCACCATCTCTATAGATGGAGCCACTCGATGCATGGAAGCTCGGTGGTGATCCTCAGAGACTTTCTGGAGGCTACATGAAGATGCAACGGATTTGGGGTCGACCGAAGACGGCAGCCGTGACGATAGTGTTGGCGCTGGGATTGGGTGGCCTCGCAGTCGCGGCTGCGGATCACCTGATCAATCCGCCCGCCACGTTCAAGTTCGCGAGTGCAGACGAGCCGGCAAGCCGCAACAGTTTTGCCCCGGTGGTGAAGAAGGTATTGCCCTCGGTCGTAACCATTACTTCGTCCCGTGTGGTGAAGACCGGCTTTAAGGGAGGGGACGACGGAATCCCTCCGATGTTCCGCCAGTTCTTTGGCGATGAGCCGGGCAACGGCGGCGGGCAGTTCCGCATGCCTCGGCAACAGAAAGAATCGGGCCTGGGCTCGGGCGTGATCGTCAGCCCGAATGGCTACATCCTGACCAACAACCACGTGGTGGATCACGCCACGACCGTGACCGTGATCATGCCCGACAAACACGAATACAAAGCTCGCGTGGTGGGTACCGATCCGAAGACCGACATAGCCGTACTCAAGGTGGACGCCGGCTCCCTGGATCCGATCACCATTGGCGATTCCGACAAAGTTCAGGTAGGCGACTACGTGCTGGCCGTTGGCAATCCCTTTGGCGTCGGCAAAACTGTCACCATGGGCATCATCAGCGCTACCGGCCGCGCCAATCTGGGCATCGAAGACTACGAAGACTTCATTCAGACCGATGCGTCGATCAACCCTGGCAACTCGGGCGGCGCTCTGGTCAATGACCGCGGCGAACTGATCGGCATCAACACCGCCATCCTGGCCAATGGATCGGAAGGGAACCAAGGCATCGGTTTTGCCGTTCCCGTTTCGGTGGCGCGCAATGTGATGGACCAGATCGTCAAGAACGGTAAGGTGACGCGCGCATACCTGGGCGTGATGGCTCAGGAAGTGACACCCACCATCGCCAAGGCCTTCCATGAACCGGAAGTGTGCGGAGCGCTGATCGGCGATGTGACCCCCAACAGCCCGGCCCAGAAGGCGGGCTTGGAAAAGGGTGACATCATCCTGGACATCAACGGCAAGCCGGTAAACAACAGCGCCGAACTGCGCATGCGCGTTTCGCTGATGGCTCCTGGAACGAAGGTGAACGTGAAGGTGTTCCGCGACAGCGCGGAGAAAACCCTCCCCCTGACCCTGGCGGAAATGCCCACTGAAACCGCCAAGAACGAACAGCCGGAGAACAGCAGCGAAGATGCCTTGCAGGGGATCACGGTAGAGAACGTCACCGCCCGGACGGCCCAGCAGCTAGGATTGCCGGCTACCGCCACCGGAGTTGTGGTGACCAACCTGGACCCGGCCAGCAAAGCTGCCGATTCCGGCCTGAAGCGCGGCGACGTAATTCAGGAAGTAAACCACAAACCAGTGCGCAACACTTCGGATTTCGAATCTGCCGTGCGTAACGCGAAGGACGCCACTCTCCTGCTGGTGAACAGGCAGGGCAGCACGATGTATCTGGCTGTCTGACCCCGGTTATCACCCATTTCAGGAAAAGGCCGGCCCCGACCTCTATCGGCGGGACCGGCCTTTTCTTTTCTACCGGCGACTCCCCAAGTCGTTTTTCTAGGTGAGCGCCATAGGTCCTGCTGACACGTGATCGCGATCCATCCTTCAATACGACCTCAAACTGTGGTGAGAGGGGGCTTCGAGTTGCAAGATACTCTCGATGGGCGACCGGCGCAACCGACGCACGGGAGCGCGTGCTGCGATTCCAGCCCCGACACCAACTGTCCGCAGGTGTTCCGGTACGTGGACGAGCACGTGCGGCGCAAGGTGAATTTCAACGGCGCTCTTCCCTGTCGCGCCTGTAGTACCGATGATGAACGCCGCCCAAGTGAGGACTGGAAATCACCGTCGCGTTTGCCAAGAACCGCGCTTCGACCGGGCGGCGATTCGAGGCATCGTTTTTCAGGGAGTCGTGGACGCTGTCCTGGTGGTGATGGCACTCGGTGAGCCCGAGAACCGAGTTAGGTCCGATCCGTAGGCCGAGCATCCGTTCCGGTAGTCGCAGCGTCTGCATTGTAGTTAATGCTTGTTTGTGTTGGGAAAGCGAGGCGTGTCCCGACGGCTTCAACGGCTTCGAGAATGCGCAGGAGGAGTTCCTGTTGAACGCGACTGAACTCGTCGTCGTCTGACGTGAGGATATAGGCCGAGACGTCAAAATCTAACGAATACGCGCCGACTGCCGCAAAGTGCACCGAGCGACTGCCCGAATCCACCTTGGGGTTCGAGTCCAGCAACCGTGAAATCGAATCGAGCAACTGCCGGATCTGCGCCGGCGAAGTCTCTCGCGTCAGACTCAGCTTGGGATGGAACCAGATCTTGTCCCGCCGGGACAAATTCTCCAAGGTCATCGACGAGAATTGGCCATTCGGAACGGTGACGAGTGTTCGATCGGGGGTCCTGATTCGGGTTGAGCGAAGTCCGATGTCTTCAACGTCGCCTGTCCGGTCTCCGAATCGGCATGTATCACCGACCAGGACTGGACGATCGCTGATCACCGCGACGCCACCAAAGAGGTTTTCAAGTGTCTTCTGGGCGGCCAGCGCCACGGCCAGGCCCCCAACGCCGACTCCGGCAAGCACTGTGGTCGTGTTGTACCCCCAATTGCTGAGAACTGCCGCGACAGTGAGCACGAAGATGACGATTTTGCTCATCTTGTTCACCAAGGGAAGAATGGATGAGGAAATACTCTCATGGTCGGCGGCGAGCACAAAGCGAATCCGGTCTGTTGCTACCTCCACCAAACGCATCGCTGCCCATGCCACACCAATTGAAAAAAGGAACGTTAACACTCTGCCGAGGTACAGCCGCAGGAGCGCGGAGGGTCCGATGAATTCCATTCCCGCGCGAAAACCGGCGACCACGACGAGAAGGCGAAGCGGAGCTGCGAGCGTCTCCAGGATCTCCGGATGGAGGTGCGCTGAAGCGCGGCGGAGTATTGGATGTACGAGGCGGAGCAGTCCGCGCGAGAGAAGGGACGAGAGAGCGGTCAGGAGGGTGGCCAGCAGAATCAGGGCAAGCCAACGCCAGACAGCCGTCTCCAGGAGCGTCCAACTGACCAGCGGCTCCGGCAATCGCCGTTCGAAGGCAGATTCCCCTACGAGCTTGTACAACTGTGGAATGAGCCCAACACTGCGCGAAGAGAACTGCCACACCGGATAATTCAAACGAAGCTGGACGCGCTCTAGATCGACCTGATACGCACGCCCCTCATCCATAAAAGCTGCAACCGGTTCGCGGCCGCCTGCGCCTGTGTCGCCCTCCGGATTCCGGCTAATGGCACCGGCATCGAATTCCGTGTTTCTGTCGAGCAGTTGCTCTAGCTGCCTTGCAAGCGTTGGGCCGTTGAGCGCTCTTTCTGCGGCCGGAAGCGCGCGCAAGTCCAGGTAGGCAGCGGCTTGCTTGTAATTTTGGGCTCTACAAGCCTCCAAGAAACCTATGACCGCACTCTGGGGTGTATCGCGTCCCAGAGGGTCCATTGAAACGCGAGTCGCCACAGGTGCGACGGTCGAGCCTGGGACAATTTGTTGGGCCTCTGCGAGAAACAGAGAGACGGGAAGAGCCACGGCGAGATCGAGAAAGCGCAAAGTACACCTCCCGGAAAGAGTGTACAGTAACCACGACTCACGGGCTTGATAGTTGGGTTGGCGCTGCACCAGCGGATGACCCCCTTTCGGATTGTGCAGAAGATCAGTTGTCGGCAATAAGATTCACGTTCCGCAAAATGTCCTGTGAGTCCCCAGCGTGTGCAGATTGAGACTCTACCCCATGCCCGGCTTTGACTAATTACACGTTCTGGGAATGGCCGCCTTCGCCAACTCGGATGGTGGGCAGTATTCCGGAGACGGAACATTTGCTCCGCCGCGTGCCGCCGACGGGAATGCCCGGTAGATCGTAGAAAGTGAGTGCGGTGTCAGTTTCTTGGGCGGATCGCCTGCTCACAGCGCAGGCGACAGCCCTTATTCCGCTGGGTGAAACCGGCGCATGTGCCTGGCAAGCATGTGCGCTCGCTCGGCGAAATCATCTTGCCGTATCGGAACCTGGACGCAGCCGAGGGCGAATGTAAATAAAGCGATATTTGCACCGTCGTGCCCGCTGACAGGCGAAACAAATGCACAGGGATGTCTTAGGCTCCTACAGGCTGGCTAGCCATCAGCTCATGAACCGTTAACAACTCGTTTGGAATCACCTGGTGCGCGAGGTCGATGTGATGCGCATGGTGCGTGAACAGTAACACCTGCGTTCTCTTTGAGAGCTCAGATAGCACTCGCAAAGCGGCGGCTGCCCGCTCGTTGTCGAACGCCATTAGAACATCATCGAGAACCACCGGACACTGCCCGACACGGCCGGAGTGGTCCTCGATGTAAGCTAGCCTGAGCGCGAAGAAGAGCTGGTCACGGGCGCCGTCGCTCATGCTGGCGACGTCGAGGTGATCGGCGGAGCCTCTCCGAACGGCTCTCAGCACGCGCCGATTTGCCTCGTCGAAATCGACCGCCAGGCCAGTGAACGAGCCGCATGTCAGGTCGTTGAGATACTGCCCGGCACGTTCCAGGAGCGGGTCCTGATGCCTGCTCCGGTAGCGCTCGATCGCAACAGTCATGAGACGTGCGGCGATTTGCTGCTCCAGGTGTTCCTCGGCTAGATCGACGATCCGTGCGCTCGCGCCCTGTTTCTCAGCAGCCGCCTGGCTCAGAGTCGCGGACGACTCGTGCAATTGAAACTCCTGTTCCAGTTCCACGGCGCGCCGGGCACATTCCTGCTTCTGCCGTTCGTACTCCAGTTGCCGCGACTCCAGGTCTGCGAGCTGCGCCGGAAGGGCATCCAAATCGAGCGCGGCTACGGCTTGGGTCAACTCCTCTACGCTACGGCCAGCACAGGCCGGGAGCAGCGCGGATCGCTGCTCTTCGGCCTGGCTTGACAAGTCGCGCCTTCGGTTTGACTGCGCGATGGCGGCCCCGAGGCGGTCCATTTCTTGCACGCCGGCTTCCGAGCAGAGAGCCGCGAGATCCTTACGCTGACGTTCGTCCGCAAGCTGCGCCTGGCGCAAGCCCTCGCGGGCATGCTCGATATCCGAAGCACAGGTCGCGGCTGCGTCTTCGCTCTGTTTGGCGGTCGTCGTTGCATCATAGAGACTCTTGACCGTGGTCAATGCGTCCGGGCTCTGCGGGGCGATGCCAGATCGCTCTGCCATCTCCTCAACCGCGGCCGAGAAGTCGTGATCGTCCCTCTCCATGGTCCGGATGCGGTGGGCGAGCGCATTGATCTGTTCCGAATCCGTGGCGACCGTGTCCAGCAAGCGGACGACTTCCTGTACGGTGCCGGGCTTTGTCTCCGCCGGCACGGGCAAGCCGGTGGTGGCGGTGGCCCAGTGACGGTCCCATTCGGCGCGATCCTGCTCAAGGTCTGCCCGCTGCCGCTCGGCCTTCGTCCGTTCGGCTGCAAGCCGCTTCTGTTCCTTTTCGAGGTCCCGACTCCTGGTGCGCGCGTCGTTCGCGCGTTCCACGATGCGCCGCCCCATCTCGACAAGTTCTGCGAGGGTACCTTCGGCTGCGACATCGAGCGGATGAAGGACTGTCTTCAAGGCTTCTCGCGCAAGGCGGACTTGATCCTCGGACTGGTTTACCTGCTGCCGTAGCGTTGCGGCCATACGGAGTTGCTCCACCACGTCCCGGCGACGGTCAAGCCAGTCCAGCATTTCGGCCGGCGAGAGCGGCTCGATGGAGGCCGGCGCCCAAAGTGCGCTCCACTCACGGTCCAGTTCTTGCCGCTTGGCGCCAGCTCCCTTGGTGGATTCCCTGGTTTGCGCGAGTTTCTCTGTGCCGCGCACAAGTTGCTCAAGCCAGAGAACCTTCTTCTCGACGCGGCCGACGTGAATCCGCAACCCGTCAGCGATCCCGTCGGCATGCCGCACAGCCCCTTCATAGGCAGAGTCGAGTAGCTGTCCGGAACGGGCTCCGGAAAGGAATTCAGGTTCGGCTACGATATCCTGCTCGCCGTTCAGCCATCTGTGCTTGACAGCGGTCCAGCCGAGCTCGCGCCTAGCCCGGCTGGTGTCTAAGTCGGTCTCAGTGGGGACCTCCCCCTGATCCTCGAGTTGTTGGATCTTCTGCTCCAGCTTTGCGATCTCGGCACGCGCACTGTTTTCCTCTGTGGTGAGTTGCCGTTCGGCGGCGTCCTGTTCGGTGTATCGGGTCTGGTAGACGCGCACGGTCGTGCTGAGCGGGGCTTGGATGTTCTGCAACTGCTCTCCGGTTCCGCCGAAGAGCGGTAACGCCTTCAAGTCCCCGTCCGCCCGTTTCTCCGCCGCAGCGAGTTGGGTGCGCAACTTGCGAAGATCTGTCTCCGTTGGCGCACCAGCCACCGCACCGAGCGAGCGTTCGAGATCCGCCGTGTCCGGAGACGCAGGGAGCCCTTGCAGCGCCAGCCGATTCGCGTCGATGGCGGCGTCCAGCACCTCGGCGCGCCGGGTATCCTCCTGCAGCCGGGCGGTTAGTCGGGCGTATTCTTCCACAAGCCGGTTGATTTCGCTGCGCTGTACCACCTTGATGCGCAAATCCGCGCAATCGGCCGGATCAAGATCCAGACCGAGCAAGTGGAGGTTGCGGGCTACCCCCTCTCGGAGCTGCCGCAACTCGCCTTCGCGTTTTGGCCTGTCTTTTCGGCCGGCATCGATCTTTCCCGATTGCGCGAAGAGCTGTTCGGTTTCCACCTTCAGGCTGGCAAGCGCGGGATTGCGCTGAATTGCGGCGAGCTTCTCAGCCAGCCGCTTGAGTTCCGCCTCGATGTTCTCAGAGGTAGTGATGGCCTTGCTCAGCAGCCTGGCTGCCTTTTCGTGACGCGCGGCGAAATCCGCGCCCAATACAGGGCCGGGAGACATCGCGGCGAGTTCGCGCTCCTTCTGTGCGAGCAAGGCGACGGCCGGCGCGGCCTGCTGTAGCCGAGTGAGTCGCTGACGCTCACCTGCGACGGACTGAATCTCAACGGCCAGTCGTTCGCCCTCGCGCTGCATATCCTCGAGTTCCCGGACAGCGGTGCGATAGGCGTGGGAACTGAACTTCTCAGACCGAATCCGCCGGTCCGCGTCCTTGTAATCACGGAGCGCCACGCTCAGCTTCGATTGCGAACGCGCGTGGGGCTGAAAGAGTTCGCTGGCGCGAGCCTCGAACTCGTGCAGTCGTTCCATTGCGGTGCCGAGGTCGCCAGCGGCTGCCAGCAGCGCCTCGCCGATGTCGCCTTTGCCTTTCGCCAGTGCGCGTCCGCCCTCCACGAGGCTCGGGTAATCGATCCCAAACATCTGCGCGAACA
>Ga0182018_10000121_pt1 | contig 96444 bp, 83 predicted proteins | sample 812P2MmetaG_FD_120490 | JGI IMG/M metagenome (GOLD analysis project Ga0182018, IMG submission 120490) | Permafrost microbial communities from Stordalen Mire, Sweden - 812P2M metaG | ecosystem: Environmental > Terrestrial > Soil > Wetlands > Permafrost | place: Sweden: Stordalen | collected...
AGGGGGACGATCCAGACGGCCAGCATGGCGGCCAGGGCGGGGAGGGGCGCGCCCGGCCGGCGCCGCAGCGCCTGCACCAGGCCGAACCAGACCCGGACGAACAGGATCATGCCGCCATAGACGGCAACCACCCCGGGAAGCAGGAGGAACGAGTCGACCGCATTGGTGCTGCTCGGCTCGCCGAAGAACCACGTCCCGGCCATCTCGAGCTTGAACGGGGAGCTCGGCAGGGAGGCGCCCACGCAGATGGAGAGGATGGCGAGGAAGCCCAAGAGCGCGGGGCGGCGTAGGAAGGACCAGTCGTCGGGGGCGCTGCCCTCGGAGAGCGCCAAGCGGGGGGTGACGCGCATGCGCACGCCGTCCGTAATCATCAAAAGGCGTTGGAGCGGCGCGTGGGCCCGGTGCCGCAGTGCCGTTGCCGGGGAGCCCGTTGCGTGTTCGTCCACTGGCGTGTCAGTCTCGCTTCTTCGGTGCGGAGCCGGCCCGACCAACCGGAGCAGGAACGGATCACGCCCTCGAGGCATGGTGCCGCAACCAACCTGACACGTCATTGTAATGACATCTCGGCCGCTCGCAAGGGCACCGGCAGGGTGGCGACTTTAGCACCCTGCCCTACGTGGGCCCGGGAGCGCGCTGGCGAACGAGCGAGGGTCAGCGCATTACCCGCAGAGCCGTCTCGGCCCGCCGCGCCACACCGCCGTACCCATTGGCGACTGCTACTGCGCGCGCCGTGTTGAGGAGGTCCCGGGCCCTCTGCGTGTCTCCGGGCGCGCCGCGTTCGGCGAGCATCTTCCCCCACCCCAGGTCGATCTCAGCGGCGAGAAACTTTGCTCCTATGCGCGCGCTCAATGTGGCTGCGTGCGCGAAGTAGGAGGTGGCCTCGTCGTAGCGGCCCAGGACCGTGGCGAGACCGCCGAGGAATCGACTCACCGGACCCTCCGCCGTGGTGGACCCAGTGGTGGACCACTGATCTGACCAAGGTGACAGCAGGTCGAAGATCGGCCCCGCGTACTTCGGGTCGCCACAATGGACGGCGGCTTCGGCGTAGGCGACCATGCCGGTGAGCCACGTGTTGTCCATCGGAAGATCGAAATGTGCAGTCGCGAACTCCTCCAGCAGCTGTCGCGCCTCGTCGGTTCGGTCAGCTTGTGCGTGGGCGACGGCGAGTACTGCGCTATAGACACCGGCGATGTCAGGAGCTTCGACGGCAGCGTCCTCGATGAGCGGGACCAGCCCGCCCAAAGTCCCACGTTGGAGATGCACGCTGACGATTTGGCCACCAAATACGATCATTGCGTCGGGTTCGCCGCCCTCGACGCCCATCTTTAGGGCTTCCGAGGCCAGCTGTTCGGCCCGGTCGGTGTCCCCCGCCAACTGCGCTCGCATGGCGCTGTCGTAGGCGTAGGACCAATTCAACGTCGGCTGGTCGAGCTGCTCAATCGGGACCTTGGCAATCGACATGGCACGGTCCATCTCTTCGATCTCCCCGGCCCGATGGGCTGCCGTTGCGCGTTCCCAGGCGGTGAAGTACAGCAGAACTGGATCACCAACCCGTTGCGCCCGCACCAGGGCTTCTGCCGACCGGTCCAGTGACTGTTCGAGCAAAGGAGGTACCAGGAGCGAGAAATGGATGCCACTGAGAACCCGCACGAGGATGGCCTCGTCGCCACAGGATTGGGCGATGGCGACGGCCTCCTCGGCTAAGGACTGCCGACGCTCCAAAGGACTTCCATAACAGAGCTCCGCACAAAGGGTGGCGAGCACGAGGGCCCGGTCCGGAGAGTCAGCGGAGAGCTGATCGAGGGCCGTCTCCAACATCTCGACCTTCTCGGCGTCGAGGGCCCCCGCAGCACTGAAGAATCCGCGGTTGTTGGCCAACGCCGCGGCAACAAGGCGTTTGGTGTCGTCGAGGTCCGCCGCCCGGCGCGCTGCGTTGAGCAAGGTGCCGCGAAAGGCGGGGTCGCCGGTCTGACGCTGGGCCGTACCGAGACCCACAGCCAAGTCGATACCGAGGATCTGATCGTCGTGGTCGGCCCGGCGGGAGAGGTCGAGGGCTTGGGCGTAGTAGCGGAGGGCGTCGGCGGGGGCGAGCGCAGCCAGCGCGCCATCTCCGGCCTGCCGGGAGTAGTCGATGGCCTTGGCCAGGTCGATGGGTTGGGTGGCGCTGGTCCAGTGCCGGGCCAGTTCGCCCACACGTACCCCTGGGCGACCACCGCATATGTCCTCCAGGGCCTCGGCCACCTGCCGGTGCCCCAGGGCTCGGCGGTTCGGGCCCATATCCTCGTAGAGCGTGTGTTGAATGAGCGCGTGGGCAAAGCTGTAGCGACCCGACACATCGGCCGGCTCACGCACCAGAGCAACGGCGGATGCGGATTCGAGGATGTCCAGCAGGTCGTTCTCAGAAATCGTCGTCGCCTGCGCCAGGAGCTCGAGATCGAAGTCCCGACCGATGACCGACGCCACTGCGAGCACCCGCCCGGCGTCCTTCCCCAGTCGTCCGACCCTGGCACCGATCACCATGCGCACGCTGTTCGGAAGTGCAATCTGCTCCAAGGGATCCTGCGCCACCCAGCGGCCGGTCTCGTCATGGAAGATGGCCCCGGTCTCAGAGAGATGGCGCAATACCTCGCTGACGAAGAACGGGTTTCCGTCCGTCTCCCGATAGATGGCACCGGCCAGCCCCACTGCGTCCTCGTCGAGGGACTGACCGGCTGCCGCCTCCAGCAACGACACCACGCCGCCCTGGTCGAGCCCCGACAACTCGATGCGGGAGATGCCGCTCTGTCGGTGGAGTGCGGCGAGGGTGTCGGTGAGCGGATGGGTCGGGGACAGTTCGCTGTCCCTGTAGGTGCCCAGGAGAAGAAGGCGCATCGGCGCATCGGAGGAAGTCAGGTGGCGCAGCAACAAGAGGCTCCCCGTGTCCGCCCATTGAAGATCGTCGAGCACGAGCACGACCGGCCGTGCGATGCCCACCGTTGACAGCATCCCGACGACAGCGGCGAACAGCAGGAATCGTTCGGTGTCGGAGTCGGTGGCCCTCGACAGTGGGAGATCCGGTATCCGGCTGGCCAGGGACGGAACCAGTCGGCACAGCTCGGAACCGTGGGTCGCGACGTGCGCGACGAGATGCTCCTCGGGGACGTGGGTCACGTAGTGGGTGAGGGCCTCAGCGAAGAGTTGGTAGGGGGTGGCGAGGTCCTCCTCGCAGTGGCCGAACAGCACGCACGCCCCCTGGTCGAAGGCGGACCGTGCCGCCTCGCCCACCAGAGTCGTCTTGCCCAAACCGGCCTCTCCCGAGACGAGCAGGATCTGGCATCCATTGCCCGATGCCATCCGCGCGACAGCATCGGTGATCGCCTTGACCTCGGTCTCCCGGCCGACCACTCCAGCCGGGGGGCGCACCGCCAGTCGACCCGGAAGAGGAATGGTCTCCCCGGCTTCTGCCTCTCCGAGCGGCTCCCAGAGGACCTCGACCGTGGCGACGGGGTTGGGCAGACCGCGCAACTCCAGTGCACCGACGGATGGACACTGATGACGGTTGCGGCGCCCCGCCACGGCCCGCACCACGTCGGCCGCCAGAATTTTTCCGCTCTCGCAGTGCGCGCACAGCCGGGCTGCCTCAACCACGGGATCGCCGAAGTAGTCGTCGTCTTCCCGGCTGACCTCGCCCCCGCTGAGCCCCACCCGCAGACCGACCGCATGCTCGCGCCTCCGGTTGTCCTGGTCGACGCCCTGCTGTACGGCCACCGCGCAGTCGAGGGCGGCCGATGCCGAGGAGAAGACCGCCATCACCCCGTCGCCCAAGTTCTTGACCTCGGTGCCGCCCGCCTCGGTGATGGCCTGGCGAAGGATCGAGAAGTGTCCCCGACGTGCCTCGTCCGCCGCCGATGGCGACAGGCTCTGCGACAATTCGGTGGACCCGACTATGTCGGTGAACAGGATCGTGACGTTCTCGGTGGTCACGGTGCACCCGCCGCCGGCACGATCCAACCGTAGGCGAAACGGGTTCGGTTCGCCCCCCTCACCGACAGCAGTGGGCCGGGGAGGATTCGAACCTCCGTAGGCGTCAACCGACAGGTTTACAGCCTGTTTCCTTTGGCCACTCGGACACCGACCCGCAGCTGGCGAGATTAGCCCCTCCGCAGGGACTGCCGGAACCCGGCCCGGTCGACCAGCGACCGGCCGGTACGCTGCACGCCATGCCCACATTCGACATCGTCTCCGAAGTCGACATGCAAGAAGTCCGCAACGCAGTCGACCAGGCCAACCGCGAAGCCGCCACCCGCTTCGACTTCAAGAACACGGACTCGGCCATCGAACTGGGCGAGAACGAGCTCGTGCTCCGTTCGTCGACCGAGGACCGCCTGCGCGCCCTGCATACGGTCCTCGACGAGAAGCTCGTCAAGCGCCAGGTCTCGCTCAAGGCGTTCGAGGACAACAAGATCGAGGAGGCCCAAAAGGGCACGGCGCGCCAGAAGATCGCCATCCGCGCCGGCATCTCCTCGGATCACGCCAAGCGCCTCAACAAGTTCATCAAGGACCTGGGCCTCAAGGGTGTGTCCTCCCAGACCCAGGGCGACCAGCTGCGCGTGACGGGCAAGAAGCGCGACGACCTCCAAGAGGTGATCGCGGCCTGCAAGGGCGAGGACTTCGGTATTCCCCTGCAATTCAACAACTTCCGGGACTGAGGGCCCGCGGGGACCGGGCCGGGCCGGTCGCCGGTTGGCCCCCCCGCCGGTGCGTGCAGGCCGGAACTCTTAGTGCAGGCCGGAGCTCTCGATCGACTCCTCGACCGTGAGGTGCTCGTCGAACTCCTCGAGCTCCACCCGGAAGACCCGGTTGAAGACGAGCAGCTTGAAGACCCAGAAGATCGCGAAGGAGAAGAAGTTGGCCACCACGACGAGCAGGGTCTGTTCGAAGTGGTGGAACTTGAAGTGCAGCCCGACGCGGCGGGCCAGCGACGCCCCCACGACGGAGAACGCAATGCCCAGGGCGGTCATGACCCAAAAGGGCAGGACCTCTTTCACCAAGTGGGAGCGGCCGCCCTTGCCCCAGGCCCAGCGGCGGTTCAGCCAGTAGGAGGGGAACGAGGCGACGACGTTGCCGAAGATGGTGCTCGGGACCTCGGTCCAGACGTGGCCCACCCCGTAGACCAGCACGATGACGACGGCCGAGACCACCGTCGAGATGACCGAGACCATGGTGTAACGGAAGAGCTTGCGCCCCTCGTGCGTGTGCAGCCACGCGTAGAACGTGCGGATCCCCCTGAGCACCGGGCACACAATAGCCCGGCCCGGCAATTACCTCCCTGGGTGTGCGTTAAGAGCGCCCTGTGCGTATGGCGTTGGCCCGGGCCACCTGGCCGAACCAGTGGGCGCTCGGCTTGGGACGGCGCTCGAAGGTCCCCGGTGCCACGGCACAGATCCCGAACTTCGGCCCGTAGCCCAGGTGCCATTCGAAATTGTCGAGCAGGCTCCACACGAAGTACCCCCGCAGGTCGATGCCCTCGGTGAGGCACCGGTGGGCGCTCTGGAGCGCCTCGGTCAGGAACGAGATCCGCTCGGTGTCGTCCTCGGTGGCGATGCCGTTCTCGGTCACCACCACCGGGCGCCCGCTGACGCCGGCGGACCGGCGCACGCAGTGCTCGACCGCCTGGGGCCAGCGCTCGTCCCCCATCTGGGTCAGCGGCACCGCGGGGTCGTTCTCGGCCAGGCCATCGGGGCCGAAGTGCATGCGCGTGTAGCACTGCACGCCGACGAAGTCGTCGCCCCCCGTGGCCCGCAAGAAGATGTTCTCCATCATCTCCTCGGCCGCGTCGCGCAGCGCCTCGCCGCCTTCTGCGGCCGCGATCTCCGCCATGGAGAGCGTGAGGCCCACCGGGTACTGGCCCGGGCCCGACCGCAGCGCGTCGACGGCCAGGCGGTGGGCCCGCACCATGGCCTCGTTGACGGCGGCGTAGCGGCCGAAATCCTCCTTGACCCCGGGCGGGTACTGGCCCTGGAAGTAGCCCATCACCCCCACCACGTTGGGCTCGTTGATGGTGCACGCCCAGCCGATGAGATCACCCAGGTGGGCGGCGGCCCGGGTCACGAAGCGGGCGAAGCACTCCGGCGCGTCCGGGGCCTCCCACCCGCCACGCGCCGCCAACCACGACGGGGAGGTGAAGTGGTGGAAGGTGACGACAGGGACGATCCCCGCCCCCTGGCAGGCGGCGCAGATGCGCCGGTAGTGGTCCAAAGCGGCCAGCGAGAACTCCCCTTCGGCCGGCTCGATGCGGCTCCACTCGAGGGAGAAGCGGTAGGCGGTGAGACCGAGCTCGGCCACCAGTTCCACGTCCTCACGCCAACGGTGGAACGAATCACAGGCGTCGCCGCTCGAGGCCACCGTGCCCGAGTCGGGATTGTGCTCCCAGGCCCACCAGTCGTTGTTGACATTGCCACCCTCGATCTGGTGCGCAGCCGTGGCCACGCCCCAGGTGAACCCATCGGGGAAGACCAGCCGGCCCGGCTCCTGTTCGTGCCCGTTCGCCATGACGGCGCAGGGTAGTGGCCCCTGGGCCGCGGCGCCCGCCCGCGGGCGCACGGGCACCCTGCGATCATGGGGCCATGGGCGCCTCCCTCGAGTTCCTCGTCACCTTGCTGGACCTTGAGCCGATTGAGGTGAACATCTTCCGGGGGACCCAGCCCGAAAACGAGGACCGCCAACGCGTCTTCGGGGGCCAAGTGGCGGGACAGGCCTTGATCGCCGCGGGGCGCACCGTGGAGCATGGCCGCGTCCACTCGCTGCACTCCTACTTCCTGCGCCCTGGCGACCCCCAGGTCCCCATTCTCTACGAGGTTGACCGCATCCGCGACGGCCGCTCCTTCACCACCCGCCGCGTGGTGGCGATCCAGCACGGCCGGGCCATCTTCAACCTGTCGGCCTCGTTCCACGACCTCGAAGAGGGTGTCCTCGACCACCAGTTCCCCATGCCCGAGGTGCCCGACCCCGAGTCCCTCCCCCCGCTCTTCGAGCGCCTCGAACCGTGGCGCGACGAGATGGTGGAGTGGTTCGAGCGCCCCCACCCCATCGACCAGCGCCACATCGGCGAGCTGCCCTGGCACCGCCAGGGGGCGGGCGAGCCCTACCAGCGCGTCTGGATCCGGGCCGACGGTACGTTGCCCGACGATCCGTTGCTCCACGCCGCCATCGCCACCTACGCCTCGGACATGTCCCTCATCGACACCATCCTGGCGCCGCACGACTTGCGCTGGGATGACGTCGAGTTCATGGGCGCGAGCCTCGATCACTGCATGTGGTTCCACCGGCCGTTCGCCGTGGACGACTGGCTGCTCTACGACATGGATTCACCCGTGGCGGCGGCGGGGCGGGGCCTGGCCCGGGGGTTCTTGTTCGACCGCGCCGGACGGCTGTGCGTGTCCGTGGTCCAGGAGGGCCTGGCCCGGATCCGGGCTAGCGCGCGGTGATGGAGACGTAATCCCTGGGCTCAGACCCGATGTAGAGCTGGCGGGGCCGGGCGATCTTCGAGTCCTGGTCCAGCATCTCCTGCCAGTGCGCCAGCCATCCGACCGTGCGCGGGATGGAGAACAGCACGGTGAACATCTCCAGCGGGAAGCCCATGGCCTGGTAGATCAAGCCCGAGTAGAAGTCGACGTTGGGGTAGAGGTGGCGCGAGGTGAAGTACTCGTCGGCCAGGGCGATCTCCTCGAGCTCGAGGGCGATGTCCAGCAGCGGATTCTTGCCGGTGACCTCGAACACCTCGTAGGCGATGCGCTTGACGATCTTCGCCCGGGGGTCGTAGCTCTTGTAGACCCGGTGGCCGAAACCCTGCAGGCGCTGCCCTTGCCCCGACTTGACCGTGGCGATGAAGTCCGGGACGTTTTCGATGCTGGCGATGTCGGTCAGCATCCGGATGACCGCCTCGTTGGCGCCGCCGTGCCGGGGCCCGTAGAGGGCGGCTGCGGCGGCGGCGGTGGCCGAGTAGGGGTCCGAGTGTGAGGAGCCGACCACCCGCATGGCCGTGGTCGAGCAGTTCTGCTCGTGATCGGCGTGGAGGATGAACAGCACGTCGAGTGCATGCGCCAGCACGGGATTCGCCTCGAAGCGGGGCTCGGCCACCTTCCACAGCATGGAGAGGAAATTCTCGGCGAAGTCGAGCGAGTTGTCGGGGTAGACGAACGGCATGCCCACGCTGAAGCGGTGGGCGGCGGCGGCCAGGGTGGGCATCTTGGCGATCAGCCGGATGACCTGCTTGTTCCGCGACTCGGGGTCGAAAATCTCCTTCGCGTCGAGATAGAAGGTGGAGAGCGCCGCCACGGCGGAGACCAGCATGCCCATTGGGTGGGCGTCGTAGTGGAAGCCGTCCAAGAACCGCTTGCGCACGTTCTCGTGGATGAACGTGTGGCTGGTGATCTCGTTCTTCCAGGCGGCGTACTGCTCGGTGGTGGGCAGCTCGCCGTAGAGAAGGAGATAGGCCACCTCGAGGTAGGTCGACTGCTCGGCCAGTTGCTCAATGGGATAGCCCCGGTAGCGCAAGATCCCCGCGTCGCCGTCCAGGTAGGTGATCGCGCTCTCGCAGGCCGCCGTCGACATGAAGCCGGGGTCGTAGAACCACACCCCGGGGAGGAGCTTGGACCACTCGGTGGCGGAGACCCCCCCGTTCAAGAGCGGGATCTCTATCGACTCGCCGTTTCGATTGTCGATGATCGTGATGCTTTCGGCCACGGGGGCGACCCCTCCAATTCCTGATTGGCTTCGCGTCGATCCTATGGCCGGAATTGGGCTGCGGTCGAGGCGGGGCCCCCGGGAGCCCCCACTACCGGGACGGGGAGCGGGCGAGTCAGGTGCTCGGGTCGATCTGGAGCACCTCGGCGAGGGTCGTACCGCTGAGGGCGCTCTGCCCCGGCGGGGACGCGACGGTGATATTGAGCTGGTAGTTGTGGCCCGGTTTGACGCGGAAGGCGACCGTGGGGAGGGTCAGCGAATCCCCCGCCCCGACGGGGGCGCTCCTTGTGGCGGTCGTGGTCGCGCCCGCGGGTTGGGGCGTGAGGGTGTAGCGGACGGCGACGTGCGGCTCGTCGACCGTGCCCTGGTTGGAGACGACGACGCTGAGGGTCACGGTGGTGGTCGGCGGCACCACCGAGACCCCCGGGGGTGCGGTGGTCGAGGGCACGGCCGGCGGTGAGAGCTCAATGGTGCGCAGGAAGATGCGATGGAAGATGGCGAGGGAACTCGAGGCTGTCACCAGGTCGACCTGCGCCGCCACCGGGCCCAGCTGCCACACGGGGGCGCTGGTGATCCAGCGCGACGCGGGGATCCGGGGGTGCCCCGGCAGGCTGGCCAGGGCCCTGCGCACGGTCGCGTAGCCCCGGTCCGCGCGGGCGAGGAGGGCGCCGGCGCCCGTGATGCGGTCCGTCACCTCGGTCGAGGACAACAAGGTGGGGACCGCCGCCGGCGCGCCCGGGTCGGGCGCCCCCGCCACGGCCAACGGGTGCAGGCCGAGCAACCCGTCGACGGCCGCCCGGAAGTGGCTCACCGCCTCGGCGCGTGCCGCGAAGACGGCGGCGAACTGGCCCTGCACGTCGCCCGGCGAGTCCGGGCCGGCCAGCGCGGCGGCCTGTGCGGCCTGCTGGGCACTCTGCGCGACGTCGGCGTCCAGTGCGCTCTGGAGCGCCGGGCGCTGCTGGTTCTGCATGGTCCGCCAGAGTTGGCGCAGCGAGGACGCCGTGGCATTGGACTCCTCGGCTACCAGCGTCCCTTGCACGGCGAAGGACCGGTTGACGCTGGCATCGTAGGGCCCCGACTGGTGGCCCACGCGGGCGATGCCGCCGACCAGCAGGGCGATCGCCACCGCCGCGATGACCACGACGACGAGCCGGCCCGACCGCGACCGCCGGCGGGATCGGCGGTGGGCGAGGCGCGGCGACATAGCCGCGTCACGCTACTGCCAGGTCAGACCACCAGAAAGGACGCGTCCGAGGACGCGTTGGCCGTCTTGAGCGTGCTGGCACTTGCGCGCCACTGGACAGTGGGGGCGATGGCATCGACGTCGACGCGGTCCTTGTGCCGTTCGACCAGTTCGAGCATCCCGGCGATCACTTCGTCGGTGAGCAGGTGCGGCTCGAGCCCGAGGTCGAGCAGTTTGGTGTTGGCGGCGTGGAAGTAGTGCTCCTCGTGCTCGACCCGGGGGTTGTGCAGGCCCTCGGCGATCTGCACCGGCTTCGACGACACCCGCTTGACCATCTGGGCCATCTCGCGCACGGAAAACGACTCAGTGAACTGGTTGAAGACCCGGAACTCGCCGGGCGCAGCCGGGGTTTCGAGGGCGAGGGTGACGCAGGCCAGGGTGTCGCGGATGTTCAGCATGCCCCGGGTCTGGCCGCCGGCCCCGTAGACGGTCAGGGGGTGCCCCATGACGGCCTGGACGCAAAAGCGGTTGAGCACGGTGCCGAACACGCCGTCGTAGTCGAACCGCGTGGCCAGCACGGGGTCGAGATCGCTCTCGGGGGTCGACTGCCCGTAGACGATCCCCTGGTTCAAATCGGTGGAACGCAGTCCCCACACCCGGCAGGCGAACATGATGTTGGCGCTGTCGTGCACCTTGGAGAGGTGGTAGAAGGAACCGGGCTGCTTGGGGTAGGGCAGAACGTCGGTCCGGCCCTTGTGGGTGATCTCGATGAAGCCCTCTTCGATGTCGATGTCGGGGTAGCCGTACTCGCCCATGGTGCCCAACTTGACCAAATGGATGTCGGGGTTGATCTCGGCGATGGCGTACATCAGATTCAAGGTGCCCACCACGTTGTTGACCTGTGTGTAGACGGCGTGCTCCCGGTCGATCATGGAGTAGGGCGCCGAGCGCTGCTCCCCGAAGTGCACAATGGCGTCGGGCGCGCACTCGGCCACGACGGCGTAGGTGAAGGCGGCGTCGGTGAGGTTGCCGATGCGCACGTCGATCCGGCGTCGGGACACGTCGTCCCAACGGGCGACGCGCTCTTCGAGGGGAGCGATGGGCACCAGGCTGTCGACACCCATTTCGGCGTCGTACTCCCGCCGCACCAGGTTGTCCACCACGGTGACGTGGTGGCCCAGCGCGGAGAGATGGAGGGCGGTCGGCCACCCGAGGTATCCGTCACCACCAAGGACCAGAATCTTCATCGTCATCCTTTTCTCGCACTCAGTACCCGTTTCGCCCCGCTTCCAGCGGTGAAACGCTGGCCCATCATGGGCCGATTCTCTGAGCGCTACCTGTGGAAGCGCCAAAAGAAAGCTGAAGTGGGGCCGAAACCGCTGTGTCAAGCGTGCCGGCAGCCTAAACCGATGTCAGGGGCAGGTGCTGGATCCGCCGCGGGGCGCTCGGAGAAGCGCCGCCATCACCCGGCGCGTGATCAGCGGGCGGCGGCACCCGCCTCGGGCAGCGCGGCCGGCGGGGCGCTCTCCCCGCCGCGATCGGCCACGAGCTCAATCGCCTGGAGCAGGCGTGGCGACGCCTCGACCGGTGGCAGATCGGCGATCTCGTCGGTCTCGATACCGACCACGCCGAGGGAGGGGAAGCGGCGGGCCGAGACCAGCACGCGCGACTCGAGCGACCCCACCGCGTCGTTGTAGGCCGACACGCTGGCGGTCAGGCTCCGCTGCAACTTCTGCATGTGGGTGCTCATGGTGCGCAGGCGCTCGTAGAGCTCGGCCCCCAGCTTTTGGACTTCGCGTGCGTTCTCGGCCAGGGATTCCTGGCGCCAGCCGAAGGCCACGGTGCGCAATAGCGCGATGAGCATGGTCGGGGTCGTGAGCAGGACCCCGTTGGCCATGGCGTGCTCTTGCAGCGTGGGGTCGGCCTCGTAGGCGACCGAGAGCAGCTGATCGCCGGGAATGAAGGCAACCACCTGTTGGGGGGAGCGATCGAACTGCTTCCAGTACTCCTTCTTCGACAGCTGGTCGACGTGGGCGCGCAGTTGCCGGGCATGCGCATTCTGGAAGGCGGTGCGCCCGGCGTCGTCGTCGGCGTCGATCAATTGGAGGAACGCCTCGAGTGGGACCTTGGCGTCCACCACGATTTCGCCTCCGCCCGGCACGTGGACGATCATGTCGGGCCGCAACCGGCCGTCCTCGGTATTCGTCGAGACCTGCTCCTCGAAGTCGCAGTGCGGCAGCATCCCGGCCATCTCGACGACCCGACGCAATTGGATCTCCCCCCAGCGGCCCCGCGTCTGGGGCGAGCGCAGCGCGGTGACGAGATTGCGGGTCTCCTTCTGCAGCTGTTCGTTGCCCAGGTGCAACTGCGCCACCTTCTCGCTCAGGCCCTCGTAGGCGCCCTGGCGCTCCACCTCGATCTTCTGGAGGCCCTGCTCGTAGCGGGCCAACGTCTCGCTCAGCGGCAAAAGCAGCTGGGCGATGGCCTGGTGGCGCTGCTGCAGGTCCCCCTGCGCCGCGGTGTGCGCTTGGCTCAGCTTGGTCTCGGCCAGGGCGAGGAACTGCTCGTTGTTCTTCTGCAGGGCCACGGCGGAGAGCTCGGCGAACGCGCCCGTCAGCCGCTGGCGCTCTTCGGCGGTATGGGCCCGCATCTCCTCCTCTGACTTCTTGAGCAGCGCGAGCTCCGAGGCCAGGACGGCGCGGCCGGTCTCGGCGGCCGACGCCGCCGCGGTGGCTACGCCCAATTGCGTCGTCAGCGCCGACGCGGCGGCCTGGGTGTCGGCCAACCGCGCCTCGGCCGTCTGTGCCGCTGTGTGCACGCCGGCAGTGCGCAATTGGTGCCACACCAGGCCCAATGCCACACCAACCGCCAGACCGATGACCACGCCGAGGACCATGGGGCCACAGTAACGAAGGGGTGTATCACCAACGTGGTTCTTCGCACGCGGGCGTCAAATCTCAGCCCCGGCGGCCCGGTAACGTGACCCGGATGGCATTTCGCATCGGTGGCAACGTCCGCCGGGTCAGGGGCGGCGATGAGGGGGAGAACGCACCTGCCGTTGCGGGCCCTCTGGTGATGGAGCAGCCGCTGTGGCCGACCTTCCCCGTCCCCCACGAGGTGGACCGGTTGTTCGCGCAGGTCTTCGCCTTGGTCGGCGAAGGGATCGCCGGGGCCACCCATGCCCTTTTGGCCGGCGACCGGGAAGCGGCCAAGGTGCTGGTGCAGCGCGACGACGTGATCGATCAGATCATCCGGGAGATCTCCCACACTGTCCAGCTGCAACTGGTGCACGGCGAGACCACGCCCGATGAGCGACGCGAGATGGTGGCGATCTTGCGCATGCTGCCCGACATGGAGCGCAACGGCGACCTGGCCGAGCACATCGCCCGGCGCGCCGCCCGCGGCCTCGGCGCCGAGATGTCGGCCCGCAGTCGCGGTCTGGTCGAGCGGATGGGAGAGGTGGCGACCACCATCTGGCGCAGCACGGGTGACGCGTTCGCTGAGCGTTCCGCCGCCGCGGCCACGGCGATCGACGACCTCGACGACGAGCTCGACGACCTCCACGTCACCTTGACCGCCGAGGTGGTCTCGGGGACGATGCCGCTGCCCGTGGCCATCGAATTGGCCATGGTGGCCCGCTTCTACGAGCGCTTCGGCGACCACGCCGTCAATCTGGCCCGGCGCCTTTCCTCTCTGGTGGCCGGTGGGCCCGAGCCCGGGTCCTCGGGGCCCGACTGACGCCGAGCGCGCTCAAAGGCGGCCGGCCGCCACCAATTCCTCGGCGATCTGCACCACGTTGAGGGCCGCCCCTTTGCGCAGGTTGTCGCCGGCCACGAAGAAGGCCAGCGCGTGGGGCGCCCCCTGGGCCCGGCGCAGCCGCCCGACGAACGTGACGTCGCCGCCGGCCGCCATGAGCGGCGTGGGGATGTCGGCCAGCGCGACCCCGGGGGCGGCCCGGAGCACCTCGGTGGCCCGCTCCACCGACAGGTCGCGGCTGAACTCGGCCACCACGGCGGCCGAGTGCCCGGTGAAGACCGGCACCCGCACGCAGGTGCAGGTCACCGCTAGGTCGGGAAGGCCCAGGATCTTGCGGCTCTCGTTGCGGTACTTCTGCTCCTCGTCGGTCTCGAGGGAGCCGTCGTCGACGATGGAGAACTGGAGCGGGATCACGTTGTAGGCGATCGGCACCGGGTAGACGGACAGCGGCGGGAAGTCCACCGCACTCCCGTCGAAGGTCAGTTCCGGCGCCCGGTCGGCCGTCTTGGCCAGCTGCTCGGCCAACTCGCGCACAGCCTCGACGCCGCCGCCGGAGACGGCTTGATACGAGGCGACGGTGAGGCGGGTGAGCCCCGCGGCGTCGTGCAGGGGCTTGAACACCGGGATGGCGACCATGGCGGTGCAGTTGGGATTGGCCACGATTCCCTTGGGGATCGAGGCCAGCGCGGACGCGTTCGCCTCGGGGACCACTAACGGGACGTCGGGGTCCATGCGCCAGGCCGACGAGTTGTCGATGACGAGCGCACCGGCCTCGGCCAGCCGGGGCGAAAGCACGCGCGACACCGAGGCGGGGGCGGAGCACAGGGCCACGTCGATGCCCGAGAGGTCCGCCGCGAAGGCGTCCTCGACCACGATGTCGCGGCCGTCCCAGGGCAGGGTGGTCCCGGCGGAGCGGCCCGAGGCCAGGTAGCGCATCTCGTCGACGGGGAAGGCCCGCTCGGCCAGGATCGACCGCAGGACCACGCCCACCTGCCCGGTGGCTCCGACGATGGCGACGCGCATGCCTTCAGTTTACGAGACGTCGGGTGGCGCCTCAGACCTCGAGGGTGCGCCTGCCCTCCAGGGCCCGGCCGAGCGTGAGCTCGTCGGCGTACTCGAGGTCGCCACCCACCGGCAGCCCGCTGGCCAAGCGTGACACCACGACGCCGAGCGGCGTCAGCAGGCGGGCCACGTACATGGCCGTCGCCTCCCCCTCGAGATTGGGGTTGGTGCACACGATGACCTCTTTGATCTTCCCCTCGTCAATCCGGGACAACAGCTCGCGCACCTTGAGCTGCTCGGGACCGATCCCTTCGAGGGGATTCAGCGCCCCGCCGAGGACGTGGTAGCGACCGCTGAAGCGCCCGGTGCGCTCGACCGCCACGATGTCGCGCGGGTCCTCGACCACGCAGAGCACGGCCTCCTCGCGCCGGTCGTCACTGCACACCGCGCAGAGCGCTCCGCCCTCGGCCACGTTGAAGCAGCAATCGCACAGCGTGGTCCGCTCCTTCACGGCCACGATCGCATCGGACAGGCGAGCGGCGTCCTCCGCGGGCACCTTCAAGATGTGGAAGGCGATGCGCTGCGCCGACTTCGGCCCGATCCCGGGTAGGCGTCCCAGCTCGTCGATGAGGGCGCGCAACGGGCCGGTGAACATTACTCAGCCACCTCGCTGGTACCCGGGAAGGTCTCGCGGAGGCGGGCCTCGGCCTCCGATGCATGATCGGTCTCCTCGGCCGTCCCGGCGATGAGGTCGCGGGGATCCTCCTCGGCCGCGTCGTCCTCCTCGTCATCACGCGCCCGCGCCGGCGCGGGCGCGGGCGCGGCCGCGGCCGTCGGCTCGCCGGCGTGCGGCGTGGCCCCTCCCCCGCCGTCGTCGACCACCAGAACCAAGCTGACCGGCGCGCCGAAGTGCGCTGTCAGTGCCGCTTCGACCTGGGGCGCCACCTCGCGACAGCGGTCCCGGTGCGCGGCGGTGGGGAGGGCGAACTGCGCGCCGCTCTCGTCGGCCGCCACGAAACGGCCCGCGCTGAACAATGCCTTGGCCCGGGCCGGGAGGCTGCGCAGCACCCCGTCCCCCCAGGCCTGGGTGAGGCCGTCCCGATCGATGACAGGGTTGGCCCCGGGACCGCCCGGGCCCTCGCCGTTCGCCGACGGCGCCGCGGCGGGGGACGCCGGCCCGTCCGCGGCGGTCACCGGCGCGGGACCGGCGGGAGTGCCGCTGGCCGGGCCACCCGGCGCGGCCGCCGCCTGGCGGCGGTAGGCGCCCACCGATGGACGCTTGCCCGCTTCGGTCGGGGGCGCCGGTGCGCTCGGGGGCGCCGGCGCGCGCTCCGCGGCGGAAGGAGGCGCCATGGGACCGGCGGTCGGGCCCGCCTCGGCGTGGGCGGGCGGTCGGGCCGACGTTGTACCGGCGCCGATCTGGCGTTCGAGCGTGGCCACGCGCTCGGTCAACGCCTCAACGCCAGAGTCGAGATCGGGCCGGGTGGCCCGGACCACGGCGATCTCGAGCACCACCTGGGCGTTGGGGGCATCGCGCATGTCGATCAGGGCGCGCCCGAGGATCTCCATGCTGCGGACGACCCGGGCCAGCCCCATGGACTCGGCCAGGGCCCTGAACTCGGCCCGTGACGGGCCCGACACCGCGCACAACTCGGGGGCCAGGGCGGAGAGGAACACCTGGCGCAGGTCGTCCACCAGCTCGGTGGCCAATTGCTGCGGTCCCCACCCACCGGCCAGCAGGGAGCTGAGGCTGACCAGCACCCCGGCCACCTCGCCCTGCCCGACGGCGGAGAGGACGCTGGAGAGCTCGGGCCGGGCGGAGTCGGAGGTTCCCGAGGCCGCCACCTGGTCGAGGGCGGAGAGAGCGTCGCGCGCCGAACCACGCCCCCGCCGCACCGCCGCCGCCACGGCCGCCTCGTCGACATCGAGCCCGGCCTGGTCCTTGACCGACTCGAGCAGGTGCTGGAGGGTGTCGGCGCCGAGAAGCCGGAATTCGAGATGCTGGGTGCGGCTGCGGATGGTCGGCGGCACCTTCTGGGGGTCCGTGGTGGCGAGGACGAAGACCACGTGGCCCGGCGGCTCTTCCAAGGTCTTGAGCAGCGCGTTGGCCGCCGCGTTGGAGAGCATGTGGACCTCGTCGACGATGTAGACCTTCCAGCGCCCCGGCGTTCCGAGCGCGGCATGCGCCACCAGGTCGCGCATGGCGTCGACCCCGTTGTTGGACGCCGCGTCCAATTCGTGGACGTCGAGCGACGTGCCCTGGGTGATCTCCGTGCACGAGGTGCAGCTGCCGCACGGCTCACCGTCGACGGGGGCGGCGCAGTTGAGCGCCTTCGCCAATATGCGGGCTGAGGAGGTCTTGCCCGTGCCGCGCGGCCCGCTGAAGAGGTACGCATGCGACACGCGGTCGTCTCGCACGGCGCTGTGCAGGGCGCGCACCACATGGTCCTGCCCCAGCAGTTCGTCGAAACGCCCCGGCCGAAAACGCCGGTAGAGCGAGACGAAGGGGACATCAGCCATGGGCGCCGAGCCTATCGGCGTGCTCTGACGGCGACGCCGGCATTCGGTGCGGTGGCCAGGTTGGCTACGGCACACGGCCATACCCGCTGAGAGCTGCTGCCTTCCGGCCCTGACTCGATTCACGAGCGGCCGTTGCGCAGGACCCGGCCACCGCACCCAACAACGGCGACGTGGTGTGGGCCACCCTACCTCCCGATCCGGGGCGGGGGCCCTCGGCTAGCCTGACCGGGCTGACAGGGAGGCGTGCGAGAGCGGCCGAATCGGCACGATTGGAAATCGTGTGTTGTGCAAGCAACCGTGGGTTCAAATCCCACCGCCTCCGCCACATGCCGCCCGACCCGCTGACCGACGATGCCGCTATGGCGCTCGCCCTCGCCGAGGCGCGCCGGGCCCTGGCCCATGGCGACGTGCCTGTGGGTGCCGTCACCGTGGTGGGCGGCGAGCTGGTGGCGGCCCGCCACAACGAGCGCGAGCGCACCAAGGACCCCACAGCCCACGCCGAGTTGCTCGCCCTGCGCGACACTGCCATTGCCCTCGGGGGCTGGCGGCTGTCCACGGTCACCTTGGTGGTGACCCTCGAGCCCTGTGCCATGTGCGCCGGTGCCCTGGTGGCGGCCCGGGTGGGACGGCTGGTCTTCGGGGCCTTCGATCCCCGGGCGGGCGCGTGCGGGACGCTCTACAACCTGTGTGCCGACCCCCGGCTCAACCATGAGGTGCCCGTCACGCCCGGCGTGCGGGGCCCCGAGTGCGGTACTCTCTTGACCTCGTTCTTTGCCGGAAAACGGGCGCTCTCAGCTGCGACACCTCCCGGTGGTCGAGGGCACAGCGACTAGGATCTCTCCTGGAGGGATGCGAGAGTGGCCGAATCGGACGGTCTCGAAAACCGTTGTGCCTCATGGGTACCGTGGGTTCGAATCCCACTCCCTCCGCCACCGGGTCGAGACGGCCCGTCGCATCTCTGACGAAGGATTTTGGGGCAGAGCAGGCGTTCTGCCGGCAGCACCTGGTCGTCACCACGACCGGAAAGGAGTCAACCATGGCACGCGCACGCTCGACATTCGGCAAGCTGCAGCGCGATCAGGCCAAGAAGGATCGGGCCCGGGCGAAGATGGATGATCGGCAGTCCCGCCGCGAGGACAGGGCGTCCGAGGAAGTCCAGGGTGGCAACGCCCAGGGCGAAGTTGTCGACCAGGCCCGCTTGCTCGAACAGTTCGCCGCGTTGCACGAGGACCTGGCCGACGGCCGCATTTCGCTGGATGACTTCGAAGTCCGCCAGGAGGAGCTCCGCGCCAAGATGGTCGTCGAGTAGGGCAGAGGTACCCAAGTAGGGAGAGGTACCCAAGGGGAGGGACCGCGCCCGGGATCCGCAGGCGATTCAGCCGGGCGCGGCGCGGCCTTCGAGCCAGCGCCGGAAGCCGGCCGCGTTGGAGTGGACACCGTTGAGGGTGTCGAGCTTCTCCTTGTGGGCGGGGTCGATGTCGCCCATCGTGGCGTCGAAGCGGGCGGCGAGCGCGTCGGCGATGTCGGCACCCTGGCGGTAGGCGGCTTCGGCCGTCTCCGCCCACTGGCGCAGCGTCTCGTCGGCCTCGGCCAACAGGTCGGCCGGCGACTCGAGCAGCCCGTAGTGGGCCAGCGCGATCGCCTCCGGTTGGCGCGCCGCGAACTTCTGCAGCGAATGGAGGGCCAGGTCCAGGTCGAAGTCGGGAGGCGGGGTGGCCGGGCGCAGCACCCCGCCGTCGGGCAGCTTGACCCCGACCGCGTCCCCGGCGAAGAGCACCCCGCTGGCTGAGTCGATGAACCCCACATGGTGCTTGGCATGGCCGGGCGAGTCGATGGCCACCAGGGTGCGGTCGGCGCTGACGGCGATCTCCTCCCCGTCGGCTACGACGTGCAGGCGCGCCGCCTCCGTCGGTTCCATGCGCCCGTAGAGCGAGTCGAGCAGCGGGCCGTAGACCCGCGCCGCCGAATCGATCAGCCGGGTGGGGTCGGCCAGGTGGCGCGCCCCCTTCTCGTGGACGTAGACGGTGGCCGAGGGGAAGGCCCGGGCCACGTCGCCCACGCCGCCGGCGTGGTCGAGGTGGATGTGGGTCACCGCCACCCCGGCCAGCTCCCCGGGGCCGAGACCGATCTTGTCCAGCGCGGCGAGCAGGGCGGGCACCGAGGTCTGGCTCCCCGTCTCGATGAGCACGGGTGCGGTTCCCTCAATCAGGTACCCGGCCGTGACCCGTTCCCACCCGCCGAGCAACGTGTCGATCTCCAACACCCCCGGGGCGATGCGGCGTGGCATCGGGACGTCTGGCCGCTCCTCTCCCACCATGGGGGGGTGAGTATGGGCGTGGGGGTGGGCGTGTGGATGGGCGTGGCTGTGCCCGGACGCGGGCGCGTCGCTCACGCGGGATTGACCTCGATGATGACCTTGACGTCGTCGGGTTGGCGGTTGAGGGCCTGCTGCCATTGCTCGAGCGGCACCCGCCGGTTCACCAGCCGGGCCAGCCAACCGCGATCGGCCTTGGCCAGCGCGGCCGCCGCCGCCTCGTAGTGGCGCTTGTTGGCGTTCACCGATCCGACCACGGCCACGTTCTCCAACACCATGGACCGGTTGAGCGCGCCCTCGTCCACTTGGACCACGTGCCCGCCCGAGGAGACGCCGGTCAGGCAGACGACGCCACCGGTGCCCACGTGCGTCATGGCATCGAGCACCAGCGTGGACACCCCGGTGCACTCGATGATGACGTCGGGGTTGGGAAAGGCGTCGGCAATGGTGCCGGTGTGATAGGTCGCCCCCAGGTCGTGCACCAGGTCGGGCTTGACGCCGGCGGCCATCTGGTCGATGACATGGACGTCGAGGCCGCGCTGGACGCCGATCAGCGCGGCCAGCAGCCCGATGGGGCCGGCGCCGGTCACCAGCACCGTCTTGGGGTCCCAATGCGCCCGGCCCCCCACCCGGTCGACCTCCTCCCAGGCCTTGGCCACCACGCTGGTCGGCTCCAACAGGACGCCCAGTATCCCGAGCGTCGGGTCCACCTTGACCACGTACTCCGGCGTGATCCGGTAGCGCTCCGAGAGATAGCCGTCGTGCTCCTTGATGCCGCGCTCGGTGTACTGCCCGTTGCGGCAGAAGTCCCACTCCAAGACGGCGCAGTTCTCACACGGCACCGGGTCAGGACGGCGGACGATGCCGACCACCAGGTCGCCCTTTTCCACCGGCGCCCCGGCGGGCGCCTCGAGGACGCGCCCCAGCGACTCATGCCCCAGCACCAGCCGCTCGCGTCCGGGGGGCGCCCACCCGTAGGCGCCCGAGAGGATCTCGATGTCGGTGCCGCAGATACCGACGGCGAGCGTCTCCACCAGCACCGGGCCGTCACTCTCGGGCGGGTCGTCGACGTCGGACAGCTCGGCCGATCCGGCCTTGAGCGGTATGACGGTGAGTGCCTTCATGGGGTCCTTCCTCTCAGCGCTTGGCGGCGCCGCGGTGGCGGATGACCTGGGTGCGCTTCCGCCGCGGGGGCCGCGACATGGAGGGCAACAGGTTGAGGGAGTGATCGACGAGGCGGCGGCCGTGCTTCGTCCCCTCGGGTTCGGTGGTGGACAGCGCGTCGTGCCCGGTCAGCCGGCAGGCCGAGTTCACGAGCGACACGTGGGAGAACGCCTGGGGGAAGTTGCCCACCAGCCGCCCGTCCACCGCGTCGTACTCCTCGGACAACAGCCCGAGGTCGTTGCGCAGTGACAGCAACCGCGTGAAGAGCGCTTCGGCGTCTTTGGTCCGCCCGATCATGTGCAGGCAGTCGACCAGCCAGAACGAGCAGGCTAAGAAGGCCCCTTCCCGTCCGGTCAGCCCGTCGATGGCGCCGTCGTCGGAGGTCTGGTAGCGCAGGACGAACCCGTCGTCCATCAGCTCTTTTTGAATCGCATCGACCGTGCTCACCACGCGGGGGTCCTTGGCAGGGAGGAATCCCACCAGGGGGATCATGAGGACGCTGGCGTCGAGGTGGTCGCACCCGTAGTACTGGGTGAAGGCACCGACCTTTTCGTTGTAGCCCTTCTCGCACACCTCCTCGAAGATGTTGTGCCGCAGGAGGCGCCACGCATCGAGGGGGCCTTCGAGCTCGGGCCACTCCTCCAGCGTCTTGACGGCGCGGTCGACGGCCACCCAGGCCATGACCTTGGAGTGCGTGAAGTGCCGGCGCGGTCCGCGCACCTCCCAGATGCCGTCGTCGGCCTCCTTCCACCCGGTCTCGACGAACTGCACCAGCTGAGTCTGCAGGGCCCAGGCGGCGCGGCTCTGCACGCCCTCGTAGTGCCCCGAGGCGTGCAGGGCGGAAAGGACCTCTCCGTAGACGTCCAGCTGGAACTGGCCCGACGCGGCATTGCCGATGCGCACCGGGGCCGAGCCCTCGTAACCGGGGAGCCACGGCGCCTCCCACTCCTCGAGCCGGCGTTCGCCGGCCGGCCCGTACATGATCTGCAGCTGTGCTACGTCACCGGCCACGGCGCGGAGCAGCCAGTCGCGCCAGGCCATGGCCTCGTCGTAGAAGCCGCCGCGCATGAGCGACTCCAGGGTCAAGGTGGCGTCGCGCAGCCAGCAGTAGCGGTAGTCCCAGTTGCGGCTGCCCCCGATGGCCTCGGGCAGCGACGTCGTCGCCGCGGCCACGATGCCCCCCGTCGGCTCGTAGGTCAACGCTTTCAGGGTGATGAGCGAGCGGACCACGGCGTCACGGTAGGGACCCTCGTAGGTGCAGCGGGCACACCATTCCTTCCAGTAGGCGTCCGTCAGGTTGATGGCGTAAAAGGCGTCGAGCGGAGCGGGTGGATCCTCGTGCGAGGGGAACCACACCAAGGTGAAGGGGAAGCGCTGGCCCTTCTCCACCGTGAAGTCGGCCAGCGTGTGCAGGTCGCGGCCGACGGGCTCGACCATGTGCCACAGGGCCACCGCCTCGGGGCCGGCGGTCATGCGGATGAGGCCGTCGTCCGACGTGAGCCACGGAACGATCTCGCCGTAGTCGAAACGCACGGTCAGATCCATGTGCATGTCGACCGATCCCGACACCCCTTCGACCAGGCGGACCACGTGGGGATGGGTGTCACGCATGGGCATGCAGTCGGTGATGCGCACCGTCCCGGTGGCGGTGTCGAACTCGGTCTCGAGCACCAAGGAGTCCTCGCGGTAGCAACGCCGTGTGGCCACCACGGCCGCCTCGCCCCCGGCGGGATACAGCTGCCAGAAGCCGTGCGACTCGTCGCCGAGCAGCCGGGAGAAGCACGACGGGGAGTCGAAATGGGGCAGGCAGAGCCAGTCGATGGCCCCGTCCTTCCCCACGATGGCAGCCGTGTGCAGATCGCCGATCACGGCGTAGTCCTCTAACCGGGTCATGGTGCCATTCTGCCCTTCTATCCCGTGGCGCAAGTCTCGGTGCTCACCGGCGCCCGCCGCGCCTCTGCGAGCTGCACCCGCGCCAGGACGCCGGGCGACGTCAAGGCATAGCCCATATGGGGGTACACGGTGGAGCGCGAGAACACGACGCCCACCACCTCACCGCCGGCCGAGAGCACCGGGCCACCCGAATTGCCGGGCTGGACGTCGGCGTCGAGGGCGTACACGCCCCGCGTCACCGCACCCTGGTTGTAGATGTCCTGGCCCACGGCGGTGATCTCGGCCTCCACGCCGGCCGAGCCGATGGTCAGCGGGCCGTCCTCGGGGTAGCCGAGTATCGCCGCCTGGGTACCACGGGAGACCTCATTGGGGTCGATGGGCAAAATCGGCCCGAGCGGCGCGTCGGTGCGCAGGACGGCCAGGTCGAAATCGGGGTCGAACAAGACCACGGTCGCCCGGTACGGGATGTCCCCCACCAGGATGTCGGTCGTGCTCTCCCCCGCCACCACGTGGGCATTGGTGGCCACCAGGCCGTGGCCCACCACGAAGCCCGAGCCCTCCTGCTCGTCGCCGCACGCCGTCCCGAGGATCTTGACGGTCGAGTAGAACCCCGGCTCGGCCAGCGCGCGGGTGGCGGCATCGGTCGGCGTGGGAACGGTCCCCGTCGTGGGTGGGTTCAGGGCGGTGAACACCTGGGGGAACCCCTGCTCGTTGAGGTAGTTCTGCAGCTCGTTGAACACCGGGGGGACCTGCGGCAGCACGCGGTCGACCGAATGCAAAATATCGGAGCGGGCCACGGCGGAGCTGAGCCAGGTGAAGCGGCTGTTGGGTGACGAGATCACGCTGGCAACCAACCAGGCCGACAGGAGCACCGCGGCCACGGCCACTACGACGCCGGCCCCGGCGTCGATGTGACCGAGGTGATGGCGGCGCAGCGTCAGGTTGCTGTAGGTGCCGAGCGTCCGTCCCAAAATCCCCAGGGCGCACGCCGTCACGAGGACTGCGGCCACCGTGACAACGAGGCGCTCGGTCGAAACGTGAATGAACTTGAGTGCCGGCACCCACACGACCGTGCCGAGCAGCATCCCCAACCAGAACCCGCCGAAGGTGAGGATCTGCACGAGGGCGCCGAGACGGAGGCCGTGAACCGCAGCGAGCAGCATCAGCCCGATGATGAGCAGATCGACCCAGTCCACACCAGCGAGGGTAGCCAAGAGTGTGCACCGACGAAGGGCAAACCCACCACTAATGTGCTCCCGCGGTGCACTCCGACCCCTCACGCCGACGGTGGCTCGTGCAGTGCCACCGGTGAGAGCGCGCGTTGCCCTGCTCTGCACACTGGGGCTGCTGACGGCGGCCTGCGCCACGACGCCGGTGGCGAGGGTCGCCGACCGCCTCGCCGTGCCCGACGTGCTGGGGCAACCGCACGGCACGCCGGCGGTGATCGGGCAGCCGGCCCCGGCGGGCACCGGTCTGCTCACCGCGGTGACATGCGCCGGTCTCGAGCACTGCTGGGCCGTCGGTGCTCCGGCGCCCGCGAGCGCCACCGGGTCCGCCGGCGTGAAGACAGGCGCCGGCGCGACGCAGCCAGCCCCGTCGCCGGTGGTCATTGACGCCACGGCCAACGGCGGGCAGACCTGGGCGGGACAACCACTGGCCCTCCCGACCACACCCTCGCTCACCGCGATCGCATGCCCGAGAGCCCAGGAGTGCATGGCGGTTGGCTCGAACGGTGCCCTGGCCCCGTCGGCGATCGTGCTCACCACCGGCGACGGCGGCGCCATCTGGAATGAAGTCTCCATCCCGGCCGGCGCCGTTGTGATCACCGGCGTGGCGTGCACCAGTGACCACGACTGCACGGTCGTCGCCAGCGACGGCACCACCGTCTGGACGGCCCACTCGAGTGACTTCGGCCGCTCGTGGCAGAGGGAGGGCAACCTGCCCGCCGGGATGGCGGACGCCGGCGGGTTGTGGTGCCGGTCCGACGGCACGTGCCTGGCGAGCGGCTACAGCACCACGACACCCGGACACGGGCAGGGCGCCATAGTGATCAGCGTCGATGGTGGCGCCACCTGGGCAGCCGCCTCCGTCCCGGCCGGCACGGGGCTGCTCCAGGACGTCGCCTGTCCTTCCGCCTTCTCCTGCCTCGCCGTGGGGACCACGTCGACGACGGTGAGCGGCCTGATGCCCGCCGCCGGGAAGCTGCTCCAAAGCGCGGACGGTGGCCACACCTGGTCCCCCTCTCTCGCCAGCCCGCCCATCGGTGACGTCTCTGGCATCGACTGCCCGTCGCCCCACACCTGCGTGATCGTCGGGACGAAGTGGATCGGCCAACCCCCGGTCGGCACCGGCGCCGTGGCCCGCAGCGCCGATGGCGGCACCTCCTTCGTCGCGGCGACGACGGAGTACACCCCGCTCGGATTGACGGCGCTCGTCTGCCCTTCGGACCAGAGCTGCATCGCTGCCGGCGGCGACACGGTGGCCCGCATCACCCTGCCGGCGCCGCCGGCCCCCAAAGTCGTGCGGCCCCGAGCGACCCACCGGTTCGCTCCGGGCGGCCTGCGCTGAACGGGCCGCACCGACGAACGGCCACCCTGCGCTGAAACAGCCGCTCAGCCGCGTAGGGCGCTCAACAACAAGCCCGGGACCTTGGCGGCCGACGGTTCGGCCTCGAAGGCGACGGCGCGGCGCATGACCTCGTACGATCCGCGCGCCGTGGCGAACCACGGCGGCTTCGGGTGGGCCCGGAACGGCCCGCGGACCACCGACTTCTGGGGCCGGTCGAACATGGCGGTGTTGCCCACCACGCCGCAGCCCGAACCGATGTCCGACCGCGGGTGCCCCGGATAGGCCCCCCAGGTGGTGGTCCCGATCGCAAAAGCCAGGGCGTGCCAGACGTTGACGCCGATCGACCCGTAGCGCAGGTTGGCCACGGCGCGGTCGACGGCGTCGGCCACAGCGACGTCGTGCAGCGCGCCCGGGCTGACCAGCAGGGTGGCCGACAGCGTGCCCCACACGACCTCGTTGCAGAACTCGGTGGCGGCATCGACGAATGCCGCCGGTGACGCCGCTGGGAGCGCCGTCTCGGCGCACTCGCCGCAGAACGACTCGACGTTGAAGCAGATGTCGTCGGTCCGCCCCGGCGGCACGCCGCGGATGAAGGTCCACGGCATCGCGTCGTCGGGGCCCGAGCCGAGGCGCTCGGCCTCAGGGTGGGCGTCCACAAACGCGGCACAACGCGCCGCAGCGCCGGGGTAATAGGCCCTCCTGGTGGTGAGGCGACTGAGCACCTGGGTCAAGGCGCCGAGGAAGGCGTCGCGCTGGGGCCACCCGGCGTGGGTGACGATGACCCGGGCGGCCAGGCAATTGAACCCGGCATTGTTCACCAGCATCGTGGCCACGTGCTCGGCTTGATACAGCAACTCGCTGGTCGACCACCGGCCCGGGACGACGATGACCGGGGAGACATTCCCCAGCTCCGCCGTCACCGGCTTGTCGAGGAGCGGCTCGTCGGCCGCCTTGCGCCGGGCGCCCTCGGCACCGGTGCCGAAGACCACGGCGTCGAAGGTCTTGTCCGACCCGGTGATGTGCACCTCGTCGATCAGCGGATGGGTGGTCAGGTAGTGGCCCGCAGCCACCCCGCCGTCCACGATGCGCAGCACGCCCGCCTCAACCAGCGCGCCGAGGGCCCGATTCCAGTGCGGGACGAGGTAGTCGTTGACCGGGTTGGCCTTCATGACGACGACCTTGCCCTCCACGAAGAGCTTGTACAACGCGTCGCGCGGCCCGAGCGAGGCCACGTTGCCGGCCCCCAGCACGAGGGCCACCCCGGCATGCGCCAAGGGATCGGCGTAGGACCGGGCCTGCCCGGCCTCGAGGTCGGCCCGGGTCACGCCCGGCTGCATCCACACCTCGGCCGTGATTTGCGGGAACAGCACACGGTCGAAGGCCGAATCGGGGAAGACGCCGACGCGCAACCGGCCGTCGTCGGCCTGGCGCACCGTCCCGGCGAACGAGGGACGGCCGCTCTGGGCGATCTGGCGCAGCGCGTCGCGAGTCAGCCGGGTCAGGCGCACCAGCGTCCCGACGCCGGCGAACAGCTCCTCGCCGGCCTCCACCGACCCGGGCCGCAGCCCCTTGGCCGCACACGCCGCCTGCAGCCAGTCGTCGGAGGCCGTCATGGTGTCGCGCAGCACCCGGTCGAGCAGATCGGCGCGCGCCGCGGCCGGGCTGCGGACCCACTCCCGGGCGTGCGCCGCCACCTCGTGCACCGCGGCGTCGAGACCGGCCGTGCCCCCACCGCCCATGCCATCACCACCCGCGTCGCCGACCGCGCCCGCGTCGCCGACCGCGCCCGCGTCGCCGCCGAGTTCGGCGGGCGGCACCGCCCCCCGGGCGGTGAAAGTCATTCCCCTAGGTGCGGCAGCACGCTCTCGCTGAGCAGCCGGAGGTGGTCGAGATCGTCCAGATCGAGCACCTGGAGATAGGCCCGGGTCGCCCCGATGGCGCCGAACGCCCGGAGGCGCTCGATCACCTGTTCGGGCGTGCCGGCGGCGCCGTTGGTGCGCAGCTCGGAGGGCTCGCGCCCGATGGCCTTGGCCCGGCGGGCGACCTCGGCCTCGTCGGCGCCGCAGCAGACGACCTGGGCCGCCGAGAGCACGAGGGTGGAGGGATCGCGGCCGCCCTTCTCGCAGGCGGCGCGCACCCGGTCGAATTGGGCCTCGGTGTCGGCCACGCTGCAAAAGGCCAGGTTGAACTCGCTGGCGAAGGTGGCGGCCAGGCGGGGCGTGCGGGCGGTACCGCCACCACCCACGATGATCGGTGGGTGCGGCTGCTGCACCGGTTTGGGGAGGGCCGGGCTGTCCGCCAGCTGGTAGTGCGTGCCCGCGAAGGTGAACTTCTCGCCCGCCGGCGTGTCCCACAGTCCCGTCACGATCGCCAGCTGCTCCTCGAGGCGGGCGAAGCGCTCGCCCAGCGGCGGGAAGGGGATGCCGTACGCCGTGTGCTCCCCGTCGTACCAACCGGTGCCCAGCCCGAGCTCGATGCGGCCCCCGCTCATGGCGTCCACCTGCGCCACCGTGACGGCCAGGATCCCCGGCCAGCGGAAGGTGGACGAGCTCACGAGTGTGCCGAGCCGGATGCGACTGGTCTCGCGGGCCAGTCCGGCCAGGGTGACCCAGGCGTCGGTCGGCCCGGGCAGGCCGTCGCCGCCCATGGTCAAGTAGTGGTCGGAGCGGAAGAAGGCATCGAAACCGCACGACTCGGTGACTTTGGCCACCTCGAGGAGCTGCTCGTAGGTGGCCCCCTGCTGGGGCTCGACGAAGATGCGTAGTTGCATCGGCCCACGCTAACGGCACGCCGCCGGTGCGGGCACGGCCGCCGGTGCGGGACGCCAGGGTGCGGGCACGGCCGCCGGTGCGGGACGCCAGGGTGCGGGCCGGCTGCGCAACGGGCACACTGGCCGCATGGAAATAGGAGTCGTGTTCCCGCAGACCGAATTGGGTGGTGACCGCGCCGCCGTACGCGCTTATGGGGAGGCCGCGTCGGCCCTGGGTTACACCCACCTGGCGGCCTACGACCACGTGCTGGGCGCCGACACCTCGGTGCACGGCGACCTGGGCGGCCCTTACGACTCGCACAACACGTTTCACGAGCCGCTCGTGCTCTTTGCCCATCTCGCCGGGTTCACCGACCTGCGTTTCGCCACCTCCATCCTCATCGGGCCTCAGCGCCAGACCGCCCTGCTGGCCAAGCAGGCGGCCGAGGTCGACATCCTGTGCGGCGGTGGCTTCCGCCTCGGCCTCGGCCTCGGCTGGAACCGGGTCGAGTACGAGGCCCTGGGCTACTCGTTCGCCGACCGGGGCGCCTTCCTCGAAGAGCAGGTCGGCGTGTTGCGCCAGCTGTGGACACAGGAGAGCGTCACGGTGGAGGGGCGGTTCCACCACATCGTTGCGGCAGGCCTGGCCCCGCTGCCGGTGCAACGGCCCATCCCCATCTGGATCGGCGCCTCCGCCCCGGCCGCGCTGCGGCGCGTCGGGCGCCTGGCCGACGGGTGGTTCCCCATGGCCCGCCCCGGCGGCGGGCTCGATGAGGCGCTCGAGATCGTGGCCGAGGCGGCCCGTGGCGCCGGACGTGACCCGGCGGCCATCCAATTCGAGGGCAGGGTCAATTACGTTCCCGGCGACCCCGACCGCATGGCCCTGCACGCTCAGCGCTGGCGCGCCGCCGGGGCCAGCCACCTCTCGGTCAACACCATGGGCGCCGGCCTCGATGGGGTCGATGCCCACATCGCCGCGTTGGCCGAGGTGGCCGCGCTGCTGAAATAGTTGGGTCGTTGATCGAAGGGCCGGGGTCGCGGTGCGGCGGTCAACCCACGGGTTGAGCCGACAGGGTGCCGATCCACCCCACCGGGCCCGCCGGCCAACCCGCCGGCCGATGACGGCAGGGCCGCCCCGACGGACACTGGAGGCATGTCCACTACCGATTACCTCATCAACATCGCCCTCGTCCTTCTGGTGCTCACCCAGATCCGCAACCGCCGGATGGACCTGCGCAGCCTCATCCTCCCCGTCGTCGCCGTGGCCGGCGCCGCGTTCTACTACCTGAAGGGCATCCCCACCGCCGGGAACGACGTGGTGCTCGAGCTCGGTCTCGGCGCACTCGGCGTCCTCCTCGGCGTGGCGTGCGCCCGCACCACGAGCGTGTGGCGTGACGCCGACGGGATGGCGTACTCACGCGCCGGGCTCGCCGCCGCGGTGCTGTGGGTGCTGGGCGTCGGCTCCCGCCTGGCCTTCGAGGTCTACTCCACCCATGGTGGGGCGGGTGCGATCACCCGCTTCAGCGAGTCCCACTCCATCACGAGTGGCGAGGCATGGACGGCGGCGCTGGTGCTCATGGCGCTGGCCGAAGTGATCTCCCGCATGATCGTGCTGCGCGTGCGGGCCGCCCGGGTCTCCACGCCGGCCGGGATGGGTGGCGAGCGGCGCCCGGCGGCGGCATCCGACCTGGCGGCCTGAGCGGACGCCGCCAGGTCCGGGTGTGCGGTCGTAGCCTACGAAGGTGACCGACGTGCATGACACGGTGAGCGACCGCGTGCTGGCGGCACGACAGCGGGCTCGGGATCGGCTGGTGCACCAGGGGGCGCAATTGGGCCCCCTCCGCCTGGTGGTGGCCGCCGTCGTCGTGGGGATTTCCTCGTACGGCAAGCCGGCGCCCGGTTTCCACGGCAAGGCCCTCGTCATCATGGCGTGCCTGGTCGTCGTCGTGGTCGGGATCTTCCTCGTGCGTACACGCAGGGAGGAGGAGGAGACCTCGAACACGTGGCAGCAGGTGATGATCCTGCTCTTGCTGGGCGCGGCGGGCATTGGGCTCGACGCGCTGCAGTCGCAGGCTTCCTCGGAGCTGCCGGCCACCATCGCCATCTTCATGGCGGCCATGCGCTTGGCGCCTCTCGTGGCAGCAGTGGTGGAGCTACCGGTGATGGCTGCGATCGGGATCGTGGCGGGAATCGACTCCGATGCGCAGAACGTCGTCGCCGTGCTCCTGCTGTGCGTGGTGCTCGGTGTTTCCGGCGCCCTCATCCGCCAGTCGCGACTCAACCAGGAGCGGACCGAGCTGCTGCTCGCAGAGCTCGAGGACGCGCGGGACGACCAGGCGCGCGCCGCTGCCGCCGCCGAGCGCACCCGCATCGCGCGGGATCTGCACGACGTGCTGGCCCACTCCCTCTCAGGCCTGGCCATTCAGATGGAGGCGGCACGCCAGCTGGCGCGGAACGACGAGGCGACGCCGGAACTGCGCGACCTGATCGACCGGGCCAGCGATCTGGCCAAGCAGGGCCTGACCGAGTCGCGGCGCGCCGTCGGTGCGCTGCGCGGGGACGATGCGCCCACCGTCGATCGCATCCCCGAACTGGTGGCCCAGTACCGGCGCGACCTCGGGCTCAGCGTGAACCTCCGCGTGGAGGGCGCGCCGCAACCGGTTTCACCCGAGGTCGGCCTGACCCTGTACCGGGCGGTGGGCGAGGCACTCACCAACGTCAGCCGCTACGCGCCGGGGGCCCAAAGCGATGTCTCGGTGCGTTGGTCCGCCGGCGAGGTGTCCCTGCGGGTGGTCGACCACGGTGGCACGGCCGACACGTCTGGCCGCGACGCGGGCGGAGGTTGGGGCCTCATCGGCATGCGCGAGCGGGTGAGTCGTCTGGGCGGACGCTGCCTGGCCGGACCGCAGGGCGCGGGGTGGTCGGTCGACATCGTGGTGCCGGTGTGACCGTGGTGCCGGTGTGACCGTCGTGCCGGTGTGACGCCGGAAGACTCCATCCGGGTCCTGATCGTCGACGATCAGCGGGTGGTCCGAGACGGGCTGCGCATGCTCGTCGGCTTCATCGACGGCGTCGAGGTCGTCGGGTGCGCCGCCGACGGGGCAGAAGCCATCACCATGGCGGCCGACCTGCTGCCCGACGTAATCCTGATGGACCTGCGCATGCCCGAGGTGGACGGCGTGGCGGCCACACGCGCCATCAAGGCGACACAGGAAGTGCACGTCGTGGTCCTCACCACCTACGCCGACGACGAGTCGCTCTTCCCCGCCCTCGAGGCCGGTGCCGCCGGGTACCTGACCAAGGACGCCAGTGCCGAGCAGATCGAGGCAGCCATCGTGGCCGTGCAGCGGGGCGAGACCTGGCTCGATCCGGCCGCCCAGCAGCGCCTGGTGGCCGCCGTCGCTTCGCCCGCGGCTGCCGAGTCCCTGCCGGCGCAGGCGCAGGCGCCCGACACCGGCGGGCCGCAAGGCTCGGCCACCGGGGCCCTGCCCGATGGCCTCACGCCGCGGGAGGCCGAGGTGCTGGCCCTGATCGCCGACGGGCTCTCCAACGCCGAGATCGGCGAGCGGCTCTTCTTGGGCCGGGCCACGGTCAAGACGCACATCAACCGGATCTTTGCCAAGACGGGCGTACGGGACCGGGCTCAGGCAGTGGGCTACGCGTATCGAGCAGGGCTCAGCCACCCGACCGGCTGAGCGACCGGCTCGGCAGAGCGACCGGCAGGCAGAGCGACCGGCAGCGGCTCCTGCGGTGGCCGCGCCCGTGCGTCGAGCGGCCGGAGCGACCATGTGGTCTGGGCGCACGTGCCATTTTTGCAAGGATGGAGGGGTGAGCGATGACGGGAGTGGGTACCCGGGTGCTCCCCCGGGGTGGTACCCAGATCCGGCGGGAGGTCCCGGGCAGCGCTGGTGGGACGGCTACGGCTGGACGGAGGCCACCAACGCCCCGCAGGCCCCCCCACCCCCTCCCGCGCCCACTTGGCCCTCCATGCCACCGCCGCCCTCGGTCCATCACACCATCGCCCCGCCCGGGTATGGCGGCTACCCGAACATGTACCAATCCGGCCCCAACCGCGCCCAGCAGCTGGTGGCCCACGAGCTGCGCCTGGCGCCGCTCGGCCGGGTCGCGATCGCGATCTCCGGGGTCGCCAGTCTGCTCAACTTGATCTTCGCCGTGGACAGCGCGTCGCAGTACCGGGTGTATGGGCATCTGCTGCACCTGGAGATGCAGTCACCGCAGAATCACCCGAACCTCCCGAGCCTGCCCGACTCGGGGGCCCGTGCGCTCGTCTCGCTGCTCGCCATCGCCGCGTTCGTCGTCGCGTTGGTCTGGCAGTTCCGCGCCGCCACGGCGGCGCAGGGGATGGGCCTCCCCGCCAAGCGCTCCCCGGGGTGGGGCGTGGCCTTCTGGTTCATCCCCGTCGTCAACTTGTGGATGCCCTACCAGGCCATCCGCGACTGCCTGGCGCCGGGAGACCCCAACCGCGCCGGCGTGTTGCGCTACTGGCTGTGCTACGTGGGCCTAGAAGTCGGCACCGTCTTGACGATCTTGACACTGTTCTTCTCGACGTTCACCGGGGTGGTCTTCGCCATACTGACCGCGCTGTGCGCCCTCGGTGTCATCGCCTTCGCACCCAGGGTCGTCATCTCCATTGCCGCGGCCCACCGGGCGGCCACCACGCTTTAGGGTGGCGCGGGCCTCGAACAACGACAGGCTCGGACAAAGACAGGAGCGTCAGTGAGCGCAGGACCCGAATGGGGGCCGCTGGTCCAATTGGCCGGCATATGGGAGGACGGCGTCTTCTCCTACGAAGAGGTGTCGATCAGCACGGCAAGCTCCCCGAGCACCTCTCGCACACCGATCGCAACGTCCTGCACCGCATCGCCGAGGCCTGACCCGGCCCGGTAGGGTCAACAAACGCTCCGCTGGAAGGAGGGTCATGTTCGAATGGTCCGAAGAGCATCTGGCGATCCGCGACGCGGTGCGCCGCTTCGTCGAAGAGGAGATCGCCCCGAACGTCGAGGAGCTCGAGCACGGCGACACCCCGCCTTATGAAGTGATACGCAAGCTCTACCGGACCTTCGGCCTCGACGCCCTGGCCCGGGACAGGTTCAAGGGCCAGCTGGAGCGCAAGCTCTCGGACAAACCGGCCCCCGAGCGCACCGAGGGCGGCGGCAACGCCGCCATGACGCTCATTCCCATCATTGAGCTGTGCCACTACTGCCCGGGCATCGTGACCGCGCTCGGGGTGAGCACCGGCCTGGCCGGCGGCACCATCATGAAGAGCGGGACCCCGGCGCAGATGGAGCGCTGGGGCCTGGACCTCCTCACCCTGGACAAAATCGGCGCCTGGGCCATCACGGAGCCCAACTCGGGCTCCGATGCCCTCGGTGGCATGAGGTCGACGGCCCGGCGCGACGGCGAGGAGTACGTCCTCAACGGGAACAAGACCTTCATCACCAACGGCCCCTACGCCGACACCATCGTCTTTTACGCCAAGCTCGACGACGGGAGCGACACCAACCTGCGCCAGCGCCCGGTCGTGACCTTCATATTGGACAAGGGGCTGCCGGGCCTCGAGCAATCCAAGCCCTTCCGCAAAATGGGCCTGCATTCCTCACCCACCGGCGAGCTCTTCCTGACCGACGTGCGGGTGGGCAAGGACCGTCTGTTGGGCGAGACCGAAGGGCGCGGGGGCAACGAGGGCAGCGAGAGTGCCAAGGGCAACTTCGTCACCGAGCGGGCCGGCGTGGCGGCCATGTCGCTCGGCCTCATTGAGGAGTGCCTGAAGCTGTCGGTGCGCTACGCCAAGGACCGCCTCTTGTGGGAGCGTCCGATCTCGGAGTTCCAGCTCATTCAGCTCAAGCTGGCCCGCATGGAGATCGCTCGGCTCAACGTGGAGAACCTCGTCTTCCGCCACATCGAGATGAGCGCCGCCGGGAAGAGCCTCAGCCTGGCCGAAGCCTCCGCCATGAAGCTCTACTCGGCTCAGGCCGCCTCCGAGGTGGCCATGGAGGCGGTGCAGCTCTTCGGGGGGAACGGCTACATGGCCGAGTTCCGGGTCGAGCAGCTGGCCCGCGACGCGAAGGTGTTCCAGATCTACGCCGGGACCGACGAGATCCAGGTCACCCACATCGCCCGCGACCTGCTCAACCGCTGAACGGAGGGCCGAACGTGACGCCGACCCCTCACGGCAACACGGCATCCATCGAAGCGGTCTTCGACGAGATGGTCGACACCCGCCGGGCCGTGCACAGCCGGCCCGAGCTGGCCTTCGAGGAGCGTGCCACGACGGCGCTGATCCGCGACCGTATGGCGGCCCTCGACATCGGCGAGCTCACCCGGGTCTGCGAGACCGGCGGGATCTTCGCCCTCGACGGGGGACGACCGGGCAGCACCGTCGTCTTGCGGGCCGACATCGACGCCCTGCCCATCGACGAGGACCCGGCCCACCCGTTCCACTCCGAGGTGGAGGGCACCATGCACGCCTGTGGTCACGACGTCCACGTGGCCGCCCTGCTGGGCGTGGCCCACGCACTCGGGGCGCAACGCGAGGAGCTGCCCGGGCGCTACATCTTCTTGTTCCAGCCCGGTGAAGAGGCCCTCTGCGGCGCCAAGACCATGCTGGACGGTGGCGCGCTCGAGGCGATGACCGGGGCCCGGCTGGTCGGTTTCCATGTCACCTCACAGATCCCCACCGGGATGGTGGCGCTGCGTGACGGCATCGCCATGTCCGAAGCCCACTCGTTGCGCATCACCCTGTCGGGACCGGGCGGACACGGCGCCATCCCCAGCGCCACGGGCGACGTGATCAAGGCTACGGCCGACCTGGTGGCCCAGCTGGGCACCGTGGCCGAGGGGCTGACCTATGAGGGTGCGAGCTGCGTGTGCAGTGCCGGCATGCTCTCCGCCGGCACCGCCGTCAACGTGGTGCCCACCACGGCCACCGTCGCCGGGACGTTGCGCACGTTCACCCGCGACCAGCGCGAGGAGGCCGGCACGCGCCTGCGCGCCCTCTGTGCCGCCATCGCCGAGACCCACGGCGTGACGGCCCACCTCGAGCTGCCCGAGCACACACCGGCGGTGGTCAACGACACCGCCGTGACCGACCTGGTCGAGGCCGCCGCACAAGCGCTGCTCGGACCCGCGCAGGTGGTGCGCATACCGCCCGCCGGTCCCAGTGACGACGTCAGCGAATTCCTCAACCATCTGCCCGGCTGTTACTTCTTCGTCGGCGGGGCCAACGCCGACGGGACCAGCGGGATGCACCACAGTCCCGGCTTCTCCGTGGAGGATGCCTCGCTCAGGGTCGGCGCCGGCGTGGTGCTCCAGAGCGCCGTCACATTGGCCTCCCCGTAGCATCCCGACCACAATGAGGCCATGAGCGCTGCCGACCTGTTCTCCGTCGCGGGCAAAACTGCCCTTGTCACCGGGGGAACCCGGGGCATCGGCAAGATGATCGCCGAAGGCTTTGTCGAAGCCGGGGCCGCCGTCTACATCTCGTCGCGCAAGGCCGGCGGCTGCGCGGAGGTGGCCGAGGAGTTGTCGGCCAAGGGCACGTGCATCGGCATCGCCGCCGACCTGTCCACCGAGGGCGGCTGCCGCGGCCTGGCCGAGGAGATGGCAGGGCGCACGGCGCGCCTCGACATCTTGGTCAACAACGCCGGCGCCACCTGGGGCACCCCGCTGGCCGAGTACGACGAGACCGCGTTCGAAAAGGTGCTCGCCCTCAACGTCAAGGGCGTCTTCCACCTGACCCGTTTCCTGGTCCCACTGCTGCAGGCGGCCGGGACCACCGACGAGCCGGCCCGCGTGATCAACATCGGCTCCATCGACGCCATCCACGTGCCGATCCTCGAGACGTACGCCTACTCGGCCAGCAAAGCGGCCGTGCACCAGCTCACCCGCCACCTGGCCAAGCGCCTGGCCCCCGCGATCACGGTCAATGCCATCGCCCCCGGCCCCTTCGAGTCCAAAATGATGGCCGCCACCTTGCAGGCCTTCGGCGAGCAGATCGCGGCGAACGCGCCCCTCAAGAGGATCGGGCGTCCCGACGATATGGCGGGCGCGGCGATCTACCTCTCGTCCCGGGCCGGGTCCTACCTCACCGGCGCCGTCATCCCGGTGGACGGGGGGATCGCCACCGTCCGTTGAGCGGCACCGGCGCGCCGCTTCACCGTCTCGGTTTACCGCCTCCGTTTACCGCCTCGGTGCCAGGCTCTGTGGTCCCTTCGGGGGATAGCCGGCACCGGCCCGGATGGCATCGCCCCACGTGGTGAGCAATCGCAGCAACTCGTCGAAGTCGTCGCCCAAGGATCGGACCATGACGGTGCACTGGCGGTCGGTGGCAACCTCGATGTTCTCGCGCACGGTGCGGCCGAATTCGGTCAGCCCCCCGTCGTCGATCAACGCGTGCTCGCGCATGTGCGCCTCGGCCACATCGAGGTCGGCGCTCGACCAGGCCCGGGTGCGCACGTAACTGCGCAGGGGCAGTCCCCAGTAGAGCTCGGAGAGGAGGCCGATCTCTGGGCCCTTGAACCCGCTGGAGATCCAGGCCGCCGTGTGCGAGTCACCCCGGTACTCGCGGGCCAGGTCGGCCAGGCGCCACATGTCGCCCAGCGGCGTCCCGGGCAGCCCAAGGTTGCTGAGGCCGGCATAAAGAGGGCGGCCCTCCGGCCGCAGCGGCGCCGTGGCCCGGGACAAAAGCTCGGTGACCCGCGCCAGGCCTTCGGGCTCCTCCCCGAGGATGCGGGCCAGTTGCGCCGTTGCACCATCCGTGCGGGCTGCGCAAATGGTGGCGGCGTCGGTGACGCCCCAGCCGAAGTGCACCCCGCGCACGACCGTCTCGGGATTGAAGACCGCGAAGGCGGCGGCCACCACTTCGCCCGGCACCTGGCCCATGACCGAGCCCCGGCTGGTGAAGTAGGCCGGGCCGTCGGGCAGCTGCACCCCGTTGTCGAGCGCGCCGGGGCTCGGCGCAAAGCCCAACTTCTCGTAGTTCTGGTGGCATTCGGCGGCGAAGTAGACCTGCCCGGCCACGGGCTCGAGGGCCGTGGCCAGCCGACGGGTCAGTGGCTCGAGGTGCTTGTCGATGGTCATGGGCCAACCCTAGGCCGGCACGTCCCACCTTTTTCGGGCGCCCCAAGGACGATCACGCACTCCGATCCGCCGTAGCGTTCGTGGCATGACCGCACCCGCAGAGCAGGCATGGAGTCACCCTTCACCGGGGCTGTGGCGCATGCGCGTGGCCGAGTTGGCCACGCTCACTGCGCTGGTCGCCCTCGTAGTCGGCAGCTCCTTCGGGGCCGCGCTGGGTGCCCTCGCCGGAGTGATCAGCGTGGTGGTGGTGCTGGCCGCCGGGATCGTCTCGTCGTGGTACGTGCGCAACCGCTTCCGGGCCTGGCGCTACCAAGAGCGCCACGAGGACCTGATCGTGGCGCGCGGTGTCCTGGTGCGCCGGCTCTCGGTGGTCCCTTACGGCCGGATGCAATTCGTCGAGGTGACGGCGGGACCGATTGAGCGCATGTTCAAGCTCTCGACCGTCAAGCTCCACACCGCGGCCGCGGCCAGCGACGCCCGCATCCCCGGTCTGGCGCGCGACGAGTCCACCCGGCTGCGCGATCGGCTCACCGAGCTCGGCGAGTCCAAAGCGGCCGGCATGTGAGAGCGGACCTCGACCGCGAGGGCGGCTGGCAACGGCTGCACCCGCTGTCGCCGCTGGCCCGCATCGGCCGGCTGGTGCCCATCGTCGTCCTCTCGCTCGTGCTGTCCCTCGCCCACGCACACGGGGGTGGAGCCGGCGAGGTCGTCTACCTCATTGTGGTTGCGGTGGCCTCGGCCATCTTCGGCTTCGTCAACTGGCTCGTCACCCGGTGGAAGATCGAGGGCGAGACATTGCGTATTGAGACCGGCCTCATCCGGCGCGACTCCAAGCAGCTCCCGCTGGCCCGTATCCAGGCCGTCGACGTGGTGCGTCCCCTGTTGGCCCGGGTCCTCGGCGTCTCCGAGCTGCGCATCCGCCTGGCCGGGTCGGGTTCCTCCGACGGCCGCCTGGCCTACCTCTCCGAGGCGCACGCCCTGGAGCTACGGGCCCGCCTGTTGACCAAGCCGGGCGATGCGGGCCCCGTCGCCGCCGGGGCGATGGCCCCGGGGGTCCCCGGGACACTCCTCGCCGCGCCCGAGCACATCATGGCCGAGGTGCCCAGCGGCCGCCTGGTCGGCTCCGTGCTGATCTCGGGCCTCTCCCTCGTCCTCGTGGCGATCGCCGTCACCCTGCTCGTCCTGGCGGTCACCGCGCCCAAGGCCGCGGCGGCGGCGGGCGCCTTCCTGGCCATCTACATCTTCAGCTTCGCCAGCGGGTTGTGGCGCCGGCTCTCGACGTACTTCCATTTCGTGGCCGTGGAGGCCCCGGAGGGGATCCGCATCCGCCGCGGCCTGCTGCAGACGGTCTCGGAGACCATTCCGTTCGGCCGCATCCAGGCCGTGCGCCAGATAGAGCCGCTGCTGTGGCGGCCGCTGGGCTGGTGCCGGCTGGAGGTGGACATCGCCGGAGCCGGGCGCAAGAACCAGCGGGGCGAGGGTTCGACGGTGGCCCGGAAGTCGCTGCTGCCCGTAGGGACCGACCAGGACGCCTGGCACCTCATCGACCGGCTGACCGGGGGGACCCTGCCCAACGTGACGCGGCCGCCGGCCCGCGCCCGCACGAAAGCTCCCTTGAGCTACCACTTTCTCGCCGCCGGGTACGACGGCGCCCACGCCGTGAGCGTGACGGGACGCCTGCGCAAGGTCACGACATGGATCCCGCTCGAGAAGTCGCAGAGCATCCGGCGCGTGCAGGGCCCTGTCCAACGCCGGCTGGGGCTGGCCACCGTCCACGTCGACGCGGCGGGCAAGGAGACGCGCGTCGAGTTCCGTGACCGCGCCGTCGAGGAAGCGGACCAACTGGTCGAAGTGCTCTCGGACCTCAGCCGGGAGGCCCGGCGGCACCGGGCCGCACCGCCGGTGGAGCGCGCCCCCGACGTGGGTGCCGCCATCCCGTCGGGTTGGTACCCGGACCCCTCGGGGCGCCACCAACAGCGCTACTGGCGCGAGGGGGTGTGGACCGAGCACGTCAGCGACAACGGCGCCACCGCGATCGACGCGCCGTAGAAGCGGCGTCGCGCCCGGGCGTGCTCGCTCGTGACGTTCGCCGGCGCCGTCTAGGGTGACCGCCGTGCTCGGCTGCGCACTGCTCGATGAGCTCCCCCACCGCCAGAGCCGCGAGGGCGATGACATCGTGGTGGAGCTGGACATGCGCGACGACCTGCGCGGCCCGGCCGGCTCGCTGCACGGGGGCATCGTGGCCGCCCTGGTCGACTGCGCCGGCGCCAGTTGCGTGGCCGCGGCAGGGGATCGGCCGGTGGCCACCCTGCAGACCTCGGTCGAGTACCTGGCCGCGGCCCGCGTTGGGCCGATCCGCGCCGTGGCTTCACTCTTGCGGGCGTCCAGCGCCTTCGGCGTGGCCGAAGTGAAGGTGTTCGACGTCGGCCGGGACAACCGGCTCGTGGCGGCGGCCCACGTGACGGTCAGTTACCTCGAAGGAACGAGCTTCGAACGCAAGGTGCGCTGAACTCGAGCGGGTTCCTACTCCGTCGCGGCGGTGAACACCATCGGGAAGTGATCGATGGAGCGGATGTTGGGCGTGTACTCGAGCGTGTGCCCGGGCTGCACGGCGTACTCGGGGATGCGCCGGTGCCACTCGCGCAGCGCCACCCGCAGCTCCATGCGGGCCAGGTGTGAACCCAGGCAGCGGTGGATGCCTCCGCCGAAGGCGATGTGGCGGTTCACTTCCCGGTCGAAGCGCACCGTGCCGGCGTCCTCGACCTCAGCCTCGTCGGTGTTGGCCGACCCGAGCATCAGGATCACCGAGTCGCCCTTGTGCACCGGGCAGCCGGCCACCGTGGTGTCCTCCACGGAGGCGCGGGCCACCATCATCACGGGCGTCTCCCAGCGCAGCAGCTCCTCGATGGCCGAAGGAATGAGGCCCGGGTCCTCGACCAGCTGCCGCCGGTGCTCCGGGTGCTGGGCCAGGTGGGCGAACATGCAGTCCAAGGTGGCGGTCACCGTGTCGAGGCCGGCAATGAGGAAGAGGAAGCAGATGTCCAAGATGTCCTCGCGGGTCAGCTTGTGCCCCTCGACCTCTGCACTGAGAAAGCGGGACACCAGGTCGTCCTCACTCTGCATCTCGCGCCGGTCCAGTACCCCGTTGAAGTATTCGTAGATGGAGTCAGCCACCTTCTGCTGGTGCGCATCGGCCGTCTCGCTCCCGTACGGGGTCCCGGTGACATGGTCCGGACGGATGATGCCGTCCTTCATGGCCAAGAAGCGGTCGAGCTCGTCGAGCGGAAGCCCGAGCAGCGTGAGGAAGACCTGCGAGGGGTACGGCACCGAGAACTCGGCGGCGAAGTCCACCTCACCCCGGTCGATGAAGCGGTCGATGAGATCGTTCACCAGGACGGCCACTTCCTCCTCCATGGCGGTCATGATGCGGGGCGCAAAGATCGGGTCGAGCAGCTTGCGGTACTTCTTGTGGTCAGGGGGGTCGATCTGCAGCGGGATGAGCGGGCGGACGTTCTTGAGATTCACCGCCGACATGTTGGAGGTGAAGGTCTCGGGGTGTCGCAGCGTCTCGTCGATGTCCGCCTTGCGGCTGAGCAGCACTGCTCCCTCGAGGGCGAGGACAGGGCTGCCATCGCGCAGCGCCTTGAACACGACCTGCGGATTGGCGGCATCCATGCCCAGACCCATGGCCGCTGTATCCCCTTCGGGTGCGGCATCGGGTGCGGCATCGGGTGCTTCAGTTGTTGCGTCCATCGGTCCCCTCCCGGGTGATCGTCTTGTCAATAACAGTCACAACTCGGCGCCGTGCCATCACGGCCTGCCGGCCGACGACATGGCCCCGCCGCACGGCGGCAGCAGCAGCCCGTTGATGGACTGCACCAGGGCGCGGTCGCCCGGCTCGGGGATGATGAAGCTCGAGGCGAACAGGCGCACGACGACATCGACCAGCTGGGCGCGGCTGAGATTGCCCGAAGCCACGGCCGGCACGGTGTCCAGCGCGTCCCCCAGCTGGGCCAGCAGCGCGGCCTGCAGCTTGGGTAGGTGCACCAGCAGGTAGCCCAGGACGAATCCCGGCTCGGACTCGAACAGGGCACGCGCCGGGTGCGTCCGGATGTAGTCGAAGGCGAACGCCACCAGGGCCTGCATCCGTTCAGTGGGATCAACGCCTTCGGCCAGGGCGCCCGCCAGCCCGTCGGTGAACTTCTGCTCGTCGTAGCGCGCCACCGCGTCCATGAGGCGCGCCTTGCTCGGGAAGTAGCGGTAGAGGGTGCCACGCGACACGCCGGCCGCCTCGCTGACCTCCTGCATCCCGAGGCGCTTGACGCCGCGGCGCCCCAGGAGCCCGAGCGTGGCACTGAGGATGCGCTCCTCGGTGGAACCGAAGTCGAGCCGATCCGCCGCCGGGAGGGTGGTGGCCGTGGTGGGAAGGCCGACGGGCAACGGAGGATGGACGGCGACGCTCACTTGGGACAGATTAGACATATTCCGTCGGTTTTGTCTCGCGGTGAACCGAGAGGTCAGCCGGCGACGGGCTCTGCACCGGCGACCGCGAAGCTCGGGGTCTCGCCGGTGAAGGGGTGGAGGGCGCCGTCGCCATCCCGGGCATCGCCCTGGTAGCGGATCCGGTACTGCCCCGCCACGGCATCGGGGGGGATGTCCCACGAAACGGTGACCTCGGAGGCGCCCCGGCCCACCCGCTTCCAGACGAAGCGCGTCTCCCAGTCCCCATCGTCGTGCACGCGGTGCCATTCCTCCCCCGCCTGCCGCTGCACCTCGAGGTAAGTGCCACCGCGGTGCAGGTCGTTGTTCGGGTGTGTGCCCACGAAGACAACGCTGACCCGTTCCCCGGCCCTGTAGCGCGGGCGCGGTGCCACCACCACGGCACCGAACGAGTGGCCCGGCGGCGCGCTGTCGGGCAGGGTGCGGTCGCGGCGGGAGCGCTGGCGGTGCGACAGGTCGGCCGTACCCGGGCCGGGGTCGACGACGATCCCCTCCCGCATGGCGGTGGCGAGGCCGGCGGCCGCCTGCACCAGCGCGGGCAATTCCCAGCGCCCGAACAAGGTGCTCGCCCCCTCATAGCGCTGCTCGTCGTACTCCTCGGGCGTGGTGACGTAGTGGATGTACCCGTTGGAGTACCCCGCGACCAGCACATCGTGCACATCGGCCTCCACTATCTGCGCCACGGCGCGGCGCAGGCGCAGGCCGGCCGTGATGGTGACCTCGCCGGGGATCCCGATCAGGTAGAGCGGCCCGATGCGCAGCAGTTGCACCGGAACCCGCTGGGCCACCAGAGGCAGCAGCTGCTGGTTGAGCGCGCCGCCAGGGAGCACGATCCCCTTGGGGGCCTGGGAGTCGCGCAATCGTGGCGACCACCGGTACGCGAGCCGGGAAGGCCAGTCCCACCACGGATTCGCCCCCTCGCGGAAGCCGGCGAAGGCGGGCCCGTCGACCCCGGCGCCGGCGAATGACGCCGCTCCCCCAGCCGGCCCGCTGGTGGCATGGACCCGGCCGTCGGCGGTGAAGGGCGGACCGACGCGCACACGCGCCATGTCCACGTAGACGGCGCGCGCGTCGATGGGCCCGGCGATCGTCCGCCCCTCTCCCGCCGCCAGTGCAGCGGCCGCCTCGTACTGGCGCAGACCGATGCGGCGGGTGTTCTCGAACTCGTCCTCGGTGGGGCCGCTGCCCGGGCGCAAGTTGAGGTTGGGCGACATGTCGCCGGCGTTGGTCTGCGCGAAGGCCCCGATGAATGCAGGAGGCGCGTCGAGATCGGACAGGTAGTCGACCCCGGCGACATCGTGCTCCCAGTGGTAGCCGGCGTAGCCCTTGTTGTCGGCGCTGATCAAGCGGTTCCGGTTGGTCATCGATGTGTTGTGGGTGGCGAACCAGTTGACCGCCCCGACCACGGTGCCCTCGCGCTCGATGCGCAGCAGCGTCGTCTGCGGGTCGATCGCATCGGGGAAGAAGGCACGGTCCGCCTCCGGGTTGCGCGCGAACGCCGCCAGGGAGCGGTTCACGCTGGCATGGTGCAGCGCGCCGTGGGACAGGACCAGGTGGGAAGGGGCCAGGTCGGCGTGCGCCCGGGCGACGGCCTCGAGGATCCCGTCAACCAGGGCTCCGAACGTCTTGGGGCGGAAGCCCTTCGTGTTCGAGTTGTAGAGCAGGTGGTGGGCATACCCGCCCGGCGCGCAGTGGGTATGGGTGGCCGTCACCATGACGTTCGTTGTCGTGTAGGCGGTGCCGTAGCGCGCACCGAGCCGGCGCAGCACCTCCTGGTGCACGCTGTCGAACACGAGCGGGAGGTCGTTGACGATCAGGAGCACCCGGGCACCCTGCGCGCCGTGCGCGAAGACAAAGGCGCGGGAACGTTGGCGGGTGTGGATGCCCTCGGTCTGCTGGTCGGCCTTGCCGTAGCCGAGCATCCCGCATTCGGCCGCTTCTCCGGTGATGTCGGCCAGGCCACGTCCGACCAGGAACGTCGCCTCGCTCACGACGCCCCACCGTAGGGCACGCGCCGGCGCCCTCCGACGAGAGCATCGGCGTTGGTAGCGTGCCTCGGGTGCGCATCGTCTCGCTGCTCCCGTCGGCCACCGAGATCCTGTTCGCCGTGGGCGCCGGGGCCGACGTCGTGGGCGTGACCTTCGAATGTGATTTCCCGCCCGAGGCGCGCCGGTGCCGGATCGTCTCGGATACCACGTTGCCCCAGGGCCTCACACCTGTGGAGATCGACGCCGCGGTCCAGGCCCTGATGGCGGCGGGGGAGGATCTCTACACGCTCGACGAGGGGGCGCTGCGCGAGATCGACCCCGATCTCGTGGTGACACAGGACCTCTGCGCGGTGTGCGCCGTCGATGTGAGCGAGGTGGACAAGGCGCTCGAGCACCTGGGCTGCCGGGCCGAAGTGCTCACACTCGATCCCATGACGCTCGACGAGGTCCTCTCGTCCATAGCGACCGTCGGGCGGATCACCGCCAACGAGGAGCGGGCGACGGCACTGCTGGCATCCCTCCGCCAACGCCTGGACGCCGTCTCCGCCGCGGTGGCGGGGCGCCCCCGGCCCCGCCTGGCCGTCGTCGAATGGACCGACCCGCCCTTCTGCTCGGGCCACTGGTTGCCCGACATGGTCACCGCAGCCGGAGCCGAGCCCGTGCTCGGGGTCAGCGGCGCGCGCTCGGAGCGGATCGCGTGGGGCGATGTCACGGCGGCGCAGCCCGATGCGATTGTGGTGGCGCCGTGCGGCTACCGCCTCGAGGGGGCGCGGCAGCTGGCTGAGGAGGTGGTCCGCCGCGGGGTCCTTCCGGCGGGCGTCCCGGTCTGGGCGGTCGACGCGGATGCGGCGTTCGTGCGCCCGGGACCACGGGTCGTCGACGGGGTGGAGGCGCTGGCCCATATCGCGCACCCGACGGCGGTGGCCGCGCCCCCGGGCATGCTGGCGCGGGTACCTGACGGGGGGACCGCTACCCGCGCGTCCTAGCGCGCACGCCGTTTGCCCCCTGGGAGAGCGGCCCGACCGCCTCAGCATTGGGGATACCGCCGGTCGGGGGCACGGCGGTGGCGCCTCGGGACGTGCGGGCAACAGCGCGGGCGTGGCGCACCTGCGAAATCACCTCGACGGCGTGGCGCCGGCGGGCGGCACCCTGTGCGGGGTCCAAGAAGTAAGCCACCGAGAACCCGACCCCCGAGACGATCAACCGCCCGGCCGATCTCCTGGCCCGGTGGGCCCAGCCCCCGGCCGCGTGCAGCGTTCCTCTCGGGTCGATCGCCATGGGCTGCGCCTCCTTCCCCGCCAGCTTGTCTCCTTTTCGCCTTACCCGGGAGCGCGCTGTCGAAAACCCCTGGCACGGGCCTCGCTCCCCGGGGACAGCGGCCCTCGGACTAACAGGCCGATGGAGCTCTGGTCAGGTCTTTTACTCGACAGGTCCCGGCTTTCCGGCCCTGGCAGGCGCGTTCGGCGCCTATTTTGCGCCCCCGGCGTGAGCACCTAAGGTGGGCGCCGTCGTGGGGAAAGGGTGAAACGGTTGGGTCGGAAGCGCGCGTGCCTTTGGGGCCTGCTGATCGGGGCCCTGGCCGCGGGGACAACCAGCGCAGGGGAGCCCTCCCCGGCGGGGGCGGCGGTCGTCCCCCCCGAGCACCCGAGTGCCAACTACCAGCCGCTCACCAACTACAGCGGGTCGTGCGCGCCGGATAGCGCGCCGACGGCGTCATGCCCGGCCGGGTTGGGCACCATCGACGCCCTCCGGGCCGCCGAGGGTGTCGTGCCCATGACCCTTCCCACGAACTTCTCGTCCCTCACGACGCAAGAGCAGATTTACGTCGTGGCCAACCTCGAGCGCGTCGACCGCGGGCTCCCCCCAGTAGTGGGTCTGTCCCCCTCCCTCGACGCCGACGCCCAGGCCGGCGCCGTCAACGCCAGCGACCCCGCCCTCCCCCCGTACGGGAGCGACGCCGGCGCCAACTGGGGCCAGTCGGGCAACATCTTCTCCACCGACCAACTCTGGATGTACGAAGACGGCTGGAGCGGGGACAGCACGACCAACGAAGGGTGCACGTCACCCGGCGCGCCCGGATGCTGGGCGCACCGGGACAACATCTTGGGCGCCTACCCGAGTCCCAGCCTCATGGGCACCGGCGCAGCATCGGTGGGTGCATCCATGGAATCGGTGGCCGAGGTGTTCGTGGGAACCGACATGCAGGACTCCCCTGACTTCGACTGGTCCTCGGTCACCACCCACCTTCCCGTGGGCGTCGGCGCATCCGCGAGCATTTCCTCATCACCGGGCAGCACCCAGGGTGGGTCGGTGGAGTTGTGGGCCTCGGGTGAGGCGATGAACGTGGGGCTGTCCCTCCAGGGCGGCAACGGGGTCTTCTCGCTGGCGACCACCACCTGCGACATGGCCGTCGGTCAGTCGTGCGCCGCTACCGTCGACTTCACGCCTCCGGCCGTCGGGGAGTACGCCGCCACGTTGTCGGTGAGCGGACCGAACGGGGTGCAGGACGTGCCTATCGAAGGAGTCTCCAGCCGCGGCTACCGATTGGTCGGCGGTGACGGCGGCGTGTTCACCTTCGGCGGCGCGAGCTACTTCGGCTCGACCGGAGACCTACATCTCAACGCACCCATCGTGAGCATGGCCGCCACGCCTGACGACGGGGGGTATTGGCTGGTGGCCGCCGATGGCGGCATCTTCAGCTTCGGTGACGCCGGGTTCTACGGCTCGGCCAGCGGCCTGGCCCGCGGCTCGCCCGTCGTGGGCATCGCCGCCACGCCCGATGGCGGGGGGTACTGGCTGGTGGCCGCCAACGGGGCGGTCTTCGGCTTCGGCGACGCCGCCTACCGCGGCTCTGCCGCGGGCCTGAGCCCGGGCGCCCCGATCGTGGGCATAGCCCCGACGCCGGACGGGGGCGGCTACTGGCTGGTGGCCTCCGACGGGGCGGTCTTCAGCTTCGGGGACGCCTCGTTCTTCGGCGCGGCCGACGGCCTCCACCTCAACGCGCCCATCGTGGGCATGGCCCCCACGCCGGACGGAGGCGGCTACTGGCTGGTGGGCTCCGACGGCGGAGTCTTCGGCTTCGGCGACGCCGCGTTCTACGGTTCGACGGGCGGCCTCCGCCTCAACGCGCCCATCGTGGGCATGGCCGCCACGCCGGACGGAGGCGGCTACTGGCTGGTGGGCGCCGACGGAGGGGTCTTCAATTATGGCGACGCCGGGTTCTATGGTTCAACCGGTGCAACGCGGCTCAACTCGCCGGTGGTCGGACTCGTGGTAGGCCAGCCTGGCTCGTAGCGATGACACGACGAGGATGGCTGCTCTTCGTCGCCATGAGTGTCATCTGGGGCATCCCCTACCTGTTGATCCGGGTGGCGCTCCGCGACCTGTCGCCCCCGCTCGTGGTGTTCGCCCGCACCCTCCCCGCCGCGGTCCTGCTGCTCCCACTCGCACTGCAGCGCGGTCACCTGCGCGCCGTGCTGGCCAGCTGGCGCTGGGTCCTCGCCTTCACCATGGTCGAGATGGCCGTGCCGTGGCTGTTGCTGTCGCGGGCTGAGCAGAAGCTGTCGAGCTCGGCGGCGGGCCTCCTGATCGCTGGCGTCCCGCTGGTGGCCGCGCTGGTGTACCGGTTGAGCCCGCACAACGACCGCCTCACCGGGCGTGGCTTATTCGGGCTGGTGGTCGGGTTCGCCGGGGTCGCCGTGCTCGTCGGCTTCGACGTCGGCCACTCCGACCTGTCCGCCGTCGGTGAGATGGGGGTCGTCGTGCTCGGCTACTCGCTCGGCCCGCTCATCGTGAGCCGCCGCCTGCACGACGTGCCGAACCTCGGCGTGGTGGCCGTAGCCGTCACCCTTACCGCCATCGGCTATGCCCCGTTTGCGCTGACGCGGCTGCCGCACCACCTCGGCGGCGAGGTCGCCGCAGCCGTGCTCGGCCTCTCCTTCGTCTGCACCGCTCTGGCCTTCTTGCTCTTCTTCGAACTCATCGCCGAAGTGGGGCCGGCCCGCTCCACCGTTATCACCTACATCAATCCGGCCGTGGCCGTCCTGCTGGGCGTGACGATTCTGAACGAGCCGTTCACCACCGGCATCGCCATCGGCTTCCCGCTCATCTTGGCCGGATCTGTGCTGGCCACCTCGCGCCAGGTGCCGGTCCCCTCCGGAGCCCCGCACGGCGCAGCGCCCGGCGCTGTCTCATGACGAGGGCGATGTCGACGTGGACGTCGACGTCGACCCGCTGGGCGCCAGCGCCTGCCAGAGGAGGCCGGAAAGCCCTTCGACCGCCGCGATCCCACCGGCCTCGGTGGCATTGGCGTTCGTGAGCACGGCGATGACGTAGTCGCGCCCCGCGCCGTCGACGTAGCCGATGCTGTTGATCTGCCAGCCCCCGCTGTCGAGCGGCAGCCATCCGTTCTTGAGGGCCACGGTCACGCCGGGTGCCACGCCGGCGGAGACGCCCCACGCCTGGTCCGCCTCGACGTGGGTCATGAGGTTGAGCGCGTAGTTCTGTGAGCCTGTCGTGAGCACCGGATTGGGATAGGCGACCGTACGGAGCAGCTGCACCTGGTCCGCTGCCGTCGTCGTCGACAGTCCCCAGTACCCGGCCTCGTCCGGGTCCGTCTGGGTGAGGCCGGCCGCGGCATCGAAGGCGCTGACGGCGCGCGAACCCCCTTCGGCGTCCCACAGATCCTGGGCGTCGTCGTTGTCGCTGTGCTCAATCATGTCCACGCTGAGCGACTGGTCGTTCGGACTCAGCGCGTCACCGTCCGCTTGGCCCTGTGCCAACAAGGTGGCCAAGATGTCCACCTTCATGATGCTGGCGGTGGACTCGGCGACCCCGGGTCGGTACAGCGATGTGACGCCGGTGACCTCGTCGTACACCGCTGCGGTGAGGCCGTCGGTGGTGCCCGCCAGATACGAGGCCACCGCGGGGAGCGTAAAGAGGTCGCCGTCTCCGGGAGACACGCGCTGGCTCGCGGCGACGGCGGTGGACCCGGTGGTCGTATTCCCCCGCCGGTTTGCCTGCTGCGACGGCCGGCGCGGCGGCGCGGCGCGCAGCGCGTAGGCACCACCGGCCACCCCGACGAGGACCACGCAGACGGCGCCGGCAAGCTGGCGGCGATGGCGCCGCCGGATGGCTCTGCGCCGGGCCACCCTCGACCCGGCGGCGGCACCTGGCGCTACATCAGTGCGGGCAGTCGCACGCGGACCTCGTCGCGACATGGGGCAATCGTACGGGACGAGGCCGCAATTCTGAGGGAATTCGCCACCAAGTGAGGATCACCGGTGACTTGTCACCCGACCGTTCGTCCACATTTCGATGGAAAGACCCCTCCTGGCACGCATCGTCGTGGTCTTCGCGGACGGTAGACGCCAGGTGACGCCCCTCGCCGGTGACGGCGCGCCGGACATGGCTGTGATCGACGCGCTGGCCCGCAGACGGCTGGCCGCGCAGCGTATCGGCGCCCGCATGTGCCTGCGTGATGTGTCGCCGGCGCTGGCCGAATTGCTCGAGTTGGCCGGGCTAGGCCGAGAGATGAGCGGGGAGCCCGAAGGTTGGGAAGAGCCTCTCGGTGTCGAGGAAGGAATGGATGCCGGAGATGAGACCCCCTGAGATCTCCATGACATGGAGGGCCCAGGGCGAGTAGCCACCCGCAGGGTCGGGCTTGTACTGGGCGAAAGCCGGGCTGCCGCAGGCCGACGTCTCCACCAGGCGCGAACCCCGGCACGGGCTTCCCGGACCGAGCATGAACTGCCCGATGTCGCCAGCCCCTCGTATCCACATGGCAAAGGGCGGCATCGACTGGACGGCGTCGTCACGTAGCAGGCGGGTCAGCTCGTCTATGTCGTAACGCTCGAACGCGTCCACGTAGCGGGCCAGCAGCTCGCGCTGGTCGGCGTCGATCGCGCGGGCCGCGGTGCTTCCGTCGATCGTGGCCATAGTGGCGCGGGCGCGCTGCAGGGCACTGTTGACGGCCGGCACGCTGGTGTCGAGGAGCTCCGCGACCTCGGCGGCCTGCCAGCGCAAGACCTCGCACAAGATGAGGACGGCGCGCTGGCGCGCCGGCAGGTGCTGGAGGGCGGCCACGAAGGCCAGACGGATGCTCTCGCGCACCGCGGCCTGCTCGGCCGGGTCGAGATCTTCAGGCACCACCCGGGCGTCCGCGATCGGCGAGACCCAGGAGTTCTCAGGCAGCTGAGGGGCCAGCGACGACTCCACCGGCGGGCGCGAGGGCCCCATCTCCATGGGGCGCGCCCGGCGCTTGCTGCCCCGGAGCTGATCGAGACAGATGTTGGTGGCGATGCGGTAGAGCCACGAACGGAGGCTCGAGCGCCCCTCGAACCTGTCGGCGGCCCGCCAGGCCCGCACCATGGTCTCTTGCACCGCGTCTTCGGCGTCGTACCCCGAGCCGAGCATGCGGTAGCAGTAGCCGGTGAGCTCCCGGCGATAGTCCTCCAGTTCGCTCGGAGCGGGCGCGGGCCGACTCAGCGTCACGGTCCCGGATCCTACGGCGTCGATCACCACACAGCTACGACGAACCGGGGGGCCGGGAGTCATCGCGGCCGTTTCGAATTTATCCACAGGAAATAGCCGGGAAATGCGCTCCTTCCCTGCTCAAACTCGGCTGATTCCCAGATTGTCGCCATATCGTAACGAAAGTGTCTCATTCCCACCCAGCGTTGCGGAGGGGCCTGACGTCGTCGTCGCCTGCCCCCCGCGGGCGGCCCAAGCTGTGAGCGCGACGGAGCGGGCAGCCACGTGGCGGGAGCATCCACTGGTCCGCCACCCGCTGGTGCGTCGGATCACCGGGTACAGCGCGGGGTCCGTGGTGGCCGTCATCCTCAGCGAGATCGCCTTCGCCGCCGCCTACGGCTGGGGTCACAGCGGCACCACCCTGGCCTCGGCCGCCGGTTTCGTGGGCGGTGCGGTGCCCAACTACATCCTCAACCGGCGCTGGGCCTGGCGTGACCGCCGGGGTCGCAGCCGCCGTTCCGAGATCGCCCTGTACATGGCCGTCGCCGTGTGCAGCTTCGTTGTGTCGGCCCTCGTCACCCACTGGGCCGAAGGTACGGCCCACCACCTGACCGCCGTACGCGGCTGGCAGGTGGCCCTGATCACGGGCGCCTACCTGTTGGTGTCCGCCGTCTTCTTCGTCGTGAAGTTCGTGATTTACGAGACGGTGGTGTTCACCAAGGCGCCCGAGGCAATCCGTGAGCTGCACGTGGAGGACGCCGCGCTCGGCGCGCTGCGCCACGCCACCCCATCCACGGTGAACCGGGGGGACGCCCTCAGCGCGTAGGCACCGGACGGAGGACGCGCGGAGTGCCATAGGGTCCCCCCATGCACCTGGGTATCCACTTCGCCAACTTCACCTTCCCGGGCGGTGCCGAGGCACTGGCCCCCACCCTGGCCGCCACCGCGTGCGCGGCCGAGGAGGGAGGGTGTACGACGTTCACGCTCATGGACCACTGGTTCCAGATGGAGGAGTTCGCCTCCGCCCGCGAGCCCATGCTCGAGGGCTACACGTCGCTCGGCTACCTGGCCGGGCTGACCGAGACGATGACCCTGAGCCTGCTGGTCACCGGGGTGACCTATCGCCACCCCGGCCTGCTGGCCAAGATCGTGACCACCCTTGACGTCCTGTCGGGTGGACGGGCCCAGCTCGGCATCGGCGCCGCCTGGTACGAGCGCGAGCACAGGGCATATGGCGTGCCCTTCCCGCCGCTGGCCGAGCGCTTCGAGCGGCTGGAGGAGGCGCTGCAGATATGCCACCAGATGTGGAGCGACGACGATGGCCCGTACGAGGGCCGCTACTACCACCTGGCCGAGACCATCTGCTCGCCACGCCCGATCCGCCAGCCGGCGCCGCGCATCCTCGTGGGGGGAAGCGGTGAGAAGAAGACCCTACGCCTGGTCGCCCGCTATGCCGACGCGTGCAACCTGTTCGCTCCCGAGCCATCGGTGGTGGCCCACAAGATCGACGTGCTGGCGCGTCATTGCGAGCGCGAAGGCCGCGACCCCGCAACCATAGAGAAGACCATCCTCAGCTTCGCCAATCCATTGGACGACGTCGACGGCTTCCTCAAAGGCATGGAGGAGTACGGCGCCCTCGGCGTCGATCTGGTCGAAGTGATGCCTCTCGTCCCCGACCCTGCCGCGTGGGCGGCCCAGCTCGGCGAGCGGGTGGTGCCGAGGCTGCGCGAGATCTGATTTCGCGTCATGCCGCGCGCATAGCACCGATGGCGCCGCGAACAAAGCCTTGACACGGCAGTTGATCCCTGCTCCCATGTGCCCCGGGGGATTGGTACATCGATCGGCGTGCTGTCTGCGCCGGGGGGCGGACACGATGACAATTGCTCCAGAGGCACCGAAAGGCGCAGCCGTTCCCGAATCGGACGAGGCGCAGCTGCACGCGCTGGGCTATGCCCAGGAGCTGCGGCGGAGGATGGGGGGCTTCTCCAACTTCGCCGTGTCGTTCACCATCATCTCGGTGCTGTCCGGCTGCCTTACCCTCTACTACTTCGGCATGACCTACGGCGGTCCCGTCGACATCGTGTGGGGCTGGGTCATCGTCGGGACCATGACCACCATCGTGGGCTTGGGGATGGCGGAGATCGCTTCGGCGTACCCCACCGCCGGCGGTCTCTACTACTGGTCCGCCAAGCTCTCGAAGAACAACCCCGGCGCGTGGAGCTGGTTCACCGGGTGGTTCAACCTGCTGGGACAGGTGGCCATCACCGCCGGCATCGACTACGGCTTCGCCACCTTCTTCAGCGTGTTCTTGAACCTGACCCTGGGGTACAAGGACACACCCGGCTACGTACTGATTGTTTACGCCGGCATCCTCATCGTGCACGGCATCCTCAATACGTTCGGGGTGCGCATCGTGGCCCTTCTGTCGGACATCAGTGCCTGGTGGCACGTGCTCGGTGTGCTCACCATCGCCGTCGTCCTCTTTTTCGTCCCCAGCCATCACGCCTCGGCCGGCTTCATCTTCACCAAGTTCGAGAACAAGACGACTTTGGGCGTGCCCATTTACGTGTTCATGCTCGGGCTCCTCATGGCCCAGTACACGTTCACCGGGTACGACGCCTCGGCGCATATGTCCGAGGAGACGCACAATGCCGACCTGGCGGCACCGAGGGGCATCGTGACCTCCATCGTGGTCTCACTCGTCGCCGGCTGGATCCTGATCTTGGCCATCACCTCGGTCATCCCGACCAACGCGGCAACGTACGCTGCGACGGCCGCAAATACCGCTGCCCCGGTAGCCATCTGGGAGACCGCACTCTCCCGCCTGGGGGCCGAACTTTTGTTGCTCATCGCCGTGGTGGCCCAGGCATTCTGCGGCATGGCCTCGGTCACGGCGAACTCGCGCATGCTCTTCGCCTTCAGCCGCGACGGTGCGGTCCCCGGACACCGCTACTGGCACCGCATCAACGTGCGCACGCGGACACCGACCAACTCGATCTGGTTCTGCGTGGTCTTCGCCTTCATTCTGGCCATACCGTCCATGTGGAGCGGCGTTGCCTACGCCGCCGTGACGTCGATCGCCACCATCGGCCTCTACATCGCCTACGTCCTGCCCACCCTGTTGCGGCGGATACAGGGCAAGAGCTGGCAGGGCGGGCGCTGGTCGCTCGGGCGCTGGAGCCCGATCGTGGGCTGGGCCGGCATCATCTGGGTCGCCTTCATCGCGGTGCTCTTCATGCTCCCCGAGGTCGCCTTCGGCACCATCAACCGGGACAACTTCAACTACGCCCCCATCGCCGTCGGCGTCGTGCTCCTCTTCTCCGGTGGCTACTGGTTGTTGAGCGCCCGCAAGTGGTTCACCGGCCCCAAGGTCCAGGGTGACGAAGCGGAGCTGTTGAAGATAGAGGCGGAGTTCTCCAACATCGAGCGGGAGCTCGAAGAGGTCGACTGAGGACGGCGGCGGCTACGAGCCCGGGATCGGCTCGGCGTCGCAGGGTTCGCTGACCCAGGCACTGAAGACGGGCACCCCGTTCCACCGCGTGGAAATGGGCGCGGCGCGGGGATCACGGCGCGAGTCGTCGAAAGCGGCGGCGACCACGGCGAAAGGGTGGCCGAAGCGCACATGCGCCGTGCGACGGATCCCCGGCTGGGTTCTGACCCTGGACGTGGCGACCATGAAACCGGTGACGGCGGCGGCCTCGAAGCCGATGGCGCTGTAGCGCGCCATCGCCAACTGACGGGCCGCATGGCGGTAGCCGCCTGCCACGAGCACCTGTTCCAGCGCGCGGGCGGCGGCGGGGAAACCGAGGGCGTCGTGGTCCAGGTCGAGGTCCGTGTCGGCCGACCAGGCCGGGAGTACCGAGAGGACCTGCTCTTCGCGACCATCGGGCGCCTTCGTCTCGGCGGCCTCCTCGGAGATGCTCCACACCTCGCCCTCACCGAGGGGCAGGTCGAACAGGGAAAGGTGCGGTATGGCACCGGGTGCCCGGGCCTCGGCCGTCACGATCTCCTCCGCCACGGCCAAGACATCGCCGGCGGCGCGCCGTGCGTCGTCGGCGATGACCGAGCCCACCAGCAGACCGCCGCGCGCACCGGTCAGGTGCACGGCCACCGTGCCGGCCCTCTCGGTGGCGACGAGGAATTGGCGATGCCCGCGCCTTCCGCCGACGCGGGGAGGCTGCAGGACCCACTCGAGCCGCGTCGCCCACGGACTGGGGTGGAGGGCCGCGGCAGCGACGACCTGGAACGGCACGTCCCACGACACCTTGCTGGCCAGCGCGCTGGCCAGCAGCAACACCACTTCACCGGTAATCCTTAGGGGGAAGGCCTTGATCAGTCCGAGGGTGCGCTGGCGGGCCCAGGCGTCCGCCTGCTCCTGGGTGGGAATATCGCCGGAATCGATGACGGGCGGCAGTTCGTCGCGCCATTGATGAAAACGATCGGTGGCGTAGGCGGACCGCACCCAGAGCCCGGCACCGGCCCCCACCAGCGGGTGCGGTTCGGCCAACAGCCCGGCAGCGAAGGACGCCGCGTCAAGCGGATCGGCCCCCAGGATGTCGGCCCACGCGTCGCGCTCCTCGTCGCCGGCGAGGGTGGCGCACAGGGCCACCACCATCCACGCCCCCAAGGGGGACACCACATGGTGTCCTTGGCCGGCCCGGGCGTGGAGCCGCTCGGCGTAGCTCCCCAATGCCGCAAGCCAGCCCTCTTGGTCCATCGCGGCTGCTCTCCTAGTGCCCGGCGGGCTTTACGTGGAGCACGATCAGCTCGGTGTTGATCTCCGACGGGAACGCGTAGGGATCCGTCGAGGTGGGAAACCCGCTGACCATGCTGGTGTTGAAGATGCCCTGCTGGCTGTTGACGAACATCGGCATGATGGGCGCCTGGTTCACCATTATCCCTTCGAGCTGATCGAGGGCCGAGGTGGCCGCAGCGGATCCCGGGGCCGTCGTATTGAGGGTGTTCAGGGACTGATCGGCCGCTGCACTCTGGAAGCGGCCGTAGTCGGTCAGCGCCGGCTTCCCCACCGGCGCGGCGTCAGTGTTGCCGAAGTAGAACCCGTAGAAGCCGTAGGGGGTTTCGTACTGGGAGCTGTCGAAGGAGAGCTGGAACTGTCCCAGCACGAGGTCGGCCTCCCACGTCGTCTCGCTGATGGCGTCAATGGTGAGGCCGATGCCCGCCGCCTGCAGCTCCGTCTGCAGTTCGGGCGCGAGGGAGACCCAGTTGGCATAGGTGGACGGGATGAGGAATTGGATCTGCAGGGGCGTGCCCTTGGGTGTGGTGAAGATCCCGTTCGAGCCCATTTTGAAGCCGGCTTTCTCGAGGATCTTCTTGGCCCCGCTGGCGCTGTACGTGAAGACGTCGCTCTTGTAGGCGGGGGCGATGAACTGGCCCATAGAGGTCGCCGTCAGCCCCGTCCGGTTGGTGATCGGCTCGTCTTTGAACGGCGCCAGCAACTTCAAGAGCGCGGGGCGATCCAGGGCTTCGTTGATCGCCTGGCGCACCGCCAACAGGTTGAGCGGGTACACCGTGACGTTGGGGATCAACGGGGCGTCGACGAACGGCTCCGCCTCGAGCTTCAGGTCGGGGCTGCGTTGCGAGATCGTATTGGCATCCTCGAGGCCGACGGCGGTCCAGTCGAGGGTGCCGGCTTCGAGGGAGGCCTCCACCGAGGCGTTGGTGTCCTCCTGCACCGCCTGGACCTCGGGGAACTTGGCCAGCTTGGGCTGCCAGTAGTAGGGGTTCCGGGTCACCGTGATCACCTCTGGTGAGAACGACTTGATGACATAGGGCCCCGTCCCCACCGGGTCGGAGTCCTCGAAGGTGACGGGGTTGGTGACCCTGGACCAGATCGCCTGCGGCACGATGGGCGTGCCCAAAATGCCTTGGAGATCGGCGTAGCTGGGCCCGGTGAAGTTCACCACGACTTCCGAGGTGGCGGTGGTGCTGACCGAGGCGATAGTGGCGCCCGAGATGTCGGCGGCGGGGTACTGCTTCTCCAGGTTGAAGGTGAAGGCGACGTCCGCCGCGGTCATGGGCTGCCCGTTGGACCACTTGACGCCCCTGCGGATGGTGAAGGTGATGGTGCGGCCCCCATTGCTCCAGGCGTACGCGGTGGCCAACCACGGGATTGGTTGCAGCTTGGCGTAGTTCTCCTGGTAGAGCGGCTCATAAATCAACGAGCCGATCTCCCCGGCGTACGTGCTGATGTCGAAGGGGTTGAAGGTGTCGGGAAACGGCCCCGACGCCTCCGTCGTCATGGGGAAGATGGAATTGGCCCCGGCCGCGACCGGTCGGGTACCAGCCGATGCCGGCGCGGCGAGCGCCACGAGCAAGGCGGCGCCGACCACCCCACACCCGAGGCAACGGGCCATGACGCTCCTGATTGGCATTCTGTTTCCTCCGTCTCTCGCCTTCTTGCGCATCAACGACTCGTTCGCAGGCCACCCGGCACGGGAGCATGGACTTCGCCGTCCGACTCCGCGCGCCGGGTGCCGGTTGCGTCCGCCGCGCCGCCGCCCTCGCCGTAAAGGAAGCATCGCACCCAATGCCCTTCGCCGAGCTCAATTCGTACGGGCGACTGTGCCCGGCACACGTCCATGGCATGGGGGCAGCGGGCGGCGAAGCGACAGCGCACGGGGGGGTCGACCAGGTCGGGGAGCTCCGCCGTGCTGTCCATGCCCTCCAGGAGCCGGCCCCGGTGCGCGGGGTCGGGAGCCGAGTCGATCAACAACCTGGTGTAGGGGTGCGCCGAGCGCTGGGTCACCTCTTCGGCCGATCCGCCCTCGACCAGCTCGCCGGCGTACATGACCAAGATGTCGTCGGCGCTGTAACGGGCCGACGCGATGTCATGCGTGATGTAGAGCATGGCCAGCCGTTGCTCTTCCTTCAAGCCGGCGAGAAGGTTGAGCACGCCGAGGCGGATGGAGACGTCGAGCATGGAGACCGGCTCGTCGGCCACCAGCACGCGAGGCTCGGCCGCCAGCGCACGCGCGATGGCCACGCGCTGGCGTTGCCCGCCGGAGAGCTCGTGAGGGAACTTGTCGAGGAACTGCTTCGCCGGGGTCAGCTGGACGGTGGCCAACAGGGCGTCGAGCTGTGCGCCCTTGGATGCACCGTGGCCTCCGTGCCGGTTGACCAGCGGCCGCGTCAGCTGGTAGCGCACGGTGTGCACCGGGTTCAGCGAGGCAAACGGGTCCTGGAAGATCATCTGGACCGAACGCATCCAGGCCCGGCGGGCCCGCCCCGATCGCCGGCCTCCCTTCTTGCCGTCGAGCAGGATCTCGCCGCTGGTCGCCCGGAGGAGCTGGACGAGCAGGCGGGCCACGGTCGACTTCCCGCAGCCGGACTCGCCGACCAGGGCCACCGTCCGGCCGGCGTCCAGCTGGAACGAGACATGGTCGACGGCGTGGAGCAGGGGGCGCGCACCGACCCTGCCGCGACCACGGGCCGTGCGCGTGCGGGCAACCGGGAAGTACTTCACGAGGCCGCGGACCTCGAGCGTGGGGACCGGAGTCGGCTCACCGGTCATGCGACAACTTCTCGTCGCGGACTGCGAAAGTGACAAGCGACACTGCGGCGGTCCGCCGACTCGAGTGGGGGAATCTCGCGCTGGCAGACCTCCTGGGCCAGCGGGCAGCGCTCGTGGTACGCGCAACCCGGCGGGACACGGCGTAGGTCCGGTGGGGATCCGGCCAGGCCGACCAGCTCGACTCTCGGGCCGACCAGGGAGGGGAACGAGCCCAGGAGGCCCTCGGTGTAGGGGTGCAGCGGCGCCCGGTAGATGTCATCCGCCGGCGCCTGCTCGACCACCTTGCCGGCGTACATGACGGCGATGGTGTCGGACAGCTCGAGGAGCAGCGACAGGTCGTGGGTGATGAACACCACGGAGAAGCCCAACTCCGCGCGCAGCGCGCTCATACGGGTCAGGATCTCGCGCTGGACGACCACGTCGAGTGCGGTGGTGGGCTCGTCCATGATCACAATCTCGGGACCGAGGGCAAGGGCCATGGCGATCATGATCCTCTGGCGCATCCCCCCCGACAGCTGGTGCGGGAAGGCAAAGAGAAGGCGGTCGGGGATCCCGACCAGCGCGACGAGCTCGTGCGCGCGCTGAAGCCGGTCGGCCTTGCTCATCTCGGGGCGGTGCACCTCGAGCACGTCGGTGAGCTGCGCCACGATCCGCGTGACCGGGTTCAGCGAATTCATCGCAGCCTGGAAGACGATGGAAACCTGCTCCCAGCGCCAGCGGCGCAGTGCCCCGTCGCCCAGCGAGAGCACGTCGAACGGCGGCGAGTCGCGCGGGTGATAGGTGACACTGCCCGAGATGATCCGGCCCGGCGCGCGCAAGAGGCGCGTCGCCGCCACGGCCAGGGTCGACTTGCCCGAGCCGGACTCGCCGGCGATCCCCAACAGCTCGCCTCGGTGCAGGGTCAGGTCCACGCCATCGAGGGCATGCACGGCGGCACGGTCCATCCCGTAGTCGACCGAGAGGTCCCGGACCTCGAGGACCACGTCTCCCGGTGTCGCCGGCGGGCGGGCCGCGTTCACCCGAGAATCTCCCGCGCCGAGACCGTCCGCACCCGGACGGGGGCGGCGGCACGCCGGCGTTCCCGTCGCGTCATCGCCAGGCTGGCGCGCAGCTTGGGATTGATGATCTCGTCGATGCCGATGTTGGTCAGCGCCAGCCCCATCCCGACCAGGGCCACGCAGAGCCCGGGTGGCACGTACCACCACCACGCCCCGCTGAAGAAGGCGTCGGAGTTCTGGGCGAAGTACAGCATGGAGCCCCAACTCCAGGTCTCCACGTTGCCGATGCCGAGGAAGGCCAGGCCGGTCTGCACAATGATGGCGAAGAGGATCTGGAACAAGAAGCCCGTCACGATGATGGCGATCTCGTTGGGCAATATCTCGTAGAGCACTATCCGCCACGTCCGGTCGCCGGCGATGATCGCCGCGGCGACATAGTCGCGCTTGCGGATCGACAGGGTCTGGGCTCGCAACGTACGGGCCCCCCACGGCCACGCCGTGAGCGAGATGATCAGCGTGATGGGGACCCACCCGGAGTTGGTGAGATAGCTCGAGAGGACGATCTCGAGGGGAAGGACGGGGATCACCAAGAAAATGTTCGTCACGGTCGAGAACACCTCGTCGATGGCGCCACCCAGGTAACCCGACGTGATGCCGACGACGATGGCCAGGCTCTCGCCGATCAACGCCGCCACGATGCCGACCAACATGGAGTCCCTGGCCCCGACCAACAGCTCGGACAGGACGTCCTGCCCCTCGCTCGTGGTGCCGAGGAGATGCGACGCCGAAGGGTGGGCCAGGATGGCGCTGCTGGACGCCGTCGGATCGTCCGGCGCGATCAGCGGCCCGAAGATCGCCAGCAGCGCGAAGACACCGAGGATCGACAGACCGACGATCGTTTTGGGCGAGCGCAACCAGTTGGCGCGCCGCACCGGATCGGTGTCGATCTCGTCTCCGATGATGTCGGGCAACAGATCCGTCATGCCATCGCCCCCTGGCGCGTGCGGGGATCGACGAGGACGAACACGATGTCGGCCGCGATGTTGGCGGCCAGCACGGTGAGCGTGATGATGAGGAAGATGGCCTGCATCAGCGGGTAGTCCTCCGAGCCCACGGCCTGGAAGAGGACATAGCCGATGCCCGGGTACGAGTAGACCTGCTCGACGAGGAGTGCGCCCGAGACCACGAACCCGAGGTTGAGGGCGAAGCCGACCACCGAGGGGAGAATGGCGTTGCGCGCCGCGTAGCGGAACATGACCCGCTTGCGGGGCAAACCCTTGGCCTCCCCGACCAGCACGAAGTCCTCGGTCATGGTCGAGACCATCATGTTGCGCATGCCGATGAGGTTGGCGGCGACGGAGCCGAAGATGATGGTCAGCGCCGGGAGGATGCCGTGCTCGAGGGCGGAGGAGATGAAGGCTCCCGTCCACGAGGGAACGGTGTTGGTCGAGTAGCCACCCGACACCGGCAACCAGTGCAACGTGATGCCGAACACGGAGACGGCGATGAGGCCGATCCAGAAGGTGGGGATGCCCTGGAAAAGAGCGCCCGCGGGGATCAGGCTGTCCCACCACCCGCCACGGCGCCACCCGGCCACGATACCGATGAGCGTCCCCAGCACCCAGGCGATGATCACCGAGAGGCCCACCAGGCAGAGGGTCCAGGGGAGACTGCGCGCGATGACGGTCGAGACCGGGGTCGGGAAGTAGGTGAACGAGAGGCCGAAGTTGCCGTGGATGACGTTGCCCCAGTACTGGCCGTAGGCCGCCCAGACGCTCTCGTGCAGGTGGATGCCGAACGCCACCTCGAGGGCCTTGGTGGCCTGGTAGGTCAGCTGGCCCTGGTGGTGCGCCAGTTGCGCCTCGACGGGATTGCCCGGCATCAGCCGCGGGATGAGGAAATTCAACGTGATCGCCGCCCACGCTGTCAGGGCGTAAAAGACTCCCCGACGCGCAAGGAACCGCACAGGCCGACTCTATGTCGACACTGGCCGTTCCGAGGGGTTACGGCGTCTGCGACTCGCCGACGCTGAGGGACTCGTCGAGCAGCTGGGCGGAGCTCTGGCCGCTGACCGGTGCGGCCGACCAGGCGAGTGCGGCCGTCCAATCCACTTCTCCGTAGTAGCCGCTCGGCGCGGCGGTCGAAAAGAGGGGTCCGGCCACCCGGACCGCCGGCGCGCCGAGCGTCGGGTTGGCCAGCCAGATGGCGTCATCGGCCACGAACAACACGGCGGGGACGCTGGACGACGCTGCTGCCGGCACCGCGGCGACCGTTCCCGCCGGCGCTTGGAGGAGCGGCGCGGGATTCCCACCGACCGCCGTCTTCCACATCGTGTTCGTCGCATCCCACTGCGCCATCCATCCCGGCGACCAGAACGCATTCCCTGTTGGACCGAACGGACCGCTGTTCGATGCCTCGGCGAAGTACAGGCCGCCGTCGGGCGCCCAACTCGGCGCCAACCCTTCCGATCCAACCGGGACACCGATGCCACTGCACGTCGCCGTGGGCAGGGTGCAGACGTCGACCTCTCGCCCGGGGCTCCAGATCTCCCGGTCCATACCCGCCATCACGGCGACCAGATTTCGCCCCGGATCGGGGTTCAGGGAGATCCAAGTTGACCCCACCAGTGATTTCGTCATCGCCACCGGCTGCGTACTGCCCACCGCCACGCTGTAGAGCACCTCGCCGTCGGCCGCTTCGGCGAACCCCGGGTCCTCCCAGAACAAGAAGCCCCCGCCGTCGGGCCACCAACCCCCCAGCCGCAGCTCGGTTTCAGTCAGCTGCAAGGCGGTGGTGACCGTTCCCGTCGCCGGGTCGACCGTTCCTATCCGGCCGTACGGCGGGCTCGCGGCGGCAGTCGGGGTCGCCGGTCGGGCGAATTGCGAGTCGTCGAAGCCCAACTGGCCGCCGGGGGACCAGGCGATGTCACCGATGCCGGCACCGGTGCCGACTTCAATCAGGCGGGGCGCACCACCGGGCTGCTCTATGCCGATGTACTCGGGCATCGGCGCGGCGGTCGCGGAGGAGTTGGCCAGCGCAAAGCCCAACACAGGGGTCACGGGCGACCAGGCGTACGTCGTGACGCCGCTGGTGCCCACCCGCACGGCGCCGGTCGAGCCGGCCTGTACCAGCCACAAGGTGGCCGCCGGTATGGCGAAGCCGTTCGGGGGACCGGTGTGCAAAAACGCCAGCCATCGGCCGTCGGACGACCAGGCGGGGTTGCTGTCGAAGCCCCCCGGAGGCGGCCCGGTGACCGCCGTCACGGTGCCGGCGTCAGAGAGGACCTCCAGCTGACCCGACGAGACGAAGGCGAGGTCGCCGTGACCCGCCCATGCCGCGGCGTCCACCGACAGCGGTCCGGGCGGTGCAGGGTTGGGAGGGCCCGGCGGGACGGCCGGGACAACTGTTACCGGCGTGACCGTTGCGGGCGGGGTGCGCACGGGGGACACGGACGGCGGGCTCGGCGGCTCCGGCCGATGGCGCGCCCCGGCTGCGGCCGCTGGTAGCGGCGATGCCGGCGCCGTCACCACTTCGAGGGTGGCGGCACCTGCCGTCAGTGCCATGAGCACGCCCAGCGCGGCCCAGGGAACCGCCCTGCCCGGAACCCCGCCCATCTTCCACCTCCCCGCGAGCTGCGTTGCCCAGCTGCGTTGCCCAGATGCGTTGTTCCGATCGTCGCGCTATTGCGTCACCGACTCCAGCCCGGCACCGACGAGACCGCGCACCTCGGCGATCGCGGCATCGAGCCCGGGGAGATCTGCCTCGACCGCGCCGGTAGGGGTCAAGAACACGAAGGTCGTGCGCACGACGGGTTCGCCCACCGTGGCGCCGATGGTCAGGGCGTAGGACGCGCCCTGCATCCGGTAGCCCTCGACCCGGCGCGCCAACTCGGCCGGGTCGGAGGTCGCCGCCGTCTTGTAGTCGACCACGACCAGGCCGTCGGGACCCCGGTAGAGCAGGTCGATGTAGCCCTCGAGCAACCGCCCCTCGAGCGGGGCGCAGGCATAGACCTCGCGCCAGTGCGGGCTGGCCGCGGCGGCCCGTATGGACGGCGATCCCAGCGCGTCGGTGACCAGCCGGTGCACATCGCCGGCCCGGTCGGGCACGGCTTCCGCTTCGCACTGGGCGGCCACCGCGGCAGCAAGCCCGGCACCGGTGGCCAGATCGATCGACTGCAGCACGCCGTGCACGGCTCGCCCGATGGAGGTGCCGTAGCGGCCTTTGATCCAGGGCGGCTGGTCGAGGTCCCGCGGCCGCTTCCGCAGGCCCGGATCGGGCTCCGCCTCGAAGTCCGGCGCGCCCTCCTCGGTCAACGCAGTAGCCGCTACCGCGGTCGGGATCGACGCGCGCGCCAGCGCGGCGGCGCGCTCGCTCGCCCATTGCGCGAAGGGCGCCAGGGGCGGAGGAGCCGTCATGGCGACCGGAGGCACGCGGTCGGCCTCCTCGACCCCGTCGGGCAGCTCGCGCAACAACTCCCCCATGCCGTCGACGAGGAGCTCGGCGTTGGTGCGCTTCGACGGTGCGGGATCGGTGCCCCGCTTCTTGCGGTGCAGCGAGACGACCAGGTGGTCCTTGGCGCGCGTGCAGGCGACGTAGAGGAGGCGCATGCGCTCGTCGAGGGCCATCTGCTCGTCAATGGGCGCCCACAGCTCGAACTCCGGAGTTCGCACGTGCTTCCCGAACTTGTAGCCGACCCCACCTCCAGCCGGGAACACCACCTGGGCCGGGGCCGTACGTCCTCCGGGCGCGGTGGACATGCCCGACACGATGGTGATGGGGAACTCCAACCCTTTGGCGCCGTGCACGGTCATGATGCGGACGGCGTCGTCATCGGTCTCGGGCAGGATCGACTCGGTCACCCGGCCCCCTTCGGCGGTCTGCTGGTCCACCCAGGCCAGGAACTGGCGCAGGTTGCCGCCCGTGGACTCGGTCCAGGCTCTCGCCTGATCGATGACGAAGCGCAGCCGTCGCCATACGTCGCGCGGCCGCCCCTCGCTGAAGCCGAGCTCCATGGCCCGGCGGTCGCGGGCGATCCGCTCCAAGAGCTCCGACGGCGCCCGCCACGGCCGGTCCTCGAAGAGCGAGTGCAGGTACGTAAGGCCCATGCGGACCGGGTCGTCGGACGGCACCGTCTCCGGCTGGTCGCCGAGGTAGCTCCAGCGGCCGCGGCGCTCCCACTTGAAGCGGAACAAATCGTCGTCGCCACAGCCGAGGAGGGGGGTGCGCAGCGCGGCGACGGCGTGGAGGTAATTGGTGGGATCGTCCACGGCGCGCAACACCATGAGTAGGTCCCGCACGGCCCGGCTGGCGTAGACGAGTGAGCTCGTCTCAGCCCGGAAGGCGATGCCGGCGTCCTCGAGGGCGTCCTCCAGGAATGGCAACGAGGTGCGGGCCGGCACCAGTATGGCGATGTCGCCGAGGCGGGCCGATCGCCAGCCGTCCTCGCCATCGCCCACGGACCATTCCTCGAAGAGGGCCCGCGCCACGGTGGCCGCGACCTCGGCCGCCTCTGCGACACGCATGTCGTCCGCCGAAACTCCCGGCGTATGCGCGTCTCGCCCGAGCACCGCCACCGGCGGCCCGACCTCAGGTGCCGGGCGGGTGGCATCAAGGGCGACGTAGGGAGGCTGGGAATTTTCCGCGAGGCCGGTGTCGTCGGGCTCGTGCAACAGGTTGGCGAAGGTGGCGTTGACCCAGTCGATGACCGGGGCCACCGTACGGAAGTTGGCCGTGAGGTCGACGGCGCCGCCGATGGCGGAGCCGAACCGCTCGGCCGCAGTCATGAAGGTCGAGATGTCGGCGCGCCGGAAGCGGTAAATCGACTGTTTGGGATCTCCGACCAGGAACAGGTGACCAGGCGCGACACGTACCTCGTCCCAGAGCGGGTCGCCCGCGGCGTCGCTGGCCGGTTCGGCGGCGGCGATGCGCACGGCCAGCTCTATCTGAATGGGATCGGTGTCCTGGAATTCGTCGAGGAGCAGGCGTTGGTAGCGCGCGTGGAGCTGGGCGCGGACGGCGCGACCGTGTGCGGGGTGCCGAAGCAGCTCACGGGCCAGTACGAGCAGGTCGTGGAATTCGAGCTGGCCGGCGCGGCGTCGCTCGCGCACGGACTCGAGGGTGAACTCCCTGACGGCTGCAGCCAGTCGTCTGGCGCAGGCATTGGCCACCGTGGCACGGGCGGCATCGAGCCCCTCGCCAGCCGCACGCAAGCGGGCTTGGAGGACCTTGACATCGCAATCGAAGGATGCCTGCTTGCCCTTGCTACCGGGCTTGAAATACAGCCGGGCCCCCCGCTCCAACTCCTCGAGAAGGTCGAGCTCATCGGGGATGGACCGCACCTCCGCCACCCACGTGGCGACCTGGTCGAGGCACTGGCGCAGCTTGTCATCGGGGTCACGACAGGGCTCCACGCAGACCGCGGTGACGGCGTCGAGCGCCCCATCCGTCAACGACCGCACCGTGGGGGGCTCCGGAGCAACAACTGGGACCCGCTCTTCGACCAGGTCCCAGTTGTCGTTGAAGGCGACGGCCAGGGCGTGCAGGGCGTTGAACTGCACACCCGAAGCGACGAGCAGCAGAATCGAGCGCGTCAGCGCAGGGTCGGCTAGTAACTGCTCCCTGAACTTCGTCCACCGGCGTTCGAAGGCCACGTCCGAGCTGACCTCGTCGAGCACCTCCACCCGCGGTGGCAGTCCCACTTCCACGGGGAACTCCGAGAGGAGACGCTGGGCGAACGAGTGCAGGGTGCCGATGGCCGCCCCGTCGAGTTGCTCGAGTGCCTTCTCGCAGCGGGCCCCCTCTTCTGCATGGGCATCCGCCATGGCCTGCATCTCGAGCCGCCGCCGTATGCGGTCACGCAACTCGGACGCCGCCTTCTCGGTGAAGGTGATGGCGGCGATGTGGGCCAGCTCCGCGCGCCCACTGACAACCAGGGCGAGGACGCGATCGACTAGAGCCTTCGTCTTCCCCGACCCGGCGCCGGCCTGGACGAACAAGGTGGAGTCGAGATCTTCAACGATGCGGTGTCGCGCGGCGGCATCGGGCAGAGCGGAGCGGCTATCCACCGGACGCCTCCTCATCGGCCTCCACTTCGACCTCAACCTCCGCGTCGACCTCCACGTCGGGTTCGGGATCGGCGAGGTCCACGAACAACGCCATGTGCGGATCCGTGCGCTTGCGCGCCCAGGCACGCTGCAGATCGGCAACCCCGAGAGCGTCAGGATCGCAATAGGGGCATTTGACGTAGGACGGGCGGTTGTCAGCCGTCGGGAAGTTCGGGAACATTCCGGCCTCGATCCCGCCGACCACTGTCTGCAAGGTTTGGCCGACCCGCTCGAGCACATCCGCGGTGACGGGGTAGCCGATCCGGTCGAAGTTCCCCTTGGTGGAGACGAACCAGTACTCGGCCCGTACGGGGGCGTCCGGTCGCTCGACCAGTGCCCGGGCCGCCTGCCCGTAGACGGGCAGCTGGAGTTTCGTCCCCCGCAGGTCAGGGTCGTCCTCGCTCAGCTTCTTGTAGCCGCTCGCGCCACCGGTCTTGTAGTCCACGACGTGGATGGTGCCGTCATCGGCCATGTCCACCCTGTCGGCCATGCCACGGAACCTGATGCTGCGGCCGTCCGTCAGCCGCAGGGCCACGGTATCGAGGCGGGAACGCGCCATCCCGAAGGAAAGTTCGGCGGCGATGGGGTGCGAACGGCGCTCGGCGCGCAGCGTGTTGTCGCGTTCGAGGGTCTCCAGCAGATCGACCAGAATGCGGCGCTTCGCGCGCTCCCAGAAGACGGCCCGGCCCGTGAGTCCGCGGGCTTCGTAGTCGGCGAAGACATCCGAGGCGATCTCCCGCAGCCGCTCCAGGTCCGCCTCGCTCCAGGCTTGCGAAGGCGACGGCTGATCGGGCTCGGGTCGCGCCAGCACCCCGCCGATGAAGCGTTCCAGCACGTCGTGGACGAGCGAACCCCTGTCCCGGGGGGTGATCTCCAACTCTTCCTCGGGATTCTCCACCTCTTCTACGCGCAAGATGTCGCGCAGGAGGTGGGCGAAGGGACACGTCGCCCACCCTTCCAAACGGGTGGCGGAGGTGACCCGATCAATCGGCGACGGCACGGCCAATCCACCCAGGTTGCCGTCGAAGCGGGTGAATCTCGCCGAACGCCGGGCGGCGACGGCGGCGATGCCGGCAGCCAAGATCGGGTCACCGAGCGCCCCGCGCGCGCCACCATCCGCAGGCCGTGGCTGTGCCATCAGCGCGCGGAGCCGGTACTCCTGTTCGAAGGCGGGGATCGCGACAGCGCGCAAACCGGCATCGAACGAAGCCACATGGGCCAGCCAGTCCCGCTCGGAGCCGAACAGCTCCTCGGACCACCAACGCTTCCCCTCCAGCTTGCTGGCGATGTCGAGCACCCAGCGCGAGGGCACCCGCTCCTGGCTGCGCCGGAGATCACCGCGCGGCACGTACAGCAACTGGCGCCTGGCCCCCGCAAGGGCGGCCAGCAGTTCGCGGTGCTGACGCCCGACCCGGCCGGCGCGGAGCGGCAACTCTGCTCCGGCCGCCTGGCGCTCGTGGTCCGGGAGCAGCGTGTCGTCCCGGATCGGAGAGGGAAACGAGCCTTCGGCCAGCCCGAGTACCACCAGAAGTTCCAGATCGAGACCGACCCCCATGCTCACGGGGGCGACCATCACGCCCTCCCCCATCCGCCCGACCCGGCCGAGGTCCGCCTCGAGCTCGAGCTCCAACGAGCGCGTGAACACCTCGAGATCCGTGGGTTCCTCGACCTCGTCCAGGCAGGCCAGGCGATCGAGTGCCCGCTCGACCCGTTCGGCGGCACGTTGCTCTTCTAAGGGCCAGCGTTGCCGGTGCAACTCCTTGTCGAGGAGCCCGTCGAGCAGATTCCGGGCCCAGGCGGAACGGGCTGACCACGGTTGACGCAGGGCACCGGCACCCGTCACTTCGTCCCGCAGCTCGAGCACGAAGGCGCGCAGCGCGCGCGCCTTTGTGGCCAGCTCCTGGGAGCGCTCGGCGCGCCATGGCGGCACGTCGGGGTCGCCGGCGTCCGCCGCCGCGCTCGCCTCTTGCACTTCGGCGAAGCGCGTCAACCGCAGATCCCACTGTGCGCGCCCGGACACCACGCCGGCGTCGCGCGAGATCCGCTCCCACGCCGTCACCGGGATCGAGCGCCCGCCGTGGCGCAGCCGGGCCCCGGCCAGCCAGGCGAAGAACTCGTCACGCCGGAAGTCTCCGTCGGCCAGTGCCAGCAACCCGAGCAGAGTCCGACCGGCGACGCGGGCCGTCAGCGGCACGGCCGAAGTTCCGTTCAGCGCGATCCCGGCAGCGCTCAGCTGCTCGTAGGCCAGCCGCGCGTAGGGTTCGGGGTTCGCGTACAGAATGGCGATCCGATCAAGTGGTGTCCCCGCCCGCGCTGCGTCGACGACGGCCCGCACCGCCTCGCGGACCTCCTCGTCCGCATCGGAGACGGTGACGATGCGCGTGCGCTGCGCGTCCACAATGGCCAAGGGCTCGAAAACGGGGAACTGGACCTCCACGTCGCCCTCGCCGCGCAACCGGCCGACGGCCAGAGCCACGTCGGCATCGGCCTTTCCGTCACCGCTGCTCCCGGCCAGGGCCACCAGCTCACAACCGTTCGCCACCGTGCGCAACAGGTGGGCACCGTGACGGGTGAGACGCTCGGGCAGGTAGACGATGACCTGCCCCAGGTCCTCCAGGGCTGGCTCGTCTGTGCCGAGCACCGCGACGGCGGCGTCCATGAGGTCCTCCTCGTCGTACCACGCGTGCTCCAGGCGGGCACGGGCCTCCCGCTGGAGGCGCACGACATCCGCCGCCCGCGCGCTACGCGCCGAGATGGCGTCGGCCGCCCCGGGTGAGACGTCCCGCAGCTCGCGATAGGCCGCGACCAGCGCCATCTCCGTTGCCGGGTGGGTGGCCACGGGAGCGAAGATCCCGGGCGCTTCGCGCAGGGCAGCCCGGAGGGCGGCGGCGATGACCGGCGTGGACACCGGGCGCCGGCCCGCCCCGGCCAGCGGCGACGAGCCCAGGCGCTCGGCCAGGCGGTAGACGGTCAGGAACGTGACGGCGGCGAGGCCCGAGCCGCGGCTGCACACCGGTCCCAGTTCTCCCGAGGCCAGCAGGCGCCGGGTGGCCACGCCGACGTGATTGGAGGGGACGATCACGCTCAACGGAGAGAGGGGGTCGTCTCCCTTGACGGCACTGACGGCATCGCGCAGGGCCTGCGCGGCCGGCCGGCCGTACCTGACCCACTGGACGCGCAGACTCACGACCCGGATCGTAGGGTTTCGCTGTGACACCCGCGACGAGCGCGGGTCAGGCCTCCAGCTGATCCACCGGGATCGAACGCTCCATCATCCCGTAGGACTCTTCGCCGTCCCAGCGATAGCGGACACCGGCCTGCTGGAGCGCAGGGGCGAACTCGGAATGGGTGCCGCCGGCCATGCAGGAGGAGAGGATCGTCTCGCCTTCTATGCGGACGTCTTCGTCTGCGGTGCGCAACGTCACCGAGACGTCCTCGCCATTGGGCTGCAGACGCCGCAGCCAGGGCGCGTCGACGAGCGTGGCGGGGATCATGCGCCCGCCATCGAACACGTAGGCCTCGTTGTAGGTCGGCTGGCCGTCGCTCCGTTCGGGAAAGGCCAGGCCGCCGAAGCCGCGTCCGCTCGGGAACAATGCACTGGGCCAGCAGTGCCCCCAGAAGCCGCCGGTGTCGCGCGCGCCTTGCCGGTGGATGCGCAGCCCGGTTCCCGAGAACGACCACTCTTCGCCCCCCACGCGCACTGAGCCCCGCGACGTGCAGAGCTGCTCGTAACGCGGGCTGATGAACGCGCCGGCAAATCCCTCGTGGAACACCTCGGCGGCATCCTCGTTCAGCGTGCCGGGCACCCACGGCGGCGCCGCGCAGGTCAGCTCGACCTCGACCCGCAACGGCACACGGGGCGCATCGAGATCGCCCTTGGCCAGTGCGGCGGCCGTGGTGTCGAGCGCCGTGCCTTCGTACGTCATGGTGAGTGTCCGGAACGGTTCGACGCAACGGAACTCGAGGCCGCCTGCGGCAAACCGGCGACAGATGCCATCGTCGTCGACGGGCGAACGGCCCTCCCCGGCCTCACGGACGATGACGGAACGCCCATCCGGAAAACCGAGATTGACCTGGAGGCCGCGCCGGTCCCACTCTCCTGCCACGGCCTCGATACCGACGCGCGGCAGGCCGATCACGCCCTGGTCGTCCGAGATCCACATCGACGCGCTTTCGCGGAATTGGGGGTCCTCGGGACGTTCCGACAGGAAGTAGTCGCTCGATGCGTCCATCCCGCTACTCAGATCTATTGCCATGTCGTCCTCCTGTCAGGGGTGACCGCCGCCACGGTGGCCGGCTCTTGTTACCTGCGGCTTTCAGTTGGCGGCGTCGAACGCTGCCATGTAGGGCGCAAATCGCTCCCGCACCTCTTCGGCCGTGAGACCGAAGTCGGCGAGCGAGTAAGTGTGCTGCCCGTGTGAACCCGCCTCGTGTCCGCCCGCCCATTTCGATACGGCGCGGCGCGAGGTATCGGAGAACTCGAGGCCGAGCTCCCCGTACGCACTTTCGAGGGCGCGCACGGGATCGGTCTGCAGGTCCGAGAACGCCACGTCGGCAAAGCGGTCGTGGTCGACGCGCTCTCGGAACTCCATGGCGCGCCGCACGGCTTCCCACCAGCGCTCCAGCATTTCCGGCCCTAGCTCCTTGGCATCATCGCGGTCGCTGCTCCAACTCCGGACGTAGTGGATCAGGCTGCATACCGATCCCATGACACTCGCCGGATCCCGGTGGCTCCAGAGGAACTTGGAATCGGGATAGACGTCGACGAGGGCATCGAGGGCGAACATGTGCACCGGCGTCTTGAGATGCCACAGGCGTGGGGGACAATGCCACTGGAGCAGGTGCAATACCCGCCGGTGATAGCGATACGTGCCGGTCATGTCGCAGTCGACGACCCAGGACATGTAGGACGGAATCCTCGCAGAGCCATCGAAATGGACGGTCCGGTAGCTCATCCCCATGAGGTCCTGACATTCCGTCGCCGTCGTGGCCTCCGAGTGGTACATCGTCTGCATGAGGGGGAACGCCTGGTTCATGAGAGCCAGGTGTTCTTCGGCGATCCCGATCCGCGGGTCGGTGTGCTCCGTGGCCGACTCGGGCGGTGGAACGGGTGCGCCTGACTCCCACATCCGGAGAGACCTGAACTGCGGATCCGCCGCAACGAGTTGGCTCAATGCGGTTGTCCCGGTTCTCGGAAGGCCGATCACGAACACCGGACCTTCGACCGTCTCATCGGCGATCTCTGGATGCTGTCGGTACGTATCTTCCACGCCGAGTCGTGAAGCAAGGAGGGAGACCAGTTGCGCGTGCTGAATCGCTTCACCGACTTCGGTCAGGTCAGCTTCGCCGTTCATCGACTCGACGAGCCGCTCGAGCCCTTCCCGGTAGTCGCCCTCGCCACAGTCGGAGAGCCCGGTACGCGCCCGTGCGTCCTCTTCGATCCGATCCGCATTGAGGGCCATCACCCACGCTCCCCGATTTCGCCCAACCCCCCGTGCACGCTGGGCAACCTTCCACAGGCCCTGATCCTGGTCAAGACCGGACCCGTCGCCACCGCACTTCTGCGAGATTCTAAGTCAATAATTAGAAAGCGATCCTCCGTCGGGCGCCCCGCCTCACGATGGCCAAGCGATGCGGGGAAGGTCGCGCGGGCCTGATTCGATCAGGGCCACGATTTCATCGACATGGACGATGCGGCCTCCCCACGCATCCAAGCCGACGTTGATCTGCCGATCCGCCTGGAGCCACGCCTCGTGCACATGGCCGTGGACGATCCACTCGCCCTCGTCGGCTGGACGCTGGGCGGCATAGCGCAGCTCGTGCGTGGAATCGCCTCGGTAGGGGAAATGGCACCCCAGAACGTCACGGTGTCCTGCCCCGAGATCGATGCGCATGGTGCCCTGGTGCACTTCGGCGAACCCGCCATCGTTTATGTAGCGCTGCGTCCATTCGTCGGTCTTCTTTCCGAGGAAGTCGGCGCAGCGGTCGTGATTGCCCGCCAGCAGCACCTTGGAACCGTTGAGTCGCCCGGCGATCGGCAGAGTTTCGGCGATTCTGCCCATAGCGACATCGCCCAGGACAAGGACCCTGTCACGAGGCGCGACGGTCTCGTTCCACATAGAGACGATCGCTTCATTCATCTCTTCGGGTCCGGAGAACGGCCGACCGGAGTACGTAATGATGTTGACGTGACCCAAATGCAGGTCAGAGGTCAACCACTGCTCCATAGGACCAAATACTACGACCATCGCTCCAGCGGACTGATCGGTGTACCCTGCGAAAAAGCCAGAGCAAGGAGTGGGCATGACAGCGAAGGGAACGCCGAAGAGGGGCATTTCGCTTTTTCGGGCCAAGGACGCGGTTGACCTCGTCGACACCGATCTGATGTCCAAACCGGAGATGTCGCCGGAAACCGAGGCGGCCTTCGGGGAGGGCATCGCGGCGGGCCTCGGAGCGGGGGCCCAAACCAAAGTTCTGCTGCGACAAGGCAAGGACGAAGGCGGGTTCAGCCTCGTGAGCCTCTGGTTCAAGCCGGGCTTTCCCCTTCCCCGCCATACCCACGATGTCGACTGCCTCTACTACGTGATTACCGGCTCCGCCATCATGGGGAACCAGACGTTGCGGGCCGGAGACGGGTTCTTCGTCCCGGCGGACGCGCCCTATCACTACGACGCCGGTCCCGACGGTGTCGAGATCCTCGAAATACGCCACGGCGCGGAGCACTTCGACATGAAGATCCCCGATGCACGCCCCGAAGTGATGCGAGCCGCCAAGGAACTGGCTCATGCGAGGCGTCACGAATGGGAGCAGCTGCACGTCAGCCCGACCATGGCGGCCAACACAATTTGATTCCGATCAGGCTCGGGATCAGGCCGAGGGTCAGGCCGAGGGTCGAGGACTTCCCGGAGCGGCGGTCCTCGCCAGGATCCCGAGGGTGGCCCGAAGCGCGCCCTCGGAAATGACCGGAAAGATCCCCGCGTCTTTCCAAGTTTGGTCGACAGAGGACCAGTCGTAGTAGGAGGTGACCATCGTGCCGCCTTCGATCGGCTGCAGCGTGTAGCCGTACACGTGACGGAGATTCAACTGTCCTTCGATCACCCAGGCAATCTCGGTGTCCGGCTCGAACGCCACGATCTTCACGGTCACGTCATAGAGACCGAGGGGGTAATCGTTGAGCGCTTCACGGTCCATGTGCACGACGAACGTGTCCCCGACCGCACTGACGGGCGCACCCCCGGCACTCATCAACATCCCCGAGCTGTCGATCGCCACGTGCCCCGCCGGATCGGTCAAGACCCCAAAGATGGCCGCCGGTTCCGCCGCGATCGCCCTTTGCACTTCCAGCCGTTCTGTCATTGGAGGGATTCTTGCACTCAGAAGGCGGAGGATCCTCTGACAGCCAGCAAGCCTCAGAATTGATGGAGATAGAACGGGGTGCCCTGATCGTCTGCGCACAACGACTCCAGACCGTACGGCCGCTGCACCACCGGTCCGGCCCGACCTCCCGCGTCGCCCACCCGCTGGACAGCAGCTGCGACGTCGTCCACCCGGTAACACAGGATGACCCCCGACACCATCGGTCCGGCCTCGGGTCTGGTGGTCATCCCGATTTGCGGTGCCACCCCGCTGACCTGTGCGCCCCCGGCGAGGCCAATGTTGAACGTCCAACCGAAGACGCCACCGTAGAACGCGCGGGCGGCGTCGAGGTCGGGAACCACCATGGTCAGGTACGACACGTCGCCCTCGACTTCTCCATTGTGGAACGTCGCACCGACCTCGGGCGCAGCGTCCTCAGGAGGCATCTGATGGAGGTAGAAGGGAGTGCCCTGGTCGTCATGCCCTTCGGCTGCCAATGCATAGGGCTCGGGGTGAGGATCGCTGATCGTGCCGCCATGCGATCGGACCGACTCCACAGCCGACGCGATGTCATCGACACGGAAGCCGAGAACCGCACCGTGGACCCTGCCGCCAACCTGCTGCTCGCCATCCCACAGGCCGATCATCGGGATGATGACATCGGGCTGCGCGCCGTGATCGCTGCGGCTCTGGCCGTAGCGCCAGCCGAGAACCGCGGCATAGAAATCCCGACCGCGTGCGAGGTCAGGCAGCCCCAGGGTGATGTACGAGACGTCGCCGTGGCGGATGCCATTGCGGGGACGTGCGGTCATTTCGTTGCGCATCACATTCTCCTTTGCACTGGACGCGGCGACGGCTCGTAGGAGGCGTTCCCGCAAGGCGGCAGCGAACGCAGGATCGGGAGTGCGGGGGGACACCGGGTCGTGCAGCGCGTCGAACGGATCGTTCCGCCGGTCAGGCATCGCTGCTCCCCTCGTAGACGTGGCGGAACTCCCGCCGGGCGCGCACGAGGAGAGCCTCGGTTGCATCCACGCTGCGGCTGAGGATCGTGGCGGCCTCGTGGACACTCAGGCCGTCGAGGTAGCGCAGGGTGAGCGCGGCGCGATGCTGGGGGCGGAGACGCGAGAGCACGTCGCGAGCGCGCAAGCGGTCCAACTCGACATCCCACGGGTCATCGGAATTGTTGGCCGAGCCCTCCACGGCGTGCAGCAATCGTTCCTGGCGCGCTTGCGCGCGCCAGTGATCCACCAGCTTGTGGCGCGCGATCCCCATCAGCCAACCGACCGTCAGTGGTTGGTCCTGCCGGTTCGTGGCCACCGCCAGGAAGGTCTCCGAAGTGAGATCCTCGGCGATCACCCGGTCACCGCAGCGAGCCACGAGGTAGCCGTAGACCTGTGGCAACGCCAGGTCGTACAACGCCACCAGCGCCACCTGGGGTCGATCCGGTACCGCGGCCACATCTCCATCATCGTTCGGGGCCCGCCAACTCCGACGGTCCGTCGAGAATCTTTTCCTCGGACCCGATGGTCCGCCAGCTCCTCCCCCGTAGATTCTAAATTAGCCCTTAGAATTTCCTAGACGACCCACCTCCACAGGACCTGACCTTGAACAAGCGCGACAACCCCTACACGCCAGGAGCAGGGAGGAAGCCCCGTACCCTGGCTGGGCGCGACCACGATATTGAGGCATTCCAATCCCTGGTGGAACGCCTGAACGCGGGTACCTATGAAAGGAGCCTCGTCTACACGGGCCTCCGCGGGGTGGGCAAGACCGTCCTGCTCATGGAATTCGACGTGCTGGCCAGCGAAGCCGGGTGGGCCACGACCGATGTCCAGGAGGTGGGCTCGAGCCCGGACTTCCGGAGCACGTTCGCCCGCATGGCGGTGCGCCTCCTGATGAACATGAGCCGGCGGCACCGCGCCAAGCAGCGCATCGAGCGGGCGCTCTCAGTGGTGAAGGCCTTCAGCATCGCCATTCCCGGGGCGGTGGAGCTGCGGCTCGATGTGGAAGCCGCCACCGGTGTGGCCGATTCGGGCGATCCAGAACAGGACCTGGCGGGGCTCCTCCGCGAGATCGGCGAGGTGGCCCAGGCCAACCAGATGGGGGCGCTCTTCCTCATCGACGAGATGCAGAACCTCGACGGCCCGGGGCTCGCAGCCATCTGCATGGCCTTCCAAGCCATCAGCCGGGGCGGGCTCCCGGTGACCATGGTGGGCGCGGGCCTGCCCGAGCTGCGTGTCCGCCTGCTGGCCGCCAAGCCCTACGCCGACCGCTTGTTCTCCTATGCAGAACTCGGACGCCTCTCCGAGTCGGCCGCCCGCTCTGCCCTGGTCGGCCCTGCTGCGGCGGCCGGCATCGGTTATGACGAAGAAGCCGCTCGCCAGATCGTCGCAGAATCGGCCGGCTTCCCCTACTTCATTCAGGAGTACGGGCGCGAGTTGTGGAACTTCGCCGAGTCGTCGCCCATTGAGCTGGCCGACCTCGACGGTGCGCGCGACATCGTCAAGGACACGCTCGCGCGCAATTTCTTCGGCACCCGCTTCGAGATGGCCACCGACACCGAGCAGAAATATCTCACGGCGATGGCTTCATTGGGAGACGGCCCGTATCCCGTAGCCGCCATCGCGCGTGCCTACGGTGTCGACGATCAGCGAAAGGTCTCCGTCCATCGCGAATCCCTGATCCAAAAGGGCTTGATCTGGAGCCCACGCCGCGGACAGCTCGACTTCACGGTTCCGCTCTTCGGCGAATATCTCAGGGACAGCGTCGCGCCGAACTGACCGGGCACCGCTGCCGCGAGGAGAGGCCTTAAACTTTAGGCAGCATCACGTTGCCGAAGGGGCCCAGCAGATCGAAGCCGGTAACGAGCGCACCCTTCGTCTGTCCTGGTGCGGCGTCGCCCTTGAAGTAGTAGAGGAGGTGGCCGTAGTAGCTCACCTGGTGCATGACCTGGCCGCGCACAGTCTTGACCTGTGCGCCGTCGATACCGGGCCCGAAGGTGAGCCGGCCCCTGGCGGTCAGTGCCGGCCAGGCCTTGGCACATGCGGCACTCCTGCAGGCGCTGTCCACCCCGTGGTCCTTGCTGTAGATGTACAGCGTGCGCCCGTGCGGCCCGACCAGGAAAATGCCCTGTGTCCCCTTCGCGAGGCTGACCGTCTTCCCCGTAGCCCGTGCCGGGCCGATGCTCTCGAGGATGGTGATCTCGTTCGAGGCGGGCGTCGTCGTGGTGGTCGGCGTCGCCGCCTGAGCCGGGGACCCCTGAGCCGACGTCATACCGAACGCCGAGAATGAGGCGACCAAGGCGGCGGCACCTCCCAGGATCCGGGCCAGTTCACCGCCAGCTTTCCTCATCGCCGTCCTTCCACCCCGGTTGGCGCATCGCGCGCGGCGGCCGATCGATCTGCCGGCCCTAGGTGGTATACGACTCGCGACCCGGCCTGGATTGCGCCGGGGAGATGACCGGGGTCCCACGCCCCCGGGTCCTCAGGGTCTCGGGGCAATAAAATGGCGTGTCAACCCACCCAGGCGGTGAAACGTGGAGAGTGGATGAGGACGTAATTTCGTCGTGGGTCGGCGCGGGCCGAAGGGTGACCCGACGCTTCCCAAAATGGTCAAGAGAAGAGGGCGACATGGACAACCCCGATACCGCTCCAACTCCGCCTCGCTCGCACGAAAGGCGCGGCCGTATTCTCTTTCTGCTTGGAACCACCATCTTCGCGTCGCTCGTCGGCTTCGGTGTCTCACGCATCGGCGACAACTCGGGCTCGGATCCCAACTTGAAGGTGACCGCCGCAGCCAGTGTCGGGCCCGGCGTGACCACGACAACGTCATCACCGTCGGCGTCGGCGTCGTCGTCATCACCGTCGGCGTCGGCGAGCGTTGGGTATGACGGACCGGCCACCTGCGCACCCACGACGAATGCTGCAACCTCGGGCGGTTCGCCGCAGGAGTTGATGAGCTCGGCGAGCGAGGTGGCAAGCGGCACAATTGAGGGACAGCCCTGGAGCCTCTGGTCGTCCCATGGCCAGACGGGTGCTGCCGGGATCGAAGATGGTGGCCTTGTCTTCGATGGACAAGAGTACGGACTTTGTCCCGGCTACCCGAACCCGTCGGAATCCGAGATGATCGACACGAGTGGTGATGCGATCATCTACGGCGTTGTCGACTACCCAGGTCCCGCCACGGTGCAGATAGCGACGGGCTCCCTCAACAGTTTTACCGCCGGAGCCGTGCTGCCCTCCCCTCAGGTCTCAGTCGTCAACGGCGTGTCGTTCTATATCGGAACGTTGCCACAACCGGCCTGCTCGTACAGTTACTTCGAGATCAACACGACCTCACCCAGCTACTCAACTGAGCACAACATCGGATTCGGTGAGAGCGGTGTGGGACAGGGGTACTCGATCACGAACAATCCGGGCAACGTTGGAGCCTGTGTCACCGGGAAACTCGATCCCCTGAGTTACAGCGAGGGTATCTGGCAAATCCCCCCGGGGCAGTTCCAGGACACGGCCGGCGGTGGCGCCGGGAACGGCGCCGGGAACGGCGCCGGGAACGCAGCCTCGGGTTCGGGTGCAAGTTCGGTGAACGTGCCGAATGACTCTTCAAATTGCTCTCCGACAACGGATCCGTCTTCATCGGGTGGACCGGCGGGCGCCCTTACGACAACGGGGACCGAAGTTGCCAACGGGACTGTCCAGGGACTGGCCTGGAGCCTGTGGTCCGCTCAGGGACAGTCGGGGGCAGACGGCATCGAGAACGGCGGCCTCGTCCTTGATGGTCGCGCCTACGGCCTCTGCCCGGGCTACCCCAACCCTGCCGAATTGCAGCTGATCGACGTCGGCCCTAACGGCATCGTGGCGGGGATCGTGGGCTACCCGGGACTGGCAAAGGTCAGCCTGAGCGAGAGCAGCACCGGGACCTTCGATGTGGGCCAGGCACTGCCATCACCCTCCGTCCAGGTCGTCGACGGCGTGTCCTTCTTCATTGGGAACTTGCCTGAGTCCGCCTGCGACTACCCCTCGCTGGAGCTCAATACCACCTCACCGGGGGTCTCAGCCGAGCACAACCTCGGCTTCGGCACGTGCGTGGCAAACGAACTCGTCCCGATAACCGCGAGTCAAGGCATCTGGCAACTGTCACCCGGACAGTTCGAGAGCAATTTTTGAAGTAAACGCGGGCGGTCTCTAATGCTCGTCAAGGAGGAGGGGTGGCATGACCAGATCTGGGGCCTGCTCGTCACCAAACCAGATGATTACCGAGCCATTCTCGATACGCGCATTTGGGTTAGGGGGAGTTCTCCGGCCGGGCCACGGCTCGGTCGTCTTCTCATCGACGAAGTCCTGAAGGTCGCTAAAGGCACGCCGACACGCCTCCCGCACGCGTTCCGCCAGAATGCCCGTTCCTTGGTGGAGCCACTGGCATGCATAGGAACCCGAGGTACCAGTGTCGAAGTCAGAACGAAATACCAGCATGTCCCCTTCGGCGGAGATCCTGATACCCGGCGGGACCACTTCGTTCATGCGGTCACCAAGTTCTCTCGCCAGGGTTTCGGAGTTCATCGTTCAAGGCTAAAACCCCTTTGACGCAGCCCGTCACCGCCCAACGTCGGCATTGTCGACGCTGGTCGTTCAGTAGTGACCGTGGCCCCTACTATCACGGCGGTGGGAGCACCCAGCTTCACTCGGCGCAGCATTGCGCCAACTACCGCCGGAGCGTTGGGCTTCTTCGCATCCCTCTGCATCCTGATCGGTGTCGCGCAGAGCGGGTCACCGTTCACATCGAAAGGGCCTCATGCCTGGTTCTTCGGTTTGGGCAACGGGTCGTCGCCTGCAGGACATGACGGCACATTTCTGGGCATCATCCTGGTGTATCTAGGCGTTGCTCTCATGATCGCCACCTGGTACGAAGTCGTCCGGACGCTGCGCCGCAATCCCGCTACTCCTGTCAGGGTGGTGGTGGCGATCATCGCTGCGTGGGCGGTTCCCGTACTGGCGATGCCTCCACTATTCAGTCGTGACGTCTATAGCTATGCCGCGCAGGGTGAAATGGTGAGTCGCGGTCTCAACCCATATCTTCACGGACCAACTGCGCTGGGCGCGAATCAGTACCTTCGCCTGGTCGATCCGATCTGGCGAAACGCCCGCGCTCCGTACGGACCGGCGTGGGAACGGCTTGCCGAGGGAATAGTCCAACTTGCTCGGCACAATGTTGTCGCCACCATTGTCGGGTTTCGATCCGTTGCGTTGATAGGAGTCGGGCTGATCGCCTGGGGAGTTCTCGCGCTGGCCCGATCAGCTGGGCGTGACCCTGCGGTGGCCCTTGCTCTGGCCGTACTCAATCCCCTTGTCTTGCTTGTACTCCTGGGCGGAGCGCACAACGACGCCCTCATGCTCGGTCTTCTCGTTGCAGGCTGCGCGGCAGCTCGACGAGATCACGTCCTGATCGGGCTGGTGCTCTGCGCAATGGCCGCCGAGGTCAAGATCCCGGCGCTGATAGGCGCTCTGTTTATTGGGTGGTGGTGGAGCGAAGGGCGCGCCGTGTCATGGCGGCAACGGGCTCCACGGGTCGCGTGCGCGATCTTGATCACTGTGGCCCTGATGGCCGCGATCGGGTTGGTCTCAGGCCTCGGGTGGCGCTGGATCGACGGGCTCAGCAATCCGGGCGTCGTGGTGTCGTGGGCGGACCCTGTGACCGCCATCGGCCTGGCGCTGAGCCATCTATCCCGTGCCTTGGGATTGGGCGTTCACTCGACGGCCTATGTACAGGCAACCCGGGCGGCGGGTCTCGCTCTCGCCGCCGTCATCTCGGTCGGATTGGTCCTGCGGTTCGCTCGGATTGGCGCCATACAGGCCCTCGGATGGAGCCTTCTCGCCTTCGTCGTCTTGGGTCCGGTGATCTGGCCTTGGTACGAGGCGTGGGGATTCGTCTTTCTGGCCGTGGTCGCCGAAGCCTGGACCTTGCGACTACTCCTGGTGCTGTCAGCGGTTGCCTGTTTCGCCGACATTCCAGGTGTCCGCTTCTATGAGGCCAACGACGCCGCCCTGGCCATCGTCTGCTGGACGATCCTGGTAGGCATCACCCTCGCCTACGGCGTCGTCCGGCTGGTGCCTTCTATCCGCAGTTCTCTCTCGCCGGCTGCAGATCCACCGACGATCCCCACGTCGGATCGAGTCCACGCGGAGTAGTTCCTATCGGGCAGTGGATTGGTTCTTCATGAACAAAGAATTCGAGAGGGTGCCGCAGCTCCGTGGGGTAGTCCAATCTGTGTCCTGGCCGAGCCACCTAGCGATTTCTTTCACGCTCGGCAATTGTCAATGGCAGCGCCGCACATCGTTACCAGCCAGGTTTCGGCATCAGCGATCGGCCATCCCCTTCCCTCTGTCAGCATTGTGAAGACTTCGGGACTGGCCAGCGCCCAAATGGCATCGACGATTTCCTCTGGAGCCGAACGGTCGAGGATCAGGCCGAGACCAACGATCATTACGTTGCGACGGTCGTTGTCGTACTGGGCCAGTCGGGCTCGTGCCGCCTCATCGCATTGCCCCCGAGGGCGGACCGGACCGCGGAAAAGGCACCTCGGTTACCATCGCCCGGTGAGCTTGGCCGATGCCTGGGAGGAGAACGCAATTGAGTGGATCACTTGGGCCCGATCGCCTGACCATGACGGATTCTGGGAAGGGACCTGGCCGGAACTTCGCGCTGTCCTTCCCGAACCCGCCGGGCTGACAATTGACGTTGGCTGCGGGGAAGGACGGGCCAGCCGGCAACTGATGGCGGCTGGTCACGCCGTGATCGCCGTGGATCGCTCACCGACGCTCGCCCGCGCTGCCCGTAGCGGGAACCCGCCTGTCAACGTCGTTCGTGGAGACGCCGCCGCCCTGCCGTTCCCGGATGGATCTGCGGGCGCGGTCGTGGCGTGCATGGTGCTGCAGGACGTCGACGATCTCGACCGCACTTCGACCGAGATAGCCCGCGTACTACGGCCAGGCGGGAGTCTGTGTCTGGCCATAGTCCACCCGTTCGCGTCCGCCCAGGATCCCGCGGCTTTCCACACCGGCCAGCCATTGCCCATCACCGCCCCGTATCTGGTCGAACGGCGCTACGAGGACAGGGCAGTGCGCGATGGGCTTGCCATGACGTTCGTCTCCGACCACCGGCCGCTCTCCCGGTACATCGGAGCCCTGGCCAGCGCGGGGCTTGCCATTGCCGCATTGCGAGAGTTCGGTGCCCGGCCAATCCCATGGCTTCTCGTATGCCGTGCCCAGAAGCTTTGAAACCCGGCAGCGTGATGCCATCTCTCATGCAGGGATCGGCCTACGGCAGCATCTGACAACCGGTCGCCTGCGAAGATAGGTCGATGGCCGTGGTTGCGGTGCGCTTTTCAGATGACCCCAGGCTCTGGGAGCACATCGGTAGCCTCTCGGCCGAAGTATGGCCCGAGTACAACCTCCACGGCGATGTTCTCAACCAATTCTGGAGTCGGCTCTATGAGGTGTTCCCCGACTACCAGTTCGTCCTCTACGACGAGGAGGCCGACGAGGTGCTGGCTGAGGCGCACACCATCCCGGTCGCATGGGACGGCACCGTCGAGGGACTTGGCCCGGGCATAGACGCCAGTATCAGGGCCGGCTTCGAACTGCACGCCAAGGGCGGATCGGCCTCCGCTTTGTGCGCCCTTGCGGCAGAGATACCGCCGCAGAACCGAGACCGGCGTCTTGCGGGTGTGATCCTCCAGCACATGACGGCGATGGCTCGCTCCGCAGAGTTCGGGCGGCTGATTGCCCCGGTACGCCCAAACTGGAAGGACCGTTATCCGCTCACGCCTATCGGGCGCTACACGGCCTGGGTCAGAGAGGACGGACAGCCATTCGATCCCTGGCTTCGGGTGCACAAGCGCATGGGTGGGGAGATCTCAGTTCCGATCCCCGAATCAATGCGCATCACGGGCACCGTGGCCGAATGGGAGGCCTGGACTGCCATGTCCTTCCCCGAGAGCGGCGAGTACGTGTTTCCTGCCGGTCTCGCCACCGTGCGCATCGATCGCGAAGCCGACGTTGGGTCCTATTGGGAGCCCAATGTGTGGATCATCCACTCGGTCAGCGCGACGCGCGATCGCCAGCCGGGCGATGCCCCCTCCCGATAGCCGGAGATTCGAGTTGTCGCGATTCTGTACGTCGCCTGCGGTTCGCCGGGCGACGAATGGAACTGGGGATGGAAGGTACCAGTCGGACGGGGGCTGTCGGTCACCGCAGAGGAACCGGTGAACGGCACATACACGCCGGTGACGCCGGTCCTGTGCGCCCCCCACCGTTCCCCTACGGCGCTAGACCTCCGGCCGCCAAACTCCTCAAAAGATCCGGGCCTCGATAACCCTTCCGTGGAGCACCCAGATGTTGACCCTCCGATTGACCAAATCAGACGTAATGGCAAAGCAATGTCCGTTCTTCGCAACGGTTCGATATTCGTCACCCACCGATCGCGCCTTTCCAAACGCCTGGGAAACTGACAAGCCGACATAGCCTGGGGCGTTGCTTTCGTCTGGACCATGGTTGCGGAAACAGGCCAGCGTCGCGCTTCGGACTTGTGAGGGTCTGCCAGTGCTCGGAGCGGCGGGGTTCGCGCATGCCACCAGAGCGACGGCGATCATTCCTGCCACGGCTAGTCCGTTCCTCACCTGTCTCATAAGTTTCTCCAGACGTCGATGGTACCGTTACCTCTTTTTTGACGCATCTGGAAGGACTTCGGTTCAGATTTCAGCGCCATTTTCGTTTTCCTGCGGACTCCCGCCGTTAGGAGCGAACGTGGGACCCGACTTGCCGAAGGGGGCTTTGTGGCCAGGACGGAGTGGCCAATGGCACAACCGACGGCGGGTCACCGCTGCTTCATTAACATCTCGGCGGCCCGTCAGAGATGGTTCGACGCATATCACTGAGTTTGTCCTCGGGACGAGCAGCATGAACGAGCCAGCTGACACCGGCTATCTCGTATGCGGCGGATTCGTCGGGCGACCCCCAGACGCAAAGGTCGAACGGCTTGTCGACTCCGCGCTCGGCGGCCACGGCGTCTCGCACTTCGGTTGCTGCCGCAGGCGTCATCGATGCACCCGTGAACGGCATCACGCCATCGCATCGAGCGGCCCGCCTAATCGGACCGCGCCTCGTTGCTGGCCATAGCATGGCTGCCCAGATCGGGATTCGTGGCTGCTGGACGGGGCCGGGGAGGAACTTCGCCCCGTCGACCCATAGGCGACTACCCCTGTAGGTGGTCGCCTCGCCTGACCACAGGCGCGTGATGATCTCGATCCCGTCGTCAAGCAGCTTCGCTCGCTCGACGTCGTCGCTTGCTTCGCCTGCAAAGGATCCGAACTCGTGCCAAAAGTCGATCCCGAGTCCAACGCCCAGTACAAGGCGGCCTCGGCTCAGGTGGTCGAGCGTGACGGCTTCCCGTGCCACCTTCCATGGTCGTCGGCGTGGGAGGGGGGTGATGAGCGGGCCGAGCCGAATCGTTGATGTGGATGCGGCGATGGCGCTGAGCGCCACCCAGGCGTCGGACAGCGGGACGGGAGCTTCGTATTGGATGTGGTCCCAAAGGAAGAACCCATCCCAGCCGGCTTCCTCTGCTGCGATGGCGAGGTCGACGAGCGCGTGGACGTCACCGAAGGATCCGATTGGCGGCAAGTAAATCCCATGGCGCATCGCCCCAACAATACGGACCGCCGGCGCCAGTCACCCGCCGGCACCGTCGAATGCAGATCCGTGTGTGTCCGGGTTTGTAGGCTTCGCATTGGCGTGGCTGAGCGACAACCGGTGGTGGTGGACAGACGGGGGGCCTCTTGGAAGACCCCCCAATGGAGTGGTCAGCCGTGCTGGGGGTTCTTACTCGGACGAACGAAATGTGATCCCGCTAACAAGATCCATCCCGATTGTTTGGGCGGAGGTGACAGAATAGGCCACGTGCCGAGTTGGGGAGACTTCGAAGCCCAAGCACCAGATCTGGCAGCGTTTGGAGCGAGACTTCTGGCTGCTGCGCCGGCCTACTTGGCAAGCCTTCGACGCGTTGGAAGACCCCGTGTCCACCCGATCTCCCCAATAATCGGAAGCGGACGCCTGTTTGTGTTTATGGAGCCGACCTCGCCCAAGGGCGGCGACCTTCGCGAGCGGAACTGGTACGCACTACACAATGGCGTGCCTGACACATTGGGCACCGGCGGGGAGTTCTTTGTCAGTGGCCAAGCCAGGCTGATGGACGATCCCGAGCTGCGCTCAATCGCCAGCGCAGCTGCAGGGTACCAACCGGAAGAACGTTACATCTTGTTCGAGTTGGAGATAAACGAAGCTCGTTGCAACGGTTACGGCGACGTGCCTCTGCCGGAACCAAGACGTTGGGTGTTCTCAGAAGCTTGAAATGGTGCGCAGAGACGTCTCCACTAAGAGGACGACCTGTGATGGTGGGACGGACCTAATAGGTCTCCCCCTCATTCCGCATGGCCGCTCTCCACGGAGACAGATCCAAGCGGGGGTAGCGCTCTCCCGTCCCAATGATCGTTTCACTTGTCCAGTAGGGATGTCCTGGTGGGGGAAAACCGAAAAGGGCTAGCTGCCTCGGCGTCGCTCTGGGAACGAACTCATGCCAACGCTGGGAGTTAGTGAACGTCTGCCAAGGGTGTCGGCTGATCCAATCCGCCCCCTCGGGACGAAAATTCACATGGATCGTATAGCGAGCCCCTGCCGGTTCGGTGAGCGCCGTTCCCCGGTGAAAGGTGTCATTGGCATAAGCCACAACGGTTCCCGCTGGCCCAGGCGCCGGCACCTCCACCTCATAGAGTTCGGGCATCCCGCTCTGGGTAATCCATTCGGGGTGTTCCTCGTCGACGCCCACGTTGTCCATGCGAGGGAACCAGTTCGGAATGGCGGGCAAATCTCTTGTGTGCCGACGCGGAACGAAGCAAGGCGGACCCAACTCTGGAGGAACATCCGAGAGATAGAGAAACATCTCTACTTGTTGATACCGAGGGTCTTGGGATGGGGTCACCATTGTCTGGCTGAGATAGTCCCGGTGGTGATGCTGGTCGTAGTCGGCTGCGCCGGTGTACTTTGCCCACGCTTCGATGGAATAGACGCGTAACTGATCTGTCCCGAGGAGGGAAGAAGCGAGGGTCACGATGTCGTCGTGTACGGCCAGGAGATTCAGCTCAGAGCTCTCGAACGGGAAATCGTCGATTCCGCCGAACTCGTCCCTGAATCGAGCATTTGGCGGTTCGTCGGCTGCGCCGTGAAACTCGTCTGCCGTCGGATAGAGACGGGGTAGCTCAGCAATGCCCGGCTGGATCTGGGCTGCAGTAAGAAAACCAGGAAGCAGAACGAAACCATCCGTATGCCATCTACGTAGCGAAGTGCTCAGGTCCACCGCCTCAGTCTTGTTCCGATGCCATCGCTCTTCCACCTTCGGCAAGTCTGACATAGGAAAGATCCCTCAAATCCGGACGGTGCGGCAGCTGGAGATCGCATTGAACAGTCGTAAATAGTTGCGGGCCGGCTCGGGTCGGGCGAAGCTGGAACATGCCTGAAAACCGATTCGTCGACGAGATCGCCAGAACCTACGACCAACCTGGGACGGGGATGTTCGCTGACGTCGTCCTCGAAGCGACCGTCGACTGCCTGTTCGAGTTGACTGGCGGCGGTGCGGCGATGGAGTTCGCAGTTGGTACTGGCCGGGTCGCTGTCCCTTTGGCTGCCCGGGGCGTTCCGGTCGCCGGGATCGAGTTGTCTGCGGACATGCTGGCGGTGCTGCGGTCGAAGCCCGAAGCGAGCGATATCACGGCCGTCGAAGGCGATATGGCGGTGACATACCTGGAGGGCGAGTTCTCCCTCGTGTACCTCGTCTTCAACACGATCACGAACCTGACGTCGCAGGACGAACAAGTCGCGTGCTTCGAAAACGCTGCCCGTCACCTTCGCCCTGGTGGCCGCTTCGTAATCGAGAACGGCGTGCCTGCTCTTCGTCGGTTACCGCCAGGTAACTCCGGTGTCCCGTTTACAGTGACGGAGGACTACATTGGCATCGACGACTTCATTGACCGCACGCACAAGCAGATCTCCCAGTCTCGGCACTTCTACCGAAATCCCGATGGCAGCTTCCGCGAATTCACGGCACCGTTCCGATATGTGTGGCCGGCTGAGTTGGACCTGATGGCTCGGATCGCGGGCATGACGCTGGAACATCGATGGGCCTGGTGGGACCGCTCGCCGTTCACTGGTGAGAGCCCCTCGCACATCAGCGTGTGGCGTCTCCCAGAGGCATAGACGCAGTCGCCGACCCGCCTACGGTTCGGCCCATCGAGTGCCCCAAACAGGGCTGGAGTACACATCCGGACATAACGGAGATTGTCCTGAGCCCAGGGTCCCCGAATGAAGCTCATCGCTGCCGAAGGCATGAGACCATTGCTCCCCGCTCAAAAGGCGATCGCTTACCACGAATGCCGCCGCCAGCTCCACCTCACGATATGCGGCGACGGCGAAGAGAGCCGCCGCTTCGATCTCCACCGTGATCACCCCTTCGGCTTGGTAAAAGCGCACTTCTTCCGATTGTCGTACTGACGCGAGGATCATCCAGTCGCGCTTCGGGACGCCGAGCAAGTGTTATCAGAGTACGCAACCGAGCTAGCCGCGAGTCTCCGAATGCGCTCTCTCTTAGCCGGACTGAGATCACGCAAGGTCGACTGATCACACTAAGTTTCCGCGGCCGAACAAAGGGACCTCGTCACCACTCGAGTTGTGTGGGTGCGACGTCTGGTACAGACAAGCGTCGTCGCTCGCGGCTGCTCGGCGAGCCCCTTGAGGTTGAGCAGTTGGCGGCGGGCCATAACGAAGTCGCCGACCGAAAGAAGGGGTGCGATCAATCGACCTCTCGCGGTGACGATCTTCAGCAGCAGCCGGGTTTCGTCACCCTCGGGCGCGAGTACGTAGGACATGACCGCACCCGCGATCCGACCGGTGATCTGCTCCCCCGGCGAGACGGAGAGAATACGCCCGAGCCGGCGCGTTGCAGCAGCAGTGCTGAAATGCTGTCCGGCTGCAGGTTCGGGCAAGGCCTGTAGCTCCTGCGGAGACCGACGCCCGAGGTTGTCGATCCAGTCATAGGAGTACGGGGCAAGCCTGATCTGTGCGACCCACGGCCATAACTCGTCAGGCAATACGCGGACAGTTACGCCGCGCCAAGCTTGCAGAATCGGGGATGGGACAATGTCGTCGCACGGGTAGTGGCGGGCGACTTCGTCGTCGGTCACTCCCCATCGGTCGCCGATCACTGCGGTCTGCGAAGAACAAAGACCTCACGCGGCCGTGCTTCGCGCTCGTCGTAGCGGAAGTCCACGCCAGCCGCCTTTGCGGTAGCGATCGATGCCAACTGGGCTGCTTCGGATTCCCACCGCGCGATCGAGATCACGGCCTCACCCAAGGGGGTGACCCAACAGTCGGCTGCCAGGCATCCTGGTGTCGGCCGCATTACCTCGGCAGCTTGTTTGACGCGGAAGACGAATTCGTCGTGATGAGCATCGTGTGGGTAGTGGATTGCAACGAAACCGACCATCATTTTGTTTCGCCCTCCTTGACGTCGCGGTGGTGTTCCTTACTCCGGTGCCAACGTGACATCGAATGCCTCCAAAGGAGGATATACATACGTATGCGTATATATGATGGTAGCATCGCCCGAAGCCGTGTCAACCTATTGACCGTACGGACAGGGATACTGATTGAACAATGGCAGCCGAGACCCGTACACCGCGCCACAGGTGGATCGAGGAGGGGCTTCAGGCATTGGCCGCCGGCGGCCCTGATGCGGTGAGGGTGGAAGCGCTGGCGAAGACTCTCGGCGTCACCAAAGGCGGGTTCTACGGACACTTCGCTGACCGAAACGCACTGCTGGAGGAAATGCTCGACACCTGGGAGCGAGCCAGCACAGATGAAGTACTCGCACGCGTCGAATCCGAGGGTGGGGACGTCAAGACCAAACTGCGGCGAGCCGGAGCACTCACTTTCTCCGACAAGCTGTTGCCGATCGACCTTGCAATCCGCGACTGGTCTCGTCGCGAACCTGCAGTCGCCGAGCGCCTTCGCCGTGTCGACAACCGACGCATGGATTTTCTCCGATCACAGTTCGCGGAGTTCGCCGTCGACCCCGCCGACGTCGAGGCTCGCAGCACGCTCGCGTTCACACTGGCCATTGGCAACCACTTCATGGCCGCCGATCATGGCCCGCGCACCCGCAAAGACGTAATGGAGCTCGCCGCCAACCTGCTCGGGGTATAGCGCTATGTTCATCGTTTTTGGGCAGGTGTCGAGGTCATGGGTAGTCGCACTTGACGAGGGCGCGAGTGGAGGCCGGGGGCGGCAGCCGGGTCGATCGATGGTAAGCCAATATCACATGGGGATGCCGTTGCGCGCACGACCCTTGATCTCTAGCTGCTGGCCATTGGCGCTCAGGTGAGCTTGTGGGCTTCGACCAAGAAACGCTGGGAGTAGGCGATAAATGGGCCTTCGCTCTCGATTCGGGCGTGAAGGCGCGCAAGTTGGTCGCGGTAGCCCTCTACGGTGAAGCCGGGCACGGTCCAGACCACCTTGCGCAAGAAGTAGATCACCGCAGCGACATCATTGAACGCGATGCGTAGCGCCTCTTGGCGCAGATCGACCACGTCTAGGCCAGCGGCCTCGGCATCCCTGGCTGCTCGTTCTGTGCTGCGTAGCTGGCTGATGGGTTGGGGACCCATCATGAAGTCCGTGAGCTCTCTGTTGGAACCTGGACCGATCTGTTGGGAAAGGTAAGTCCCGCTTGGTCGGAGGACTCGTGCGATTTCGTTCCACAGCACGACGGTGGGGTGTCGACTGATGACGAGGTCGAAGGATTCATCGGGGAAGGGCAGGTCGGCATCGTCGGCACATTCAAGAACGGTGGCATTGAATGGGCCCAGAAGTCGCCGAGCAACAGCCAGATTTGGCTTCCACGATTCGGTTGCCGCCACGGTGCCGGGGTGATTGCGCACCTTGGCCAGCACTTCGGCGAGCACCTCACCTCCGCCCGTTTGGATGTCGAGCGCTGCGTTGGCACTTGCTAAGCGCTGGACGATCATTCGGGCGTAGCCCCAGGAGGGACGCTCTTCGGTGGCCCTTTCATCCAGCCAGGAGAAGTCCCAGCCCTCCACGGGCTCAAGTCTGCCTTCTCTCACAAGCTCTTGGAATGTAAGCGACAGTGCCACTGATACCAGTATTGACGAACCGACACGCAGGGAGGCAACGCAAATGTCAGCTGCGGCCTCACCCATCCCTAGTCAAAACCTTCACAGCGGGATCGTTATACAGTCACCGCGATCTCGTGAGACGACCTCGGTGCTTACTCCAGTGGGTGCCCCCCTACAGAATCCACTTCCGGGATGCACCCTGTACCAACTGATCTAGGGAGGGTCTTTTGTTCTCGTCCTTTAGGACATCTGAGCTTCGAAGGCCCCTCGTCCGCTTATGCCCTCAAGGTGGCGCTCCGAATAGCTCGAAGGTGTGATCTTGAACATCGATAGCCGGGCCAGTTCGCAGAAACGGCTCGTTGAGGAGTTCAGTTTCCCGAGAAAGCGGGCCTCCCTCACGATCCCCCGGATTCTCCTGAGCCTGCGTGATGTGAAGTCCGCAAGTGAATCTTCAATAGAGCGGTTAGGGGTCAAACAGTCGGCGAGTACGACTGCGTCTTCGATAGCTTGGCATGCCCCCTGACCCAGATCTGGAGTCATAGGGTGGGCCGCGTCACCGATGAGCACCACACGGCCTCGATAAAGCCAGGTTGGCGGCGGGCGGAAGTACACCGGGGTAGCGAAGCATGCATCACCTTCGGTGGCTTCAAGCAGTTCTGGAATCGGACTGTGCCATGTACCGAAGCAGCGGCGCACGAACTCAAGTTGGTCGTCAATCGCCTCGACTTCGGAAACAGGAATCCTGACCACTGGACTCCAGTAAACATCGTCGTCCGGTAGTGGTGCTGCCAAGAAGTGGAGGCCCCTCCCAACCGTCAACCATGCGGTCGGGACCAGTCCCGGCGCATGCACAACGGCACGCCATGCCGTGCTCCCCGAGTACGACGCAGAGCGGTCTTCGGGAGCGATCGCTGCACGGACTCTGGACCGGAGTCCGTCTGCTCCGATCACCAGATCGTACTCATGAGTCGTCATGTCATCCAGGAAGACCGTCGGTCTGTCAGAAAGTGTTCTGACACCTGTGCATCGAGAGCCAAGCGTGAGAGGGAGATCCTGTCCGGTGGCGTGGAGCAGGACTTGCTGAAGTGACGGTCGGAGGATAATGAGGTTCCTGTTGTTGAACATCCAGTATGGGTCCCCGGATGGTCTTCTGAGCGCGCCGTCCTCTTCCCAATGGCCCTGGGCCCGGACGTGCTCTTCGAGGCCAAGGCGATCCAGCGCGGCGAGCGCATTGGGCCAAAGTGAGACGGCCGCACCAACTTCGCCCAGTTCAGTCGCCCGCTCGATGAGATGCGCCGAGTGACCCTTCTGTCGGAGGGCGATGGCGGCCGTCAGCCCGCCGATGCCAGCTCCGATGATGCCTATGTTGAGGGCCATGGCCAACAGTTGACTAGAGGCTGCTCACCTTGGCAATCGATGCATAGGCATGGGTCCCAGACGGCCGGCCTCGTGACGCCTCTGGCGAGCAGGGCACCGCTCCGCTCGCTGGCCACCAGTCTGCAAACGGTTTCCGTATGCCGAACCTTGCCCGGCAAGAGGAATACGCTAATCAGCCGAAATTCTTCCACGCCAAGTCATCAGCGCTTCACGGTCACGGGGACTCATTCCTGCTGTCGAGAGAACCATTTCCAGATCCAAACGTGCGATGGCCGCTCGAAAGGCGCCTTCAGTGGTGGTGCCCTGAATGCGGCAGATCTCCTCCAGTTCGGCCTCTGTAGTGTTGCGGTTCGACGTGCCTGCTCGTAGGCCGCTGGTGTGGACAGTTTCAAGGTAGTCGTCCACGATTGCGTCCACCTCGGTGTTCGCCGCCGTGAGGAGAAGCATGGCGATCATTCCAGTTCGGTCGCGTCCGCCCATGCAATGAAAGAGCACTCCACCGGGCGGCGCATTGACGATCGCTGACAATGCGGCCACTGCACGCTCGGGCATCGCGTCAAGATGCGGAAGGTAGTACAAGGCGGTGGCGATCAGGCGGTTATCCCAGTAGCCCTTCCAAAATTCCGTGTTTTCGAGTCCGTCGAGATCGACCTCGACGGTGGCGATCCACTGCGGCCGTGGCGAGGTGTCGCAGGCCCGTTCACCAGGTTGGCGAAGGTCGACAACGGTCCGGATTCCCGCAGTGCGTAGCTGTTCCCAGCCCGTCGGGCTTACCCAGTCAACGTTCTCTGAACGGTAGAACACCCCACTCGGTGTGACTGAGTGGTCACATCGTCGGAGGCCGCCGAGATCACGTGCGTTGACCAGCCCCTCAACTTGGAAAGCCCGGCTGCGCGACTCTGGGAATTCGCTCACGGAAACAGGCTATGAGATCGCCCATCCGCGTCGGAGGCGCATGGTGGAGTACCAATTGCGCTGGCTCTCCAGCCCAACCACAGAAGATCGGTCTGCGCCCCTCAACGGGCCGGAGTGGACTCCCCAGTCGTCGGACGAGCCACGATGAACCCCTGGGGGACCCTTTCCGAAGAGTCTGGGTCACGTTGCAGTGTCGCGTAGGCGCTGAGCCCAGCTTCACGGAGCTGGTCGACGATGCGCGTCGGTGAAAGACGATACGCGTCGAGCGAGACAGCGTGCCCATAGGCGTGCTCCAAGTGCCTGCGCTCGTCGCCAACCTGGAACGCGAGGAGCAGCTGTCCGCCCGGGGCGAGTACCCGGCGAAACTCGTCAAACGTCATAGGCAGGTCCTCGGGCGGCGTGTGGATGATGGAATACCAGGCGACGAGCCCACCCAAGCTGGCGTTGTCTCGGATCAGCGCCTTCATGGACCCCACTTCGAAGCGCAGGTCAGGGTGGTCCCGACAAGCCACCTCGATCATCACAGGTGAGATGTCGACGCCAGTGACGTCAACTCCGAGGTGGTGCAAGTGTGCTGTTACCAGTCCAGGTCCACAACCGACATCAAGTACCGGCCCAACGTCAGCGGCGATCACTAATTCCGCGAAAGCGGCAAGGACGGCGCGGTCGCAGGGCTTGCGTACGAGATCGGTCCTTAGAATTTCGGCGTAGTCATGGGCCACCGTGTCGTACGCCGTACGAGTGTGCTGCAAGTAAGACGGTTCCGGCATCGCCGCACCGTAGCTACGACCTGTGACCAACTGGATCCCCTTGCGAACAGGTCTGGCCCAGCCTCGCGGTCATAGCGCCGGTTGCCGTCGTCGTCTGGATGACGATTGGATCAGCAGCGCGGCGTCGGCGCGTGGGAGTCGTCATGGTTTCGGCGACGAGAACGCCGCCCACCTGGGCCACCGGGAGCTGAACGCAGTCCGGCGCGTGCCTGCGGTCACCGATAAATTCATCGTTGCGCGGGTCCAGTGCCACCGCATTTCAACTAGGGATCTCGACGAACTATGCGAAATGCACGCCGGTCCGATGGTCATGGCGACTCTGGACGGCATCCGGGACCGCGAGACCACCCGGCGCTACCTGGAGGTCAACACCGAACATTGGGAGCGCGAACTTGACCACGGCGGCTCCGCGGCGTAAGGGCCGGTATCGTCGGCATCTGGTGGCACATCTCGATTCGGTCAACATCGGCAGGGCTCGGCCCAATCCCTACAAGTCGGCCTCCTCGACCGGTGTCGACAAGCAACCCCAGGACGGCCCTGTATGGGTCCGTGATCCGGGGCCGAAGACAACTGGTCGGGGCAGTGGACTTGTTGGTGACTTCGTGGGGGACACTAAGCATCACGGGGGTAGCGATCAGGCGGTATACGCGTTCAGCCGCGAGGATCTGGACGACTGGGAGAATCGGCTCGACCGTCAGTTACCGAACGGCTTTTTCGGCGAGAACTTGACTATCCGAGAGCTTGACGTCAATTCAGCGCGCATCGGTGAGCGGTGGAGAGTTGGCGACTCAGTCGAGCTGATTGTGACCTGTCCGCGAATCCCATGTTCCACGTTCCGCGGTTGGGTCGGGGAACGCCAATGGTTGAGGGTCTTCACGGCCGCTGCCCGCCCAGGGGCTTACCTCAGCATTGCCGCTGCCGGCTGGATCAAGGCTGGCGATCGCATTGAGGTAGTCCACCACCCCGACCACGAGGTGACACTGTCCCTGGTCTTTCGCGCCCTCACCACGGCACCTGCTCTACTCCCAGAACTTCTTCCAGCAGGCGACGACCTCATAGAAGAGCTGCGCCACGCGGCCGGCGCTCAATGACTGGACGCTTGCACGGTTGACCATCGGCTAACGGTGATCTTGGTCAAGCTCTCTTCTGGCCGACCCCTTTGAAGAAGGTGTAGCAAAACGTGCCGTCCACCTCGGTCGTTCGGTGGAGCGCTTGGACGCCCGCATCGAAGCGATCAGCTTCGATCAGACCCGTGGCATCGCTGACTCACGGATGCTCTGGATCATTGCGGAAACCGTCGACGAGGTCAGGTCGGTTCGCGTCCACATACGGGACGACACGGACCGCATCGAAGCCCGCAGAGACCATCACCAGTGAGCGGGCTTTGTGAGGTCCCCCATCAAGCGAAGTCGTTTCAGCCCGTAGTCGCGGAAAGGGATCGACTCGCCAGTTCTGAAGAATCGAGCGGCTCTAGACCGAAAACGGTCAAGAGCGCCAACAGATCCAATCGGACCATGTGAGCCAGCCGACCACCCGAGAACCGAATGTCCGTGGTCACCTCTGCAGGAGAATCAACCGGGATCTGAAACTGTGCTTCCTGCTCGGCGGATTCGAATTCAGCCTCCGCCATGACCAACCCGGTTAGTTTTCCACTGAACACATCGATGCTGAGCGGGGGGATGCTGTAACGGGTTTTTGTTATTCCCACCGACGGTAGAGAACGAAGCGCTTGGTACTCAGCTTCCTCCAGATAGAAGGTGGTGATGAGCCCCGGGCCGATACTGGGAGCGGGAATCTTCTGGGTCAACTTGTAAAACATGCTGGATCCAGCACTCATGACTTCAACCGTCCGGCGAAGCCGAAGCCTCGTATCTGTGAAGTAGAGATCTGCAATCTCCGCCCGACGGATGCAAGGTCCCTCAGGAATCCCAGCCATCAGGAACCGCCGTTCGCGCTCCAGTCGGGCATATTTTGTAGCCTTCCCAGGCGGCGCCTGAAGGTGCTGCACTTCTTCATCTTGGCACCTCATCCGGTACATAATCGATCCACCTAGCCCCGTAAGGCCGTCCCCTTGCGCCGCTGACTGGTCGAGCACCAACCGTGTTAAGGCCGACTCCGAGCGGACACTATCGTGGCGTATCTGCACTCCGATCCCCAGTGGAGGTGATGAAATGGCGGTACCGAGTCGAGAGGCGCGACTGGCTCATGCAGCGCAACATTGTGAGCTTTGGAACGCAGGCAAGAAGGACGAGTGGGTCGCCTCCTGGAAGACAATCGCAAAGGGCAGCGTGACGATGTTTGATCCGGTGGGTACGAAGGAAAAGCACGGCTTTGACCACGCCACAAGCGAAGCCTTCGATATGTTCCAGCCGGTCAACAAGATGTACATGCTGACCGTGAAGGTCAATGGCAACGAGATGGCCTGGGTGATCGAAAACCACTTCGGCACAGGGGACCAGATCCACGAGACCTACAGCATCGAGACGTTCCGGTGGGATGAGAACGGCGACCTCATCATCAAGACCTACTACGACATGCCAGAGGGTCTCGGGGAAGGTGACGATCCATACGAGCTGCTCCTGGGCAAGGAGAACGTCATCCCCAACGACTGAAGGTTGCCCCAGTTGCCGCATAGCCGTCACCCCGGCGAACGGGGTTAGGGGCGACGGCCAGTACGGGCTGCTATTCGAGGATACATTCGACCGCGCGGTATAAGCCCCCGACGGCAAAAAGCCGCCAATCGTCCGGCACTCCTTTTAGGACATTCGTGCCCCGCTCGGATGTGGCGATATTCGAGCCGACGGAGTCGGCCGTGGGAGCTTGCCTGCAGGTTGTGCTCAGTCGGCGAACAGCTCCTTGAGCATCTGCCCCAGATGCACGAAGGGGAGTAGATGGCCCTCGCCTTGGTACATGGTGAGTCGAGCTTCCGGCAGATTCGTCTCGAACCAGTGGGCGTGCGACGGCGGGGCCATGCGGTCCTCAGTTCCGTACCACAGCAGGACCGGGCACTCCAGCTTCGTTGGGTCGAAGTCCCACGAGCCAATCCAAGCGACATTGTCCCAGCCGCAACCCCAAACTCCCTGGGTCATCGCCTCGCGAAGGTCGGCGAGGATGTGCTCCGAGTGGACGGCCCAGACCTGGCGGTCTGACTCGCTCAGCAACGGTTCGAACGCTTGGTAGAGGCTCGTCGCGTCGCCGAGGGCCGGTTGCAGGTCGAACCCCTCGACGAACCCCTCGCAGGCGGCCTGCTGATCTCCGGGAAGCAGCTTCTCGGCGGCCTTGTCTCCGTCGGAGAGTTCGTCCAGGACGCCGGGAACCAGCTGGAACGGCCCGGCCCCTGCGATGACACCGACCGCCGGGACCCGCGCGCCGGCGAGGGCGGCCGTGGCCAGGGCGAACGGTCCACCCCCAGACCACCCGGTGGTCCGGAACTGTTCCACGCCGAAGCGGTCGGCCACCTCGACGGCCATCTTCGCCACCGAGGCCAGGCTGAACCGGGTCTGCGTGGAGCCTCCGTATCCGGGACGGTCGAAGGCGATGAGGTATACACCGGCGGCCGTCACGATGTCGTCGGCGAAGGCCAGCTCGAGGCGGCAGCCTGGTGTCCCGTGAAAGTGGATGACCGGCTCGCCGGCCGGGTCACCCGCCTCGCGCACGCGAAGAGTGATCCCTCCGGCCTTCACGTCGTGCTCTTTAGCGGTCACCGCAGCGACGCTAGTCCGACCAGTGCCGAGTGCACATGTAAATGCCGCCGAGCCGCAAGGGAACACCCACACGCGCTGCTGTCGCCGGAGTGCGCCCAGGCCGGAGGACGGGGCTAGGTGCTGCATTGCATCAGTCACCCGGATCCGACTGCCTTCAGGTACCGGGCCCGTCGAGAAGGTCTCGCCGGCTCGACTCACCTCGAACTGCCAGCCGAGCGGGGTGAGCACGGCCGATCAGGGCTTCGCGACTGAGACCGAGACCCGCCCGGCTTTGTCCTCGACGCTCACCCGCAAGGAATGGACCGTTTGGCGATATGACCCGATCAGGGTCTCCTCGCGATATCCGACGCCATTGTTGAGACAGAAGGCGCGCACGATGCCCTGGGCCTCGGCAAGGTTTGGCCTGGGCATGCTCGGGAAGAGGTGATGCTCGATCTGGTAGTTGAGTCCCCCCAGCAGCCAGTTCGTCCAACGGCCCCCGACGATGTTGCGCGATGTCACCACCTGGCGATGAGCGAAGCTGAGGCC